>Ga0213829_1000725_pt1 | contig 27870 bp, 25 predicted proteins | sample MC6MC0896MG_FD_180665 | JGI IMG/M metagenome (GOLD analysis project Ga0213829, IMG submission 180665) | Enriched soil aggregate microbial communities from Iowa State University, Ames, United States - MC6-MC0896-MG | ecosystem: Environmental > Terrestrial > Soil > Unclassified | place: USA: Iowa...
GGTGGTCAGGTAGCAGCTCGACAGCTGTGGACGCAGGGTGCCGGCGTTGAACAGGGTCGGGGTCGAGGACATGTAGTCGAAGGACGACAACAGGTTGTAGAACTCGATCGCACGGTCTTCCTTGTTCTTCTCTTCGATCGCCAGGCCCATGGCCACGCGCATGAAGAAAATCTGCGGCAGTTCGAAACGGATACCATCCTTGTGGATGAAGTAACGGTCGTACAGGGTTTGCAGGCCCAGGTACGTGAACTGTTGGTCGCGCTCGTGGTTGATCGCCTTGCCGAGTTTTTCCAGGTCGAAGGTGGCCAGTACCGGGTTCAGCAATTCGAACTGGATACCCTTGGCGATGTACGCGGGCAAGGCCTTGGCGTACAGGTCGACCATTTCGTGGTGGGTCGCGCTTTCGGCCACTTCCAGGAAATTCAGGCCTTCGGCACGCAGGGTGTCCATCAGCAGGCGGGCGGTCACGAACGAGTAGTTCGGTTCGCGCTCGACCAGCGTACGGGCGGTCATCACCAGGGCGGTGTTGACGTCGGTCAGGGCCACGCCGTCGTACAGGTTTTTCAGGGTTTCGCGCTGGATCAGGTCGCCGTCGACTTCTTCCAGGCCTTCGCACGCTTCGGTGACGATGGTGTTCAGGCGACCCATGTCCAGCGGTGCAAAGGTGCCATCGGCGCGGGTGATGCGGATCGACGGGTGAGCATCCACCGCGGCCTCGGTCGGTGCGTGGGCGGCGCGTTCCTTGGAGCGGCCGTCACGGTAGATCACGTAGTCGCGAGCCACTTTCTGCTCGCCGGCACGCATCAGGGCCAGTTCGACCTGGTCCTGGATTTCTTCGATGTGGATGGTGCCGCCCGATGGCATGCGACGCTTGAACGTTGCGGTGACTTGCTCTGTCAGGCGGGCAACGGTGTCGTGGATTCGCGACGAGGCGGCAGCGGTGCCGCCCTCAACTGCGAGGAACGCTTTGGTGATGGCGACGGTAATCTTGTCATCGGTGTAAGGAACGACAGTGCCGTTACGCTTGATCACGCGCAGTTGACCCGGCGCGGTCGCGGACAGATCCGAAGTCGAATCAGCGGCCTGCGGCAAGGTACCCTGCGGGTTCTCGCGAGTTGTGTCGGTTTGCATGGGGGGTTGTCTCCACATTCTCTATGTTTGTTTGGGCACCATCACGGTGCCCACCGTTCCGTCCTGAAGCACTACAACCGGCCAAGGGGCCGGGCATACCCACTTCGGGACAGATCAGGAAGGGCTACAGGGCGCCGCTTCCATGCCGAAGTATTTCGGTCCCGGGCCTTGGGCCTGGAACCGGGATCCTTATGAGTGACAGTAACTGACTGCAACACCCGTACCGTTATCGCCTTTTTCGGCTCAAGAACAGTAGCCATCCGCATGCGCGGTTTGGTCTTTCGAAAATACGTTTGGTTCAACCGGACAGAGGCAATAAAAGCGCTTGAAATCGGTGTCTGATTTGTGTTTGGTTTTTGATGCGAAACCCTACATGTAGGGTTTTTTTTTCGCCGGGCTACAAGATAATGCGTTTTGGGGGGTGTTGCAACGTACTACCTGTGGATAAACCTGTGCGTAAATTGTGTGTGAAAGTTGGAACGTGCGTGTAGGCCGCGACTCGACTGGAGCGGACCGTTTTTCACCGATTTCCAATGTTCGAAAACGGTCAGTCGGATTTTTAAGGGCGCGAACCCTAACACAAAAAACCGGGCTGGCCGAACGCATTTACCCGCTTGTGTTCTCGGCGAGTGGCGTTTATACAATCGGCCACTGCAGACGCATTCTTATCCCCCATTGGTCATGACAAAAAGACGGGTGGATCCTTCCTTATTTCGAGTTGTTGGCAAGCAGAGGTCACCCGTGGAGCAAGAAGCCTGGCAGGTGTTGATTGTGGAGGACGACCAGCGACTGGCCGAATTGACCCGCGAATACCTCGAGGCCAACGGTCTGCGTGTGTCGATCGAGGGCAATGGCGCCCTGGCCGCGGCCCGCATCATCAATGAGCAGCCGGATCTGGTGATCCTCGACCTGATGCTGCCCGGCGAGGATGGCCTGAGCATCTGCCGCAAGGTCCGCGAGCGTTTTGACGGCCCGATCCTGATGCTCACGGCCCGAAGCGACGACACCGATCAAATCCTGGGCCTGGACCTGGGGGCCGACGATTATGTTTGCAAGCCGGTTCGCCCCCGGTTGCTGCTGGCGCGCATCCAGGCCTTGCTGCGCCGCAGTGAAGTACCCGAAGCCAGCCCGGAAAAGCTCCGGCGCCTGCAATTCGGTCCGCTGGTGGTGGACAACGCGTTACGCGAAGCCTGGCTCAATGACAACGGCATCGAGCTGACCAGCGCCGAGTTCGACCTGCTCTGGCTGCTGGTGGCCAATGCCGGGCGCATTCTGTCCCGGGAAGAAATATTCACCGCGTTGCGTGGCATTGGCTATGACGGTCAGGATCGCTCCATTGACGTGCGTATCTCGCGTATTCGCCCGAAGATTGGCGACGACCCGGAGCATCCGCGGCTGATCAAGACCATCCGCAGCAAAGGCTATTTGTTCGTGCCTGAGGCCTGCACCCGGTGAATTCGATCTTCCTGCGCATCTACGGTGGCATGTGCGCGGCATTGATTCTGGTGGCGGTGCTGGGCGTACTGGCTTTGCACCTGCTCAACCAGGTGCGCAGCGAGCAATACCGCGAACGCCTGGCCCACGGCACGTTTGCGCTGATGGCCGACAATCTGCAACCGATGAACCCGACGGAGCGCCACCGAACGCTGTTGGTGTGGGAGCGGCTGCTCGGGATTCCCCTGGCGTTGAAGACCTTCGACCAGACCGGGCTGGACCTCACGCAGCGTACCCGCGTGCTGCGTGGTCAGGCGCTGGTGGAGCAGACCGGTCCGCACGCGGCGAAGGTTTACCGCCTGGTCAGTGACAAGGAGCAGCTTGTACTGACGGGCGAAGTGCAGCAGATCAGCGAACAATTGGCGCGTGCGACTATTTACCTGCTGGCGGATGAACTGGTGCGCGTCCCGGTGGCCGAGCAGCCCAGGCGCCTGGCGCAATTAAAGGACGAGAAGGGCTTCGGCTTTGATCTGCAACTGGTCACGGTCGACCAGGCCGACATGGACGAAGACCAGAGTCGCCGGGTGGCCGAAGGCGATACGGTGATGGCCCTGGGCAAGGGCGGCGATTCGATCCGGGTGTTTGCCGGCATGGTTGGCACGCCCTGGGTCCTGGAGATCGGGCCGTTGTATCAAATGAATCCTTACCCGCCGGAATGGCTGGTGCTGATCGCGGCGTTGGGCTTGAGCCTGATCGGCTTGATCGTCTATTTATTGGTGCGGCAGCTGGAGCGCCGCTTGCGTGGCCTGGAAGCCGCGGCCACGCGCATCGCCAAGGGCAGCCTGGAAACCCGGGTGCCGGCACGCGGAGCGGACTCGGTAGGGCGCCTGGCTTCGGCGTTCAATGGCATGGCCGAGCATTTGCAGCAGCTGTTGGCGATTCAGCGCGAACTGGTACGCGCCGTGTCCCATGAGTTGCGCACCCCGGTGGCACGCCTGCGTTTTGGCCTGGAGATGATTGGCTCGGCCACCACCCCGCAAGCCCTGGAAAAGTACCGTGAAGGCATGGACCATGACATCGAGGACCTCGATCGACTGGTGGACGAGATGCTGACTTATGCGCGCCTGGAGCAGGGCTCGCCGGCGTTGAACTTCCAGCGGATCGATCTGGATGCCTTGGTCAATCAGGTGATCGAGGAACTGGCACCGCTGCGGGCCGACGTCACGGTGCGACGCGGCCTGTGCCTGTCGGCCGCCGATTGCGACGACGCCTGGGTCGAAGCCGAGCCACGCTACCTGCACCGGGCGTTGCAGAACCTGGTGAGCAATGCCATGCGCCACGCTCAATCGCGGGTGACTGTCAGCTATCAAGTGGGTCAGCAGCGCTGTCGGGTGGATGTCGAGGATGACGGGCCGGGCGTGCCGGAATCGTCGTGGGAGAAGATTTTTACCCCATTCCTGCGTCTCGATGACAGCCGCACCCGTGCCTCGGGCGGGCATGGGCTGGGGTTGTCCATTGTGCGACGGATCGTTCATTGGCATGGTGGCCGGGCGTTGATCAGCAAGAGCAAGAGTTTGGGTGGGGCGTGTTTCAGTTTGAGTTGGCCGAGGAATCAGGAGAAGCGCTGAAATTTTCGTTGCGTTTGAGGGCCTCTTCGCGAGCAAGCTCGCTCCCACAGTTGATCAGTGCCGTTCACCAGATAGGTGTTCGCAGGAGATCCAATGTGGGAGCGAGCTTGCTCGCGATGAGGCCCTCCAAAACACCGTAAATGTTCAGGCCCTGATGCTGACCAGGCTCAACAACTGCCCCTCCATCACCCCAAATTGCGCATCCAGCTCAGTGCCACTGCGCCACTCGCTGGACAGGTCGGCGAGCAGCCGCAGCCGCACCTCGCCCCGCTCACTCCACTCCAGCACTTCGGCATGTTCAAAATAAAACCGCTGCCGAACGATCGGGTACAGCGCCTTGAACAAACTTTCCTTCACCGAAAACGTCAGCGTCACCAGCAGCGCCAGCTGATCCCGCCGGCCTGCGCCCATACGCTGTAGCTCCGGCGCGGTGAGGATTTCCCCGCAGAGGCGTTCGGCCCGTTCAGGGTCGAGCAGGTTTTCCAGGTCCATGCCCAGCCCGCGCCAATGGCTTTTCTTCGCGACGATCGCCGCTGCCCGGCCGGTGCTGTGGGTGATCGAGCCGGCGATATGTGCCGGCCACACCGGTGCCCGGTCTTCACCGATGGCCGGGACAAAGTTCAATCCTTCCAGTGCTTGCAATGCCGCCCGGGCGCAGACCCGTCCGGCGAGAAACTCCGCCTGGCGCTTGGCGACCGAACGCTGGATGCTGGCCGGCGGCTCGATGGCACTGCATTGGAAATCATTGCCGGCCAATTGTGCGGTATCGAAGCGAGTGCCCAACAGGACCGTATCGGGCAGCACGAAGGGGAGCGGCCAATCGGCTTCAAGTGGGGTGCAGCAGGCGGGTAGGGCAGTGGACAAATTCATGTCGGCATTTTGCCGGGTTGGCCGGGTGCTGGGTAGTCCTGGCGTAAAACCGCGGTGCGGTCTACCCGATCAGCCAAAGATCTTCTTGAAGAACGCCTGCATATCCGCCCACGATTTTTCATCCGCCGCCTTGCTGTAACCGATGTCCGGTCCGCCATGATCGCCATGGCCGAGACGATCCGCCTCGGGATTGCTGAACCCGTGCTTGGCGCCTTCGAGGCTGACGAATTGATAGTCGGCCCCCGCCTTGTCCATCTCCGTCTTGAACGCCGCGACGTTATCCTGGGTGACCATGCTGTCCAGGGCGCCATGCTCGACGAGGACTTTGGCCTTCACACTGCCTGGTGTCGCCGGGGTCTTGGTCGCCAGCGCGCCGTGGAAGCTCACTACGCCCGCCAGCGGCACGCCCTGACGTGCCGCGTTCAACACCACTGCGCCACCGAAGCAATAACCGATCGCGGCGATTTTTTCCGGATCGGTTTGCGTCTGTTTCTTCAGGAGGTCGAGACCGGCCTTGAAGCGCGCGCTGGCTGCCGCACTGTCTTTCAACGCGGCCTGCATGAACGCCATGGCGTCCTTCGGATGTTCGGTGTTCTTGCCGTCGCCATACATGTCGATGGCCAGGGCGCTATAGCCCAGGCCGGCCAGTTCCCGTGCACGGCGCTTGACGTAGTCGTTGAGCCCCCACCATTCGTGCACCACGACCACGCCCGGACGCTGACCCTTGATGACGTCGTCGTAGGCGTAATACCCGATCAGCCGGGTACCGTCGCTGCTTTGGTACGGGATTTCCTGGGTCTTGATGGCGGCCTGGGTCAACCCGCTCACGGCCAGCAGGAAGAGGGCAAAGAGCATGCGCATGATCGAAACTCCTGCAAGAAAGTCATCGAAACAGCCGGGTGGATCTGGTTCAGCTCAGGTTAAGCGCGTGTTCAGGGGGCGTTCAGGGCGAGGTCAGTAATCTTGCCCCGTAGCCAAACAACACGTCACTCACTAGGAGTTTCACCCATGACTGGATTCAAAAAACTGCTTCTGGCAATGACCGTAATGGGCGCGAGCACGGCAGCGTTCGCCTCCGATGACAATTTCGCCAGCCTCACCTTTGGACAGACCAGCGACAAGATCAAAAAGTCCCACGCCCTGAACGATAACCTCGACCGTCCAAACGCCGACGGCGTGATCGGCAAGGACAACACCTGGGGCGTGCGCCTGGGTCGGCAAAACAACGAGGGCCGCTACTACGCCACCTATGACAACGTGTCGGGCTCGCACAACGGCATTAAGCTGCGTCATGAAAACCTGCTGGGCAGCTACGATCTGTTCTACCCGGGAGGTGGCAACACCAAGCTGTTCGGCGGCCTCTCGGCCGGGTTGACCAAAATGACCCAGGAATCGACAGGCTTCAGCCGCGACACCAACATGGGTTACGCCATTGGCGGACAGGTAGGCGTTTTGCAACAGGTTTCGCGAAACACGTCGGTTGAACTGGGTTACCGTTACCTGCGCCACAATGCCAGCACCGAGGTGAGCGAGCGCGGCAGCGGCAAACAGGGTTCGCTGGGCATGAACAGCAGCGCCCAGACGTACATCTCCGCTAACTACGCTTTCTGAAAAGCGTTCGCGACAGGCCGGTACCGGATCAACCCAGGAGGCTGATCCGGCGTCGCCCTGTCAGTCATCGAGGCGTTGCCATTTGAGTCTCACGATGTTGATTGGCCCGGGAGGGCGTTATGAAACTGCTGGTCGTCGAAGATGAAGCGCTGTTGCGCCATCACCTGCAAACCCGCCTGACGGATAGTGGCCACGTGGTCCAATCCGTGGCCAACGCCACCGAGGCGCTTTATCAGGCCGAACAGTTCAACCACGACCTGGCGGTGATCGATCTCGGCTTGCCAGGCATGGGTGGGCTGGACCTGATCCGTCAGCTGCGCTCGCAGGGCAAGACCTTTCCGATACTGATCCTCACCGCGCGTGGCAACTGGCAAGACAAGGTCGAAGGGCTTGCGGCCGGTGCCGACGATTATGTGGTCAAGCCGTTTCAGTTCGAAGAACTGGAGGCGCGCCTGAATGCCTTGCTCCGTCGCTCCAGCGGGTTCACCCAGTCGACGATTGTCGCCGGACCGCTGCTGCTGGACCTCAATCGTAAGCAGGCATCCCTTGATGAACAGCCGCTGGCGCTGACTGCGTATGAGTACCGGATACTCGAATACTTGATGCGCCATCACCAGCAAGTGGTGCCCAAGGACCGCTTGATGGAGCAGCTTTACCCGGGTGATGACGAGCGCGATCCGAACGTGATCGAAGTGTTGGTCGGCCGTCTGCGCCGCAAGCTGGAGGGATCCACCGGCTTCAAACCGATCGATACCGTGCGTGGCCTCGGCTATCTGTTCAATGAGCGCTGCACTTGATCAGATCTCTTCGAATTCGTCTCATGCTCGCCGCCACCCTCCTGGCGGTATTGTTCATGCTGGCCTTGCTGCCGGCGATGCAGGGCGCGTTCAGCCTGGCATTGCAGGATGCCATCGAGCAGCGCCTGGCGTCGGACGTCACCACGCTGATATCGGCCGCGCGGGTGGAGAACAACCGTTTGCAAATGCCGGCACAACTGCCCGACGAACGTTTCAACCTGGCCGATGGTCGCTTGCTCGGTTATATCTACAACCGTGAAGGTCGACTGGTCTGGCGCTCGAAAGACACCCTCGAAGAGAACATCAATTACACGCCGCGTTACGACGGCCACGGTAATGAGTTCGCGAGGATTCGCGAAGACAATGGCCAGGAATTTTTCGTCTATGACGTCGAGGTCAAATTGCTCGGCGGCAAAAGTGCGGCGTTCAGTTTTGTCGCGCTGCAACCGCTGCGCGACTACGAAATCACCCTCGAAGGCCTGCGGGAAAACCTTTACCTGGGCTTCGGCGCGGCGTTGCTGGTGTTGCTGGCGTTGCTGTGGATCGGTCTGACCTGGGGCTTGCAGGCGTTGCGCCGGCTGAGCCAGGAACTGGACGAGATCGAAAGCGGCACCCGCGAAAGCCTCAGCGAACAACACCCGAGCGAACTGCTGCGCCTGACCGGCTCCCTGAACCGTTTGCTGCATAGCGAGCGCGACCAGCGCAGCCGCTATCGCGATTCCCTCGATGATCTGGCCCACAGCCTGAAAACGCCGTTGACCGTGCTGCAAGGGGTCAGCGAGGACATGGCCCTGCGGCCGGCGGATCGCGATCAGGCCTGGGTCCTGCAATCCCAGATCGAGCGCATGAGCCAGCAGATCGGTTATCAGCTGCAGCGCGCCAGCCTGCGCAAAAGCGGACTGGTGCGCCATCAGGTGCGCTTGCGTCCGGTCTTGCAGAGCCTGTGCGACACCTTGGATAAGGTTTATCGCGACAAGCAGGTGCGGGTGACCCTCGATTTGCCGGAACCGTGTCATGTGCCGATCGAGCAGGGCGCGCTGTTGGAGATGTTGGGCAACCTGCTGGAAAACGCCTATCGCCTGTGTCTCGGCGAAGTGCGGGTCAGCGTACGGGAGATCCTGGGCGGGATCGAGCTGTGCGTCGAGGATGACGGCCCCGGGGTGCCGCCGGATCAGCGTGCACGGATTCTGCAGCGCGGCGAACGACTGGACCGCCAGCATCCGGGACAGGGCATTGGTCTGGCGGTGGTCAAGGACATCATCGAAAGCTACAGCGCGAAGCTGACTTTGGATGATTCGCCTTTGGGTGGGGCGGCGTTCAGGATTCAGATTCCGGTGGTATGAATATAAGTTGGATGGTGTACTTTCGGGCCTCTTCGGGGCCGGTAAATACACCCAAGAAACAGGCTTTGAAAATTCAATTCTCCCGGGCGCGGTAGGCCCCCGGCGTCAATCCCGTCCACTTCTTGAACGCCCGATGAAACGCCGAAGGCTCGGAAAATCCCAACTGCTCGGCAATCTGTTGCAACGACAGATCCGCACGCCCCAGGTGATAAATCGCAATGTCCCGGCGCAACTGGTCTTTGAGTTCCTGAAAGCTCGAACCCTCTTCACGCAAGTGTCGACGCAGCGTCTGCGGGCTGATGTGCAGGTGCGCGGCCACCGTTTCCAGGTCTGGCCAACAGGAACGGTCGCGGCTGAGCAAACGCCGCAACTGGCTACTCAGGCTGTCGCCATCATCCGGGCGCGACAACAGGTCGGCGGGGGACCGTTCGAGGAAACGCTTGAGGGTTCGCTCGTCCTGCAACAGCGGCATATTCAGGTAGCGACTGTGAAACAGCAGACCGCTCTGCGCCGCGTTGAACTGCAGCGGACAGGAAAACAGCAAGTCGTATTCCGCGCCGTGTTCGGGCCTTTGATAACTGAAGGTGGCCTGCTCCAGACGGATGCGCTGGCCGATCATCCAGCTGCCAAGCCGATGCCAGATCAGCAGCAAACTCTCGCTGAGGAAATGATCCGGGTCCCACAGCTGTGTGTTGTCGAGACTCAGGCGTACCCATTCGTCTTCGCGGGTCAGGCTAAGGCGCGGAGCCCCGGGGAACAGGCTGTAAAACAGTAAGCCGCGATTGAGCGCGCTTTCCAGGTTGCGGCAGTGGATCACCGCATGACACATCATCGCGAAGCTGCCGGGTTTGCTGGGGGCCGACCCGAAACCCAGGTACTCGTCATCCAGTGCCTGCCACAATCCCTGGACCAACCGGGTGAACTGCTCGGGCGCAATGCGTGCACGCGGCTCGTCGAGTAATTCGACGCTGATCCCCAGTCGCTGCAACAGGTTTGAACAGTCGTACCCACGCTGGCGTGCCCCTCCCAGAGCGGCGCGGGCGAAATGACTGGCGATGGTGCGTTCACGCATAGAGGCAGGTCCGTCCGGTGAGCAGCGGATGGTAGCCGGGCACGCGGACGATCAACAAGGCGGATATCCGCCAAATTGCAGGACGCGATTTGGCCGATTGGCGGGATTCCGCCACGCTGCTGTGGCTGTTCAGAGTCCAGGAAAAACCTGTAACCCTTGATGTAATAAGGCTGTAGGACATTTCTCCGAAGGTGGCACGGGCCTTGCGATACAACCAGCAGATGCCTGCCGTTGCGCAGCTCGACAAAACAAATCCCTCCAGTGCAGGAGGGTTCGCAAATGAGGTGTCGTCGACAACAGATGGAGGTTGTCGCGGGACGCTCTTGAGGAACTTGCAATGACGACTCGTCAGCCACTGTATAAATCCCTGTATTTCCAGGTAATCGTTGCTATCGCCATCGGCATCCTGCTTGGTCACTTCTACCCGCAGACTGGTGTGGCCCTCAAGCCGCTGGGTGACGGGTTCATCAAACTGATCAAAATGATCATCGCGCCTATCATCTTCTGCACCGTTGTCAGCGGTATCGCCGGCATGCAGAACATGAAGTCGGTCGGCAAGACCGGCGGTTACGCGCTCTTGTACTTCGAAATCGTTTCGACCATCGCATTGCTGGTTGGTCTGGTGGTGGTCAACATCGTGCAGCCCGGTGCCGGCATGCACATCGACGTCACCACCCTGGATGCCTCCAAGGTCGCTCAGTATGTATCCGCCGGTGCCGATCAAAGCGTGGTTGGCTTCCTCCTGAATGTCATCCCGTCCACCATCGTCGGCGCGTTCGCCACGGGTGACATCCTGCAAGTGCTGATGTTCTCGGTGATCTTCGGTTTCGCCCTGCATCGCCTGGGTGCCTACGGCAAGCCGATCCTGGACTTCATCGATCGCTTCGCCCATGTGATGTTCAACATCATCAACATGATCATGAAGCTCGCGCCAATCGGTGCCTTCGGTGCCATGGCGTTCACCATCGGCGCCTACGGTGTCGGCTCGCTGGTGCAATTGGGTCAGTTGATGGCCTGCTTCTACATCACCTGCCTGCTGTTCGTGCTGGTGGTATTGGGCGGTATCGCCCGTGCTCACGGCTTCAGCGTGCTGAAAGTGATCCGTTATATCCGTGAAGAGCTGCTGATCGTGCTGGGCACTTCCTCCTCGGAATCGGTACTGCCACGCATGCTGATCAAGATGGAGCGTCTGGGCGCGCAGAAGTCCGTGGTAGGCCTGGTGATCCCGACCGGTTACTCGTTCAACCTCGACGGTACCGCGATCTACCTGACCATGGCGGCAGTATTTATTGCCCAGGCCACCGACACGCACATGGACATCACTCACCAGATCACGCTGCTGGTCGTGTTGCTGCTGTCCTCCAAAGGCGCTGCGGGCGTCACCGGTAGTGGCTTCATCGTGCTGGCTGCAACCCTGTCTGCGGTGGGCCATCTGCCGGTTGCCGGCCTGGCGTTGATCCTCGGTATCGACCGCTTCATGTCCGAAGCCCGTGCCCTGACCAACCTGGTGGGCAATGCCGTTGCTACCCTGGTGGTCGCCAAGTGGGTCAAGGAACTGGATGTCGATGTGATGCAAGCCGAGCTGGCTTCCGGTGGTCGCGGCATCGCCGACGAGCGCGAAGAAGATGATCTGGGTGTGGCCGAAGGTCCAACCCCGAGCAGCGTGAAGTAACGCTCGCTCCACCTCTGCTCAGGCTGCAACGAAAAACCCGCTCCGGCGGGTTTTTTGTGGTCGGCGATTTGAGCGTAACGGTCACCGCAACTGACGTAAAAGGTGATTGCCGCAATGCCGATGGCTGCCTAGTCTGGGGGTATGGTTTACGGAGAAGCATCCCATGCTCGGTCCACTGGCATCACTCAAGATTCTGGATTTCTCTACATTGTTGCCGGGGCCGTTTGCCTCGTTATTGCTGGCGGACATGGGCGCCGAGGTGTTGCGTATCGAATCGCCGAGCCGCATGGACCTGTTGCGGGTGCTGCCGCCCCATGACCAGGGTGTCTCGGCCAGCCACGCCTACCTCAATCGCAACAAGCGCAGCCTGGCGCTCGACCTCAAGCAGCCTGAAGCGCTGGAGGTTATCGGGCAGTTGCTGCAGGACTACGACATCGTGCTGGAGCAATTCCGCCCCGGCGTGATGGAGCGTCTGGGCCTGGGTTATGAAGCCCTGAAGGCGATCAATCCGAAACTGATCTACGTCTCGATCACCGGTTACGGCCAGACCGGCCCTTACAAGGACCGCGCCGGCCATGACATCAATTACCTGGCACTGGCAGGGCTGGCCAGTTACACCGGTCGCACCGACAGCGGCCCCTTGCCCTTGGGCATGCAGGTGGCGGATGTCGCCGGCGGCTCTTTGCACGGGGTGATTGGCCTGTTGGCTGCGGTGATCGCCCGTCAACACAGCGGGTCAGGGCAATATCTGGATGTGAGCATGACCGATTGCGTGTTCAGTCTGAACGCCATGGCCGGCGCCGGCTATCTGGCCTGTGGCGCGGAGCCGCACCCGGAAGACCAGATGCTCAACGGTGGCAGCTTCTACGACTATTACCGCACGCGTGACGGCCGCTGGTTGTCAGTGGGCAGCCTGGAGCCGGCGTTCATGAAACAAATGTGTACGGCGCTGGGGCTGGAAGAGCTGTCGACCTTGGGCTTGTCGCCTGAACCGGCGCAACAAAAGAAACTCAAGGAAGCGCTAAAGACCGAATTCGAGAAACACGACTTCGGTGAGTTGTGCGCGTTGTTTGCCGAACTCGATGCCTGTGTCGAACCGGTATTGACTCTGGGCGAAGCGGTTCGCCACCCTCAATTGCGCTCGCGGCAGTTGGTCACTGAAGTGCCGCGCAGCGATGGGTCGACCCAGGCGCAAATGGCCTGTCCGTTGAAATTTTCGGACGGGTTGCCCGAGCCGCGACATATCGGCGCGGTGCTGGGAGAGCATACCGATCAGGTGTTGGAGGAGTTGGGGTATGGCGTTGAGCGGATCGAAGAGTTGCGGCGGGCCGGGGTGATTATTTAGCGCCTGTACTGGCCTCTTCGCGGGCAAGCCCGCTCCCACAGGGTTCATTGTCGTTAACAAATTTAGTGTACAACGCAGATCCGGTGGGAGCGGGCTTGGTCCGGGCGGCGTTCCGACGAAGAGGCCAGTACAGGCACCACAAATCTCACTATTCGACCCGCATCTCCCCACTGAACACCAGGGTATTCCGACAGCGCCGACACAAATACCGCCGGCCTTGCCGCACCAGCCCATGGCGCTGTGCTGAAAAGGGGAAATCGCTGTCTGCGCAGGGGCATTTGTAGATGTAGCGGGTCACCCTGCGGCGTTTGACGTCATAGGTATGACAGCGATTGGGCGGCAGTTCGTACACGCCACGCATGATCAGTTGCCACTCTTCGCCATGGGGCTGGATGCGGTCGCCGAACAACTGATGGGCGATCAGGTGCGCAACTTCGTGGGCCACGGTCTGTTTAAGAAAATCGTCGGTGTTTTCCCGGTACAACTGCGGATTGAACCGCAGCATGTTCTCGTGCAAGTGCGCGACACCGGCTTTTTGCCCGCGCAGCTTGAAACTCACCACAGGGCGTTTGAAAGGTCGTTTGAAAAAGGATTCAGCTTGTTGGAAACAGTCTTCGACGCGGGTATTGAGTTGCTCGGGCATGCTTGATGGATCTCCAGAGACGTCGAGTATGCCGCAACACTCGGGACATGCGAATCGTCCAGGCGCCGAATGGTCACCACCGCTCACTGTCCTGAACACGTTAAAAGGCCGCCTGGTGGCGGCCTGTGTTGGCAGATCTGGTTTTTAGGTAAACAGTCTTGTCAGTTGGTATAGACCGGCCCCACGCCGAGTCCCCAGACAATCACGGTGAACGCCATGATGGCTACCAGCACCACCAGACCCACGGCGAGCACCGAACTCGAAAACAGGAATCCTTCGTCCGACGGAATGTTCATGAACGTCGGCAGCCCGACATAGAGCAGGTACACCGTGTAGCAGATGGCCGCGGTGCCAACGATCATCCCCAGCCACATGTGCGGGTAAAGCGCCGCCAGGCCGCCAATGAACAGGGGAGTGGCCGTATAAGTCGCAAACGCGACGCAGCGGGCCAGGCTCGGGTTGGCATCATAGGTACGGGCCATCCAGTGGATGAACGCGCCCATCACCGCAACGCCACCGAGCATCGCCAGGTACGACATGATCGTCATCCATAGCGCGCTCTCCGTCGTCAACATCACCGGTGTGCGATTGCCGATGACCCAGCCGACTTGCGTGGTACCGATAAACGCCGACACCGCCGGGATTGCCGCCAGAATGAGCGTGTGGGTCAGGTACATGTGGCTGATGCTTTCCTCCTGGTCGCCACGGATTTCTTTCCATTCTTGGTCAGGGTGGGTGAATAGCCCCACTACGTGATGGATCATGCCAGTCACTCCTCTTGTTTTACCGTCGCCCCCCAGTGGAGCGCCTACGGGCCAAGGTGGCCGAGTAAGGAAAGGTCTGGATATGTATGCGACCTTATGTCGCAGTATAGAAAGGTCTTATCCGCGCAGGTACGGGGGACTTAGAGCAAATCGCGCTGTAAAAGCGAAGAGTAATCGCTGAAGGGTCTGTCACATCAGTCCCTGTGGGAGCGAGCTTGCTCCGGGCGGCGTTCCGACGATGGCGGTGTGACAGGTTGCGCTGATGTTGACTGGCACTCCGTCATCGCGAGCAGCTCGCTCCCACAGTGGATTGTGGGCACTTCGCCCCCGGCGGGTTTTTGCGTAAAATGCCGGGCTTTCGTCACACCTCACGGATTTCGCGTCATGGGCACTCTCACGGTCAACCAGAACAAACTGCAAAAGCGCCTTCGCCGCCAGGCCGGTGAGGCTGTCGCCGACTTCAATATGATTGAAGACGGCGACAAGGTCATGGTCTGCCTGTCCGGCGGCAAGGACAGCTACACCATGCTCGACGTGCTGATGCACTTGCAGAAGGTTGCACCGATCCGGTTCGAGATCGTGGCCGTGAACATGGACCAGAAGCAGCCGGGCTTCCCGGAGCATGTACTGCCGGCTTACCTCAAGACGCTGGGTATCGAGTACCACATCGTCGAGAAAGACACTTATTCGGTGGTCAAGGAGCTGATTCCGGAAGGCAAGACCACCTGTTCGCTGTGCTCGCGCCTGCGTCGTGGCACCCTCTACACCTTCGCCGACGAAATCGGCGCGACCAAAATGGCGCTCGGTCATCACCGCGACGACATCGTCGAGACCTTCTTCCTGAACATGTTCTTCAATGGATCGCTCAAGGCCATGCCGCCGAAGCTGCGGGCCGACGACGGTCGTAACGTGGTAATCCGCCCGCTGGCCTACTGCAACGAAAAAGACATCCAGGCCTACTCCGACTTCAAGCAATTCCCGATCATCCCGTGCAACCTCTGTGGTTCCCAGGAAAACCTGCAACGTCAGGTGGTCAAGGACATGCTCCAGGAGTGGGAACGCAAGACACCGGGCCGCACTGAAAGCATTTTTCGCAGCCTGCAAAACGTGATCCCGTCGCAACTGGCGGACCGCAACCTGTTCGACTTCACCAGCCTCAAGATCGACGAAACCGCCGCTTCGCGGTTCGTCAACGTCGTAAACCTCTAAGCACTATTACTGTGGGAGCCAGCCTGCTGGCGATGGCGGAATGTCAGGCACATCATTGTTGTCTGACACCCCTTCATCGCCAGCAGGCTGGCTCCCACAAGTTTTGTCACAGGTTGGCAGTTCATTTTTCAATCCTCAGGAGAGGGCATGCGCGATTACAAGTGGCTGCACGAATACTGTCTGAACCGCTTCGGTTCAGCGGCTGAACTGGAAGCCCATCTGCCCGTTCCCAAGACTGCGGCGCAATTGCGCAAGATCAGTGATGACCGCTACCTGTCGACCATGGCGCTGCGCGTGTTCCGTGCCGGGCTCAAGCACAGCCTGGTGGACGCCAAGTGGCCGTCGTTCGAAGAGGTGTTCTTCAGGTTCGACCCGGAAAAAGTGGTGCTGATGAGTGCCGAACACCTGGAGCGGTTGATGCAGGATGCGCGGATTATCCGGCACCTGGGCAAGCTCAAGAGCGTGCCGCGCAATGCACAGTTCATCCTTGATGTGGCCCATGAGAAGGGCAGCTTCGGCGCCTTGATCGCCGACTGGCCGGTGACCGATATCGTCGGCCTGTGGACTTACCTGAAAAAGCACGGGCATCAGTTGGGCGGTTTGTCGGCGCCGCGGTTCTTGCGAATGGTTGGCAAGGATACCTTTGTGCCGAGTTATGACGTGGTAGCGGCGTTGAATGCGCAGCAGATCGTCGACAAGGTGCCGACCAGTCTGCGGGATCTGGCGTTGGTGCAGGATGTGTTCAATCAGTGGCATGAACAGAGTGGCGGGCGGGCGATGAGCCAGATTTCGATGATGCTGGCTTATACCGTCAATCATTGAGACCGAGTCGATCCCATCGCGAGCAAGCTCGCTCCCACAGGGGATTTGTGAACGGCGCAAATCCCCTGTGGGAGCGAGCTTGCTCGCGATGGGGGCCTGTCAGGCGACGCTGATCTCACCTTCTCCAGCCAACCGGCGATTCAACTGAAAGCGCCACCGCACATACAATAGCGCCGAGCAGAACACCGCCAGGCTCGCCCCCATCTCCAGCAACCCGAACAGCTGCCGGTTCGGGTCGAATGCGGCCAATGCGCCCTTGATGAAATACAGGTTCACCACAAAGCACATCCACGAATGCCCGCGCGGGCTGCCAATGATCATGCCCGGCGCCAGCAACAGCAGCGGCACCAGTTCGATCAGCAGAATGACCCAGGGCCGTGCGCCGTGCAGGTCGGCGACGACCAGGTAGTAGGCGCACAGCAGCCCCAGCAGGCCGAAAAAACACAGCAGGCTGATGACTCGCATCGCTCGTACACGAGGTTCCAGCCATTGGATGGAGGGCAGAATCTTCGGCTTTTTGGCCACCTCAGCTCTCCAGTTTCTGTGCAGTGCGCGCCAGGCGCAGACCCAGGGCTCGGCACAGCGCCACTTCATGTTCATTCAAGCCGCTTTTGCCGTCGGCCCCGGCGTGGTGACTCGCGCCATATGGCGTGCCGCCGCCGCGTGTTTCCAGCAAGGCCGATTCGCTGTAAGGCAGGCCGGTGATCAGCATGCCGTGGTGCAGCAGTGGCAACATCATCGACAGCAATGTGGTTTCCTGGCCGCCGTGCAGGCTCGCGGTGGAGGTGAACACCCCGGCCGGTTTACCCACCAGTGCGCCGGTCAGCCACAGGTTGCTGGTGCCGTCGAGGAAGTATTTGAGCGGCGCCGCCATGTTGCCGAACCGGGTCGGACTGCCCATGGCCAGGCCCGCGCAGTTTTTCAGGTCGTCGAGGCTGGCGTACAGCGCGCCTTCATCGGGGATGTCCGGCGACACGGCTTCGCATTCGGTAGAAATCGCCGGCACCGTGCGCAACCGGGCTTCAAGACCGGCCTGCTCGACGCCCCGGGCGATCTGCCGGGCCATCTCATTGGTCGAACCGCTGCGGCTGTAATACAGGACCAGGATATAGGGTGCGCTCACGGCAGCAGCTCCAGCACAGTCTCCGGCGGACGGCCGATGATGGCTTTGTCGCCGACTTCGAGAATCGGTCGCTCCATGAGTTTCGGGTGCGCGGCGATGGCAGCGATCAATTGCGCCTCGCTCAGGTTGTTATCAGCCAGGTTGAGGGTTTTGTACTCGTCCTCGCCGGTGCGCAGCAGTTGCCGGGCGCTGATGCCGAGCTTGGTCAGCAGGCGCTGGATTTGAATGGCGTCCAGCGGGGTTTCCAGGTAACGGACCACGGTAGGCGTCAGGCCCCGGGCTTCCAGCAGTTCGAGCGCACCGCGGGATTTCGAGCAGCGCGGGTTGTGATAAAGCGTCAGATCGGTCATGTGCGGGTCGCATCTTGCGTAAGGTGGCGGCTATTCTAACTGGGCAGCGCGTAATCCAGAACCTTGGGAGGCAATGGGTCGCGGCAGTATTCTTTTTTCGATAAGGATCACGACATGACAAGACGACTGGCAGCGGCGTTGGCGATCATCGGGGCGTTAGTGCTAGGGGGCTGTGGCAACGACTATGGCATCGACCAGAACGGTCGCAAGATCGCTGCCGAGCGTCTGGACAAGCAATGGCTGGTGCTCAACTACTGGGCCGAATGGTGCGGGCCATGCCGTACCGAAATACCCGAGTTGAACGCGCTGGCCGAACAGCTTAAGGACAAGCAAATCGGGGTGTTCGGGGTCAACTTCGACAATGTGCAAGGTGAAGAGCTCAGGAGCGCCAGCGAGAAGCTGGGAATCGGGTTCACGGTGCTGGCTCAAGACCCGGCCGACCTCTTCGAACTGCCGCGCAGTGAGGCATTGCCGGTGACTTACATCATCGATGACAAGGGCAAGGTGCGGGAACAGTTGATGGGCGAGCAGACGGCGGCGGGGGTGATGGCGAAGCTGGAGGCGTTGCAGGCGACTAATTGATCGTCGGTGCGTAGCTGCAATCCCCTGTAGGAGCTGGCTTGCCGGCGAATGCGGAGTGTCAGGCAACATATATGTTGGCCGTTCTGCCGCCTTCGCTGGCAAGCCAGCTCCTACAGGGGGGTGCGTAGGATCAACCCTCTTCCAGCCACCAGCGCAACGGCTTGCCTTCGGCCGGCCAGAAACGCATCTGGTCGATCGGCGAAATATCCCAGCGCTGCACATTTTCCAGCGCCTGGAGAAAACGCTGTTCCTGCTCCATCAACGCCGGCGCACACATTTTGCGGGTGCTGCCGACCTTACCGAAGCTCAGCTTGTCGCCGTCAAGGGTGTACGGCGCGAACCAATGGTTGCAGCCGCCGTTGCCATAGGCCCGACCGTCGTCACCGAGGGTGATGGTCAGGTGGCTGTAATCCATCAACGGACGTTCGCCGATCCACTCCAGTATGTAGCTGCGGTTCTGTTGCAACTTCACCGGTTCGGCGGCGCAGCCCAACAGGCTGGCGCCAACCATGGCGCTCAGAACAAGGCGTTTCATCACGCAGGCTCCTGGCAGGTCGGGCACAGGTGCTTCTCGCCAACAGTGGTCCAGCCCAACTCGGCAATCCGCGCCGTGGCAGCCGGTTTTTCGGCCTTGTTGCCCAGCTTGGCGTCGACCGCGAATTCGAAGCTCAGCGCTTTGGCGCAGCTGTCGCAGTTGACGTTCCAGGTGTGGATCGCCAATTCGCCGAACACCGGGCCACTGGCCACCGCGACCCATTGGCCCGGCGGGTTGATCAGGTGGCGAACCGTTTCGACGGTCAGGCGCATGGACAAGTCCTTGCTGCCTTTGAGGGTCACGACCAACACGTCGTTATTGCGAATCGAGCCGCCGTTGCCGGTGACTTGATAACGCCCCGGGACCAGGGCGCGGCATTCGGTGAGGGTGTGTTGCGGGTTCATCAGGCTATAGCGGAAATCGTGTTCGACCATGGGTCCTCCAAATATGCGCGGCATGCTAGCACGGACATCAACGCAGCACTGCGCGGGCGAATGACCTTCGATCTGGTTCAGCCGGCATCAACTTGATTCCGAGTATTTCCGCCGGCCCAGTCCGCGATGTTCTGCAGGGTGGTCGCGGCGATCGCGCCCAGGGCTTCGCGGGTCAGGAAGGCCTGGTGTGCGGTAATGATCACATTGGGAAACGTCAGCAGGCGCGCCAGCACATCGTCCTGCAGCGGCAGATCGGAGCGGTCCTCGAAGAACAGCTGCGCTTCCTCTTCATACACGTCCAGCCCCAGGTAACCCAGTTGGCCGTCTTTCAACGCATCGATCAGCGCGGGGGTATCCACCAGGCCGCCGCGACCGGTATTGATCAGCATCGCACCGGCTTGCATGTGCGCCAGTGACTCGCGGTTGATCAAGTGTTTGCTCTGGTCGTTGAGCGGACAATGCAGGCTGATGATCTGCGACTCGGCCAGTAACTGCGGCAAGCCCAAATAGCGGGCGCCGAGGGCCTCGACTTGAGGGTTGGGGAAGGGGTCGTACGCTAGCAGCCGACAGCCAAAGCCGTGCATGATTTTGGCGAAGGTCGCGCCGATCTGCCCGGTGCCCACCACGCCGACGGTCTTGCCGACCAGGTCGAAGCCGGTCAGGCCATGCAGGGTGAAATCGCCTTCGCGGGTGCGATTGTAGGCGCGGTGCAGGCGGCGGTTGAGCGCCAGGATCAGCGCCACCGCGTGTTCGGCCACGGCATGGGGCGAGTAGGCCGGGACCCGTACGATCGTCAGTCCCAGCCGCTTGGCCTCGGCCAGGTCGACATGGTTATAGCCGGCCGAACGCAGGGCAATCAGGCGAGTGCCGCCAGCGGCCAGGCGTTCGAGCACCGGGGCGCTGAGGTCGTCATTGATGAACGCGCAGACCACCTCGTGATGCTCCGCCAACGCCGCCGTATCGAGGCTCAGGCGTGCCGATTGAAAGTGCAACTCGATGCCGGCGGGCAGGGCGGCGGCGAGAAAGCTGTCGCGGTCGTAGGCTTGGCTGCTGAAAAGAATGGTGCGCATATTTTCTCCTTATCCCCCGGTCCCCTGTAGGAGCTGGCTTGTCGGATCGCCGCACCGCAGCGACGGGGCCTTCAAATTCTACTGTGTTCTTGAGGACGCCTTCGCTGGCAAGCCAGCTCCTACAGGGGGGGCGCGGTAATGGGTGAGTCAAGCATTTATACGGGCATGGGCAGCCAGGCGGTTGATCGCCCGGTCGAGTTCTTCCAGCGCGCCGGGCGCTTTCGGGTCTTGTTGCTTGAGCAGGGTTTCGCTGCGCTGACAGGCCGCGCGCAGTTGCGGCACGCCGCAATAGCGGGTCGCGCCATGCAGACGATGAACGCGCTCGATCAGCGCGTTCTGATCATTGGTTTCCCGAGCGCTGCGAATGGCTTCGCGGTCGGCTTCCAACGACGCCAACAGCATCGCCAGCATGTCCGCCGCCAGATCAGCCTTGCCGGCGGCCAGGCGTAAACCTTCTTCGTGATCGAGCACCTGCAACTCATGGTCGCCGCCATGGCGATCGCTGGAGCGCTCCGGCCCATGATTGCGCAACGCCAGGCCTGTCCACTTCAACACCACCTGCGCCAGTTGCCGCTCGCTGATCGGTTTGGTCAGGTAATCGTCCATGCCGCTTTGCAGCAATGCGCGTTTTTCGTTGGCCATGGCGTGGGCGGTGAGGGCCACGATCGGCAACGGCGTGCGATGCCGATCGCTTTCCCACTGGCGAATCGCTTCGGTGCTCTGGCGCCCGTCCATGCCTGGCATCTGTACGTCCATCAGCACCAGATCGAAGGTCTCGCTCTGCACCGCCTTGACCGCGGCGTAACCGCTTTCCACTGCGAGCACCTTGGCACCCATGTCTTCGAGCAGGGTCTGCACCAGCAACAGGTTGGCAGGGTTGTCGTCCACGCACAGCACCTTCGGCGCACGGCTGGACAGTGGTTCGCCCGGCTCGCTACGCAATTGGCGCGGGTTGACCAGATCGGACAAGGCCCGTCGCAGCTTGCGGGTGCAGGCCGGTTTGGCCTGGAGCTGGCTGTGGGGGTTGGGGACCGAAAGGTGGAACAGCGTCTGTTCGGTCGTCGGGCACAGCACCAGCACTTTGCAGCCCAGGTGTTCGAGGTCCCAGATGTGCTGGTTGAGGCGCTCCGGCGGCATGTCGTTGCTGGTGATGCCCAGCACCGCCAGGTCAATCGCCTGATCGGTCTGATGGGCGCCGGTCACGCCATTGGTCAGGCTTTCCAGGGTGTTGAACGGGGTGACTTCGAGGCCGCAATCTTCCAGTTGATGCTGTAGTGCCTGACGGGCCAGCTCGTGGTTTTCCAGCACTGCCACCCGGCGTCCGAGCAGGGGTGGGCCCGGCAGGTCTTCGGCGTCGTCGCGGGTTTTGGGCAGGCTCAGGCTGATCCAGAACTCCGAACCTTCGCCCGGGGTGCTGTCGACCCCGATCTCGCCGCCCATCTGTTCGATCAGGCGCTTGGAAATCACCAGCCCGAGACCGGTGCCGCCAGGCTGCCGGGACAGCGAGTTGTCGGCCTGGCTGAACGCCTGGAACAGCGCGCGCACGTCCTGGTTCGACAGGCCGATGCCGGTGTCCTGGATGCTGATGCGCAACTGCACGCTGTCCTCATGCTCTTCTTCGAGCATGGCCCGGGCGACAATGGTGCCTTCGCGGGTGAATTTGATCGCGTTGCTGACCAGGTTGGTGAGGATCTGCTTGAGCCGCAGCGGATCGCCCACCAGCGACAGCGGCGTGTCGCGATACACCAGGCTCACCAGTTCCAGCTGTTTGGCGTGGGCGGCCGGGGCGAGGATGGTCAGGGTGTCCTGCAACAGGTCGCGCAGATTGAACGGAATATGATCGAGCACCAGCTTGCCGGCCTCGATCTTGGAAAAGTCGAGGATCTCGTTGATGATCCCCAGCAGGCTGTCGGCGGACTTTTCGATGGTGCCCAGGTAATCGAGCTGGCGCGGGGTCAGTTCGCTTTTTTGCAGCAGATGGGTGAAGCCGAGTATGCCGTTGAGCGGCGTGCGGATTTCATGGCTCATGTTGGCCAGGAATTCGGATTTGATCCGGCTGGCCTCCAGGGCCTCCTTGCGGGCCAGGTCGAGCTCGATGTTCTGGATTTCGATGGTTTCCAGATTCTGGCGCACGTCTTCGGTGGCCTGGTCGATGCTGTGTTGCAATTCTTCCTGGGCATTTTGCAGGGTGCCGGCCATGCGGTTGATGCCGGACGCCAGTTCATCCAGCTCCTGACTGCCGAGGGGCGGCAGGCGGGTTTCCAGGTGCCCGTCCTTGAGTTGCGTCACGGCTTGCTTGATCTGGCTCAGCGGCCGGTTGATGGTGCGGCCCATGCGCAACGCCAGCAGTGCCGCACCGCCCAGGCCCGCGGCGATCAGCAGCAGGCTGGCGAACAGGCTGCGGTAGCCGCGCAGCAGCATGCCGTTGTGGGACAGTTCGAGTTCCACCCAGCCGAGCAGACGGTCGGCTTCATCGGGGATCAGGTCACCGGCCAGGTTGCGGTGCTTGCCGAATACCGGCAGCAGGTAGCGAGTCGCATCGTTGCCGCTGCGATGCAGCATCTGCGAACCGTTGCCCAGAGGGGCGGGGTTGAGCATGATCGGGCCGGCATGGGCCAATAGCGAGCGGTCGGGCGCGAGGAAGGTCACCGCGCGAACGTCCGGCTGCTCCAGTGACTGGGTGGCGATGCGCTCCAGCATGTCGTTGTTCTGGTGACCCATGGCCGGGGCGACCAGGGGCGCCAGTTGTTCGGCGATCATTTCGCCACGCTGCATGAGTTGGGCTTGCAGGTCGGACTGCTGCATCCAGGTAAAGTAGCCACCCAGCACCAACGCCATCAGGCTGGTCGGCAACAGGGTCAGCAACAGCACGCGGCCTTTAATTCCCAGTTTCTTGAGCACGCCTATCTCCTGCATCCCGCTATTCAAATGACCTGCACGTACGTCCTGCACGCACCACCTGCGCAGTGTAGCGATTTGATCGCGGGGCATCCCGGTAAAAATCAAAGGGGTCATTCGTCGGCCGGATGCCTGCATTCGCGCCGCCGGCAAACCTTGGGTTGCCCCTGACGAGGCAATCTTGAATAATCGCCAACTGAGAATTATTTGCAGATACTCATGAATCCCATCTCTGTTGGACTCCCGCGCATCCTTTCCATCGAAGACGACCTCGTGCTCGGTGCCTATGTTCATGAGCACCTGGGACGTTGCGGGTTTCAGGTGACCTGGTGCCAGAACGGCCAGGAAGGCCTGGCCATTGCCCGCCAGCAAGCCTTCGACGTGGTGCTGATGGACATTCTGTTGCCGGGCATGGACGGGTTGAATGTGCTGACGCAGTTGCGCCAGAGCCATTCGACTCCGGTGGTGCTGATGTCCGCCCTCGGGGCCGAGGCGGATCGCATCAGCGGCTTTCGCCTGGGCGCCGATGATTATTTGCCCAAACCCTTCAGCATGGCGGAGTTGCGGGTGCGCATCGAAGCGATCCTGCGGCGGGTAGCGCTCGATCGGCGGCCGGCGCCTGCATCGATCGCTCCGTCGACGGACAGCCTGCGCTTCGATGATGAGCTGTTCGAGGTCTTTTACGGTGCACAGGCTGCCGGCCTGACCCGCAGCGAGTATCGGCTGTTGGAAACGCTGAACCGCAATGGCGATGAAGTGCTGAGCAAGGCCTTCCTTTATCAGCATGTGCTGCAGCGCGGTTACGCAGCCCACGACCGCAGCCTCGACATGCACATCAGCCAGATCCGTCGCAAGCTCAAGGTCGTCGGCTACACCGAGCGGGAGGTGCGCACGGTGTGGGGCAAGGGCTACGTATTGAGTGCCGTCGATGAAATGGCCTGATCTGCCGGGCAGGCATTCGCTGTTCTGGAAGCTGGCGTGTCTGTTGGTGGCGTTCTGTCTGTTGATGATCTGGTTGAGCTGGTCCTGGGGCCGCTATATGGAGCAGCGCAACCAGTTCCTGTCGGATGACGCCCGAGCGACCTTGACCCGCTATGCCGCCGAGGCTGAACAAGCGTGGCAGCAACGCGAGCACGCTGGTATCGATGCCTGGCTGCAGGGCATGCAACAGCGCGAAACGGGCTGGGTCGGTGTCATTGGCGGTGATTTGCAGTCGTTGAGCAGCCTGCCGCTATCGGACAAGGACATCCAGCGCCTGACCTTTCTGCGGGGTATTGACTGGCCCATCCATAAAAAAGGCCGGCCGTGGCTGCGGGTGCCGTTTCCCGGTGATTCGTCCGCCGGCAGCCTGGTGATTGAATTGCCCCAGCGTTTCGCGCCTGGACGCTATCGGGTGTTCTGGCGCGTCATCACCAACGGTGTCATCCCCGGCCTGTTCACCTTGCTGTTGTGCGTCGGGCTGTATCGGTTGCTGGTGGTGCCGTTGAACAGTTTGCGTGAGCAAGCCAATGCCTGGCGCGCCGATCAACTGAGCGTACGTCTGTCGAGTCAGACCACCAACCGTTCGGATGAACTGGGGGAACTGGGCAGGGCTTTCGATCACATGGCCGAGCGCCTGCAGGGTACGGTCGCCCTGCAACAACAATTGCTGCGTGACCTGTCCCACGAACTGCGCACCCCGCTCAGCCGTCTTCGCGTGGCCAGCGAAAGCGAGCAGGGGCTTGAGCAGCTGCGCGAGCGCATCGGCCGGGAAGTCGATGGCATGCAGCGCCTGGTCGAAGACACCTTGCAACTGGCCTGGCTCGACACCGAACGCGCGCCATTGCCCAACGAAGCGATCCAGATCCAGGCGTTGTGGGAAATGCTCACGGAAAACGCCTGCTATGAAAGCTGTTGCCCTTTAGGCCAATTGCAATGTGCCGTCGATTCATCCTGCTGGGTGCGCGGTAACCTCAACACCCTGGCGCAGGCGCTGGAAAATATCCTGCGCAATGCTATTCGTCACTCACCCAGAGACGGTGTCGTGCGTCTGGACGGGCGGCGTGATGGCGAATTCTGGCATTTATGGCTGGAGGACGAGGGCGGCGGGGTGGCCGAGGCGGATCTGGAACGGATCTTCTCGCCGTTCATCCGGCTCGATGGGTCGCGGCCGGGGAATGGTGGGTTCGGCTTGGGGTTGAGCATTGCCAGGAATGCGGTGCAGCGCCAGGGTGGGAGGCTTTGGGCTGAGAACACGTCGGTGGGGTTGCGGTTGAACATGCGGTTATTGGCTGAAGTCGATGGCGTCAGTGATGACGCCTTCGCGAGCAGGCTCGCTCCCACAGTGGGCATGTGTAAGCCACAAATTGTGTGAGCGACTCTAATACCTGTGCGGGCTTGGTCTGGGCGGCATTCCGACGACGAGGCCCTGCCAACCGTCACCTTGCTGATTTTGCAGGAACGTTCGCGAATTTTTGTACGACATTTCCTAAAGGGTTTTGCCGGCGCCTTGAAGCTGCCTTGACGGTTTAAGCTCCCGCTTTTACTCATCATCAAGGATTGGGCATGAATTCGACCGATGTTCCCTCCGGCACAGTCGACGACCGCTTCAGTGAAGTGCTTGCGCTGATTCACAGTGCCAGGCAGCAGGCCGTTCAGGCGGTCAACACCAGGTTGATCGAACTGTACTGGCAGGTCGGTGCTTACATCAGTCGCAAGCTGGAAATGGCTGAGTGGGGCGATGCGGTGGTCAGCCAGTTGGCCGAGCATCTGGCTCAGACGCAACCAGGGCTGCGTGGTTTTACCCGGCGCAATCTGTTCCGTATGCGCCAATTTTACGAGGCTTATCGGGGCGATGAAAAAGTGTCAGCGCTGCTGACACAATTACCCTGGACTCACAACCTGCTCATTTTGACCCAGAGCAAACATCCACAAGAGCGTGAGTTTTATCTGCGTCTGGCCGTCCAGGAAAAGTGGTCGACGCGCGAATTGGAGCGTCAGCTCAAAGCCGCTCTGTTCGAGCGCAGCATTACCCAACCGGCAAAAGTCTCTGCGGTGCTGAGACAAACTCACCCTGAGGCGCTGGAAGTATTCCGCGATGCCTACATGATCGAGTTTCTCGGTCTGCCCGGCGGCCACGCCGAAACTGATCTTCATCTGGGATTGCTGGCGCGCCTCCAGGAGTTCCTTGTCGAACTGGGCCGAGACTTCTGCTTCGTCGGCTCCCAATACCCGCTCCAGGTCGGAAGGGCGGGATTTTGCCCTCGACCTGTTGTTCTTCCATCGTGGGCTCAACTGCCTGGTGGCGATTGAACTGAAGGTTGGTCGTTTTGAGCCCGAGTATTTGGGCAAGCTGAACTTCTATCTGGAGGCGCTGGATCAACATGCGCGCAAACCCCACGAAAACCCTGCGATCGGTGTGTTGCTCTGTGCCAGCAAGGATGACGAGGTGGTCGAGTACGCCCTTAACCGCAGCCTGTCGCCGGCATTGATCGCTGAATACCAGGTCCAGTTACCGGACAAACAGTTGTTGCAGGCCAAGCTGCATGAGTTCTATGCCATGAACATCGGATTGGGGGAGGGTACTGAATAAATTGCTTATTCCCATAAGCCATAAGCACCGCACTTTGCGTGATATGGCCTGCGGACGTTTGCCGGTATGATAGTCGCCCCCGCAGTCTGGATTGCGAATACGCCATGACCTTGCAGTACCCAACTATCGCCGATTGCGTCGGCAACACTCCGCTGGTCCGTTTGCAGCGCCTGCCCGGCGCCACCAGCAACACCCTTTTGCTCAAGCTTGAAGGGAATAACCCGGCGGGTTCGGTCAAGGACCGTCCGGCGCTGTCGATGATCACCCGCGCCGAGTTGCGCGGGCAGATCCATGTCGGCGATACGCTGATCGAGGCGACCTCGGGCAATACCGGGATCGCCCTGGCCATGGCCGCCGCGATCAAGGGTTACAAGATGATCCTGATCATGCCGGACAATTCCAGCGCCGAGCGCAAGGCGGCGATGACCGCCTATGGTGCCGAGCTGATCCTGGTGACTCAGGAAGAAGGCATGGAGGGCGCGCGCGACCTCGCCCAGCGCATGGAAGCGGAAGGCCGCGGCAAGGTACTGGATCAGTTCGCCAACGGCGACAACCCCGAGGCGCACTACACCACCACCGGTCCGGAAATCTGGCGTCAGACCGAAGGCACCATCACCCATTTCGTCAGTTCGATGGGCACCACCGGCACCATCATGGGCGTTTCGCGCTACTTGAAAGAGCAAAACGACAACGTGCAGATCATCGGTCTGCAACCGATGGAAGGTTCGGCGATTCCAGGTATCCGTCGCTGGCCGCAGGAGTACCTGCCGAAGATCTACCAGGCTGATCGCGTGGACCGCATCGTCGACATGGCACAAAGCGAAGCCGAAGACGTGACCCGTCGTCTGGCCCGCGAAGAAGGTATCTTTTGTGGCGTGTCCTCGGGCGGTGCCGTGGCGGCGATGCTGCGACTGTCCAGAGAAGTTGAAAACGCGGTGATCGTCGCGATCATCTGCGACCGTGGCG
>Ga0213829_1000726_pt1 | contig 27823 bp, 24 predicted proteins | sample MC6MC0896MG_FD_180665 | JGI IMG/M metagenome (GOLD analysis project Ga0213829, IMG submission 180665) | Enriched soil aggregate microbial communities from Iowa State University, Ames, United States - MC6-MC0896-MG | ecosystem: Environmental > Terrestrial > Soil > Unclassified | place: USA: Iowa...
ACGCGAATGTCGCCTGGCTCCAGCCAAGTAGTGCCGAAAGCATCTGGCCGGTCTGGTTGGCATCGTCGTCAATGGCCTGCTTGCCAAGGAACACGAGGTCCGGCTTCTCGGCTTCAACAACGCCCTTCAAAACCTTGGCAACACCAAGCGGCTCGACGGTGTCGTCAACCTTGACCAGAATGCCGCGATCAGCACCCATGGCCAGCGCCGTGCGGATGGTTTCCTGCGCCTTTGCAGGGCCAATAGAGACCACAACGATTTCCGAGACCTTACCCGCTTCTTTCAGACGCAGTGCTTCTTCAACCGCGATCTCGTCAAACGGGTTCATCGACATCTTGACATTGGCAAGCTCAACGCCTGAGCCATCACCCTTAACACGGATCTTTACGTTGTAATCTACAACCCGCTTAACTGCGACAAGGACCTTCATATTATAATTACCTTAGATTTGACTTATATATACTTCTCTGCTGCCATAGCTCAGCCTAGATGTTTGCCCAAGCGGCGCTCTGTAGCTGCAACTAGCCAACCAAACGGAATGGTGACAGCCAGATAAAATGCGCCTGCAAGAAGAAGGACATCGAGGTAAAGATAAGTTGCAGCACCAATTCTATAGGCTCGAGCCAGCAGTTCAGGTACAGAGATTGTAAATGCCAGCGCACTTGCCTGGAAAATAAGGATAGCAAAGCCCATTAAAGCCGGGACAGCAAACAGTACCCCCTGCGGAACAACAACGAAACGCATGATGTCGCTCTCTGTCATTCCCAATGCCTGTCCAGCCTCTATCTCTTTCTTAGGGACAGCGTTAAGTCCGGCACGCAGAATTTCACTGGTATAGGCTGCAGTAGTTAGAGCCAATGCTAACGCAGCAGCAATAAAGGCTGATGTATTTACACCCATAGATGGCAGGCCATAATAAACCATTTGCAATACTATGAGTGCAGGTGCACCACGGCCAATTTCAACGAGTGTCACTGCAGAATATCGTAATGCTGTGGTTTTGCTCATCGACAACAAAGCAAGAGTGAGCCCGAGCGGAAGACCGAGCAGCAATGCAAGGCCTGTTAAGCGCAAGCTAACGAGTAGACCAGTAAATAGCTGTGGTGCCCAGTCAACTACGTTCATAAGTGTCTCAGACATCATGACAGTCTCCGACGCAATTTGTCATCCATAACACGCGAGAAAAGTGCGACAGGTACTGACAACAAGATATAGAGAACGGCTGCATACAGAAATGGTGCGAAACCACCAGACTGCGCCTGTGCGGCTTGTGATGTATACATCATTATATCGCGAACGCCGATTGTCGAAGCGACTGTACTATCTTTAAGCAAGCCAACGAAGAAAGTCGCCATAGGTGGAATGGATACCCGTAACACCTGAGGGGCTGTAACGAATCTCAGAATATCTGTTTGGGGCATTCCGAGCGCAGTGGCCGCTTCTGACTGACCGGGATGCAGCGCCATAAAACCACCTCGGTAAATTTCCGCTAGGTAAGCAGCAGAAACCAGTCCAAGCCCTATAATACCTGCCTGTAAAGACGTAAGCCGGATTAGTCCTGTTCCAAGCCCAAAGAAAATAATGAACAGCCAAACAACCGGAGGAATGCCACGCGCAACGTCGATGAAACAGCGCGCTAGAAAACGTGGAAGGAAGCGCTGTGACTTCCGCATTAAAACGAGCGGCACGCCGAGGACTGCACCGATCGCAAATCCCCCTGCTGTCAAAGCGATTGTTGCAGGTACGCCTCTGAGAAGATTGAGTAAAAGTTCCATCATCAGTGACGGTCCACAATTGCGCGGAAGAACTTCTGCGTTCGTGGAGAAGCAGGATTGCGAATGACCTCTGCCGGAATACCTTCCTCAAGTATCTGGCCGTCAGCCATTACGATGAGACGGTCAGCCACTTCTGCAGCAAAAGCAATCTCGTGCGTGACGACGATCATGGTCATGCCGTCTTCTGCCAACTCGCGCATAACCGCCAGCACTTCCAGCCCAAGTTCAGGATCGAGTGCAGAAGTTGGTTCGTCAAACAGCATGACATCAGGGTCAAGAGCGAGAGCGCGAGCAATTGCAATTCGCTGCTGCTGACCACCAGATAGGCGGGCGGGGTAGGAATCTGCTTTATCTGCCAAATGAACCCGCTCCAACAATTGCATCGTACGCCGGTCCGCCTCCTGTTGGCTGCGGCCAAGAACGCGCATTTGCGGCAGGGAGATATTTTTTCGTACAGTCATATGCGGAAACAGATTGAAGGACTGGAAAACCATCCCGGTCGAACGCCTGAGCCGCAAAAGCTGTGTTTTTTCCAGCGTATCATTCAGGCTGAATGAAAACGACCCCACCTGCAGTGTTCCGGAAACAGGTTGTTCCAGCATATTGATGGTACGCAGGAATGTACTTTTCCCGGCGCCGCTTGGCCCGACAATTGCAACAACTTCACCTTTTGTAATATCAAGCGTGACGTTCTTTACGGCGTGGTATTTACCGTACTGAACGTTGATGTCCTTAAGACGGACTATAAAATCTGTTTCTTGCATCTCTGTACCCGTGTTTGAGCAACGGTGTTTTAAGCTTGTGGCCTTCAAGAAGGCTCCCCTCTTGACTTAACCGCTTGCGTGTCAGCAAATTCAGCCTGAAATATTGCGATCAGCCGTTGGTTTGAGCTGCAAAGCCTCGGGAAAAGACTGCGGCTCGCCCTGCAGAACCCAATCTGCTGCGAGCTGTCCAATAACTGGTGACAGCTGGATACCATAGCCGCCCGCACCCGCCGCTGTGATCAGGCTGGGTTCTGATGCATCGATCGGTCCAACGAATGGCCGTTTGTCATGCGTCATCGGATAAAGTCCAGCCCAGCCACGTCCCAGACGCGCACCCGGTAGTTCCGGTACGCGTTCAAGCAAAAGTTCTGCCAGGTCAATCTTGGAGGCCTCATCACACTGGTCGTTATAATGATCAGGATTTTCCGGTTCCAACGATGTAACTTTGTGCACTTCAGCTATAAGTTCGCTTGGCTTCTCGTGACGGAAATTCAGCCCCGTTCCTTCGCCATTCACGAGGTCCATAACCATTGGCATAGTGTAGGACAACGGCTCATCAAGCTGAATGGTGATCGCCTCATGCCGCTCAGGTTTAACATGCAGTGTCTGGCCAAAAAGTTCGGCGACCTGCGGCGCCCATGCTCCGGCAGCATTCACCACGATATCGCACTCAACCAAACCTTTGCTCGTCTGTAACTGATAGCCGGATGCCACCCGATCGACCTTTTCGAGCTTGCAGAACTGGCGCACAACATTGCCGGCTTCCTTCACTTTTTCCGCAAGCAACATGCAAAGTTCATGCGGATCGATAAAGCCGTCATCCGGCCCAAAAATACTACCTGCCAGACCTTCAGTGCTTATATGAGGAACAATCTCTTTAAGTTGATCCGCCTGATAAAGACGGGATCGAAATCCAGCTTCCTGCTGCATTAAGACGGATTGAGCGAAGAGGTCCATCTGTTCAGATGTGCGCGCGAGCCGAAGATAGCCAATGCGATTTATATTGAGACCAAAGGTTTCGAATTCACGAAACTGGCGCATTGAATGCTGGCGCAGCTGTATCTCAAACAGGTCTGTGAACTGAGTACCAATAACCCCGACAGAACGTCCACTGGAACCAGATGCAACAGCATTTGCATCGAGAACAGTTACGCGTGCTCCCTGTTTGGCAAGATTATATGCAGTGCACATACCGAGCGTCCCGGCACCAATTACAACCACATGTGGCGACTGTGTCATTTCTTTTCCTGCTTGTCTGGGTATGAACTAGTTACGCAGCATGCCGCGCAACGACACTCGTTTTAGCGAATGCCTGCCTCGTCACCCGGCGCATAATATGAACGAGCCTCATCGGGTGATTGATTTTTAGATATGGGAGGTTACTTGAGCGCTGCAATATCCTTCAAAGTATCGTCTATCGCAGCCAGAATATTTAACGCGTCAGTTTCTGTCATAGGTGTCGACAATGCGAACAAGCCATAGCTTGCTGAAAGTACGCCGCGTTGCAAAAGCCCTTTATGCAATGCATCGAGTTTCTTGCGCTGATCTGCAGAAGGATACACAGAGCGATAGTCTACAACTTCATTGTCGGTGAAGTGGATCTTGAAGAGAGATCCCAGACCGACACAACGGCCAGAAATGCAGTATTTCTGAAGAGCTTTGTTGGTGCCTTCGCGAAGCAATGCGCCAATTTTATCGAGATGTGAGAACACTTCGGGTTTGAGAGCCTGCATGGCTGCAAGTCCCGCACGCATAGTTACAGGGTTTGCTGTAAATGTGCCGCCATGCGGCAGCGCTGGTTTCCCACGCGTCGGGTCAAACACCGCCATGACATCTGCACGGCCGCCTACTGCACCAACAGGATAGCCGCCACCAATAATTTTTCCAAGTGCGGTCAGATCCGGATTTACACCCCAAAGTCCCTGCGCGCCGGAATATCCAAGACGGAATGAGATCACCTCATCAAAAATGACAAGAGCGTCATGTTCCCGTGCAGTTTCAGTCAGAGCCTGCAGATATTCGGAACGAGCCGGAATCAAGCCCGCGCGATTGGGCATCGGGTCAATCAGCACCGCGGCGATGCTCTCGCCATTGGCTTTGAACACGGCTCTTAGTGCTTCTGCATCATTGAAAGGCACAGCGATTACATCGTCCAGGACCCCTTGCGGTGTGCCTTTTGCATAAGCAGTGGACGACGGCAAATCACCCCAGTTAGACGGAGCGCTGTCGAGGCTGACTTCAGCAAAATCATAAGAGCCGTGATATGCGCCTTCAATTTTAACAATTTTTGGACGCTCTGTGTAAGCACGTGCCGCCTTGATTGCCATCATAACACCTTCGGTGCCAGAATTGGCAAAGCGGATCTGCTCGACTGAAGGCAGACGCTCAACCAGAAGCTCAGCCAGCTCAATTTCACTTAAAGTGGGCGCACCGAATGCTGTACCTAAAGGCAACTGTTCTGCGACGGCAGCATTGGCCTCTGGCTGGGAATAGCCATGAATCATCGCAGTAAAATTATTGATGCAATCATAGTATTCATTCCCATCGACATCCCACATACGGCACCCGTCACCGCGTTCAGCATAGATGGGAAACGGATCAATAAAGACGGTCGTGCGCGTATTTCCCCCCGGCATGACTTTTGTTGCGCGATCAAACAAAGCGCGGGATTTATGGCAATCGTCTGGATAACGTGACATGAGTGATCTTCTCAATAAATCGCTTGTTAATGCCTAGTGGGTTGAATTTGCCGGTTAAATTCCGACTGATATGCATCTTGTCTCAAACGTCAAATTCGAAAACACCACTAACGGGTCATAATCGTATGGCTTTGTTCGCGCATGAATTGCGGCAGGAAGTAAGCGCCAAGACCGCCCTTCCCACTCACGCCAGTGCCTTTCCAGCCGCAGAATGGCTGCGCGCCAGGCCAAGCACCTGTTGTTGCACCGCTGGCGCGATTGGCATAGAGAACACCCGCTTCAGCATTGTTGAGGAAGTAATTGAGTTCCTGCTCATCGCGCGTAAAAATACCCGCCGCAAGACCATAAGCAACGCTGTTGCCTTCGGTGACACCACCTTCCAGAGAGTTGACACCGCGCACAACAACGAACGGCATGAACAATTCATCGCGCGTCAGGTTTGAAGGGCCGTGCATTTCCACGATGGCTGGAATGAAATAGTTTTCAGGTTTTCCTTCAATCGGCTGACCACCAAAATGAACAATCCCCTCAGACTGGGCTTGCTCCACAGAGGTGGCAAAGCGTTTTGTTGTCGCCTCACTGTAAAGTGGCCCCATGAAAGTATCACGCTCACGAGGGTCGCCAATGTTCAACTTTTCTGCGAAGGCAATGCAACGGGCAATGAAATCATTCTTCACTACATTATCAACGTAGACAACCGAACAAGCGGAACACTTCTGGCCCTGTAACCCGAAAGCTGAGCGGACAACGCCTTGAGCCGCCCGATCCAGATCAGCGTTCGCGGTCACATATGTTGGATTTTTGCCGCCCATTTCAGCGATGACTGGCTTCATCCATGGCTGTGTTGCCATATGACGCAATATACTCATGCCGGTGTTGTGAGACCCGGTGAATGCAACGCCATCAATGTCAGGATGCTGCGAAAGGCCCTGACCGACGTCTGCCCCGCCCAGAACAATACTAAACACACCGTCAGGTAATCCGGCCTTCTGCAAGGTCTCAGCGATCAGCAGGCCAGTCAGCTGGCATTCCGGCGACGGCTTAAAAACCACCGTATTGCCCGTGATCAGGGCACCCGCGATCATTCCGATCGATAAGGCCAGCGGGAAGTTAAAGGGTGCGATAACCGCAAACACACCATATGGTTTAAGAACGCTTGTCGCAGTTTCAAACTCCACAAGCTGGTTCATTGACCGGACAAACCCGTCGTTATTCCGCAGTTCTGACGGGTAGTATTCGAGCATGTCGACAGCTTCTTCCGCCTCTCCGATTGCCTCCAGACGAGATTTGCCAACTTCATAAAGTGCCGCCAGCCCTAGACGATACTTTTCCTCTGCCAGCACGTCTTTCCAGCGTGCCGCAAAAGCAAGGCGCTCTTCCAGTGACGACACCCGCCAGGAAATAGCTGCCTGCTTTGATGCAGCAATAGCGGTTTCGATATCAGCAGAAGTAGACGACGGAAATGATCCAAGCGAAATAGACGGGTGAATTGGGCTCTTAACCGAAAGCAATGACCCGGTGGCAAATGGAGTCTCCCATTGTCTTCCAAGCTCATTTTCTTCGAAGCTCGGCAACAATCCATCAAGGAAATCATGTACCGGGGAAAAATCCACTCCAATATTGGAGTACGTGACACGTGGCAAGGATTGGGTCATTTTATGTTCCGATTATTGGTATTGTTACCGAATAATGGTTTTAGAAAACGGTAAAAGTCAATAGTTCCATTTACCGAAATATATTTTAGTTATCGGAACTATAAATTTCTCCCATTCAAACAATGACTTGTCCGGTTGCCAGCGGGTTTGAACCTGATTTGACCAGCTTCTGCGGTGCTTGACAAAGCTAACCGTTGGGGCATAGTTCCATTTATAAAGATATATTCCGATAATCGGAACTTTATATTTGTGAGTACGGACGTATGAATGATCAAAAAATTATGGACCTCACTCACGATTTCTCATGAAGTTAGGCAACCAATAAATCGACAAACCGGAGGGTAACATGAAAGCAAATAAGTTCACTCTATTGGGCGCAGTTGCATTGACCACGATGACTGCCACTGTTGCTGGAGCGCAAGATTGCACCCCAAAGCATTCCATTGAACCAATCAAAGCTGGCGTTCTCAGTGTGGCCCTTACAAATACGCCACCCTATTCAGTCGATGAGAACGGAGTCTCCGGAATTGATGGCCAGATCCTTCAGAAATTCGCAAAAGACAATTGTCTGACCGTAGAATACGAAATATTTAGCTATCCGGCTGCCGTTTCGGCTATTCAATCAGGACGTGCCGACGTAGCAATAGGCGGCTTCTATCGGACTGCTGCTCGTGGCAAAGTGGTCGCGCTCAGCGATGCTGTCTACCTTGATCAGGTTGCGGTTGAATCAAAAGAAGGATTTGAGACAATTGATCAGCTCAAAGGCAAGCGTGTCGGAACTGTCGAGGGCTATTCTTGGGTTGGAGAGCTGGAAAAATTATACGACAATGTGAAAACTTATCCATCCTCTCTTAATCTGGCACAGGATGTGCAGGCAGGACGGATCGACGCCGGGATCGAAGGCTTTGGCGCAGCAGTCAACCTTAATAAAGATAATGGCGTCCAAGTTAAATTATATCAACCAGATCCACGAGTAGCGGCGACAACGTTGCCGACACAAACCGCCTTCCTGATGTCTCACAAAAATCCTACATTTGTCGATGCGATGAACAAATCGCTTAAGAGCTATCGCGATGATGGTGTAATTGGAGAAGCACTGACAAGCTACGGCCTTCCTACATCCGCTGCGGAGGTAGGTGAAAATAAACAGTACTGACAAGCATTCAGGGCTGCGGATTCCGCAGCCCGTTCTCTCCTGCAAACTACGTCTTGGATTTTTTTCCAGCCAACGGCGAGACACATATCATTTGGATTATTGTGCTGTTTTTCTTATTACCTTACCTCGAGACAATTAACTCGCTGATTGCCGATTGAGATTATTCGTTCAATAATAGAATCCCATTCAATGATCTGAATGACCAGACAATTAACTTGGCCTGCAGCTAATCGCCTTATGGAACCGAGGATAGAAGATTTAACTTATGAATGACGCTATAAACAAAGATAGCCCGCTTGAGCGCTACATAGCAATTATGGAAACAGTTGCCCCTTTTACTGATGGTCTAACAGCTGCAGAACTTGAAACGGCGCTCGACCTCCCTAAGACAACGGTCAATCGTTTATTGCACGCTCTGATTAGCAGCGGCATGATCAGCACGAGCAATTCCCGGAACCGCACTTTTAAACTTGGCGATCGGCTACTTAAACTGCTCCACACGTCACCTGACACGAGCTGGCTTGTTACATTGGCAAAGAAGCCTTTGCAGATTTTGGCGGAAAAGACGGGACAGTCTGCATTTATTTCAAAGCTCGATGGCAATGAAATTCGCTCTGTCACTTGTGTTGCTCCAGATACTCCCGTGCGAACATATGTAATGCCCGGAATGGCAATGCCGATCAATGCTACAGCGTCTGGCAAAGCTATTATGGCATTTCAATCTCCAGAACTGATTGATAAGATACTCTCTGAAAATCTGGTACAATTTACAGATCAGACCAAAACGCAAGCAGCTCCCTTGCTTCAAGAATATGAATTGATCCGCTCCCGCGGTTACTCCACAGATCTTGCCGAACATGTGGCTGGACTGGGCACAATTGCAGTCCCCGTCATATTGCAACGGGCGCCTATAATATACGCAGTGGGTGTGACGGGCCCTTACCGGGCTGTCATTGAAGAGAATTTTGAAGCGCATTGCGAAGCATTGAAAGACACAGCTCATCGGCTTTCAAAGTTAATGCAGATGCGGGGCGCTGATTTGTACGACCCTTTAAACAATCATGTGGCAGATTTAGATTAAACTTCATACTTCCCAAGTTCAACCTGACCACGAAGTGGGCTCCGGTCCTTCAGTCGATTCAAGTTGTCGACGAAAAGCTGCGCAACTGCTAGCGGCTCACTTGGTGCTGCAACGTGTCCAGTTACCGAAATGCCTGGTGTTGACCAAAGCGCTGATTTCTGTTGAAGAGGCTCTTGGCGAAATACATCGAGAACTGCTTTTGTTAACCAGCCATTATTTATGGCTTTGATCAAATCAGGTTCTACAACAGCCGAGCCACGGCCAGCATTAACGAACACCGCAGTGCGACGAAAACGCTGAAAAAGGCAATCATTAAAAAGATTACGCGTTTCGGGGGTATCTGGAAGGAGGTTAACGACATAGTCGGACTTTCCAACCAGTTCACTTATCTCATTCAAACACCCAACATAGTCAAATGACGAATGAGCGCGCGCCGTTCTTGCAATACCCAATAACTTTACGCCAAAAGGTCGGAAAAAATCTGCAACTGATGCTCCGATATTACCGGTTCCAGCAATAAGTAGCGTTTTACCGCTGAGCGTGCCGGGCTGTGTATTATCCCAAATACCGGAGCTTTGCGACTGGTGACGCCTTTGGTGCTGGCGCTCATGCGCAAGGATATATGACAACACATACTCCGCCATCGTCTGGCCAAATACATCTACCGCGCGGCAGAATACATAATCTTTCGGCAGATTCGGAGCGAGCAAAGCCTCAAATCCTGCCCAACTCGACTGGACAAATACGGGCTTCATACCGGATGACAGTAAGCCAGCAATTAGATCAGGCTGACCGATCCATAAAGAACATTGACCGGCATCAATCACTGCGTGCTGGACACTGCTCGTAGAAACAATAACCGCATCAGGCAGAAGTTCTGAAAGAGCATCGTGGTATATCTGATAATGGCTCTCTACAATGAGTATATGCATTGTTTACCGTGTAACAGCCGAGGTGGAATAGCAGCTGAAAGGCCATACCCTCATCAGGTATGGCTATACTGCGGCGAAATGTTTAAACGCATGGCTACTCCGAAACGTGACTGGTATTTTTCGGAGTAGTTACAGTTGCCAGTTGTTATTGAGCGTAATTTGGCTCTTCCTCATCTAGGATGCGGCGCATTTCAGAGAAATGTGCAAAAGGCATTTCCCGATAGTCGTCCCACTCCTGGGCAGTTTTTTCGGCCAATTCATCCGACATAATATTTAATGGCTGGTTTGTGGAATAGGCAAGCACAAGCGTCTTACAAGATTTCTCGAGAAAGTAGAGCTCATCATACGCTTCTGCCACGCTCGCCGCAGTGACGAGAATGCCATGATTTCCCATAATCATCGACTTCTTATTTCCGAGTTTTCGGACCAATCTCTGCCCTTCATGCTGATCATCAGCAATTCCACCAAACTCAATATCAATAGCCGTTCGGTTAAAGAAGCGGGCTGTATTTTGATCGATTGGCTTAATCTCAGGATCGGCCAGACTGGCCAAAGCAGTGCTATATGTAGAATGGACATGCAAAACGCAGCGCGCGTCAGGCCTCGCAGCATGAATACAGCCATGGATAGTCCAAGCGGACGGATCGGGAGCGTCGTCACGTTCCATAGTCGATGGATCCTCCGCATCAAGCAATAACAAGTCAGACGCTTTGATACGCGAAAAATGGCGCCAGCGTGGGTTCATTAGGAATCGCTTGCCATCTTTGGAGACCGCAACACTGAAGTGATTTGCTACACTTTCATGCCAGTCATTTCGCACTGCTAACCGAAAAACTGCGGCAAGTTCTTCGCGCAGGGTCTGCTCATCTTTTGTAGCCCAAGGATTACTGACCACTGGATTTGGCATGTTATATGAGATCCTTTTAAGTCAATGTGATATCTGCTTTATTTTGACAGAATATCCTAAATTGTATTCAGGTATGCCTTGGCTTGGAAACGAAATCTGTGCATGATGATGATGACGAAAGGTCATGATCATGCATCAGAGAATTCCCAACTTCGAATTATTGGCGACATTTCTGGCAGTTCATTCTGACGGCAATTTCTCAATTGCTGCTCAGAGACTTAACATCACTCAATCAGCTGTAAGTCATCGCATTAAAAGGCTCGAGGACGAGCTTGGGATTGTGCTTTTTGAACGTTCTCCACACCACGTATTCGTCACAGAGGCAGGGGCCGAGCTAGCGAGCGAGATCGAGCCAGCCTTCAAAGCGCTGGTAACAACATTTGCTTGTTTCAATGCTCGCGGTGAGTGTTCGCTGGAGATAGAAGTAGAACCGGCGTTCAGTACCAAATGGCTTGCTCCCCGGCTCAAAAATTTTCTGAATGAAAATCCATCATTGAAATTGCAGCTCAATTTGTCTGATAAGCGGCTTGAATTTTCAGGTCAAACGCAAATCGCTATTAAGTGGGGTCACCCTGACAGTTGGCCGGAATATCAATGCGAGCCGTTAATGGGTCTGACGTTCACACCAATGTGCTCTCCGGAATTCGCACAAAGAAATAAGCTGTTATCTCCTATCGATATCCTACGATGTGTATTGATACATGACCGTGATTACGACAATTGGTTGGCATGGGCACGGTTGAATAACCTCCCTCTAGAACATTTTAAATCGGGACATATTATCCGCGACACCGCATTGCTTGAGCAGACCGCAATCGAAAGCGATGGAGTTGCGCTTTACGCAATAGAATTAGCTGATGCAGCACTGCGCAGAGGCGACTTGTCAGCGCCATTTCCCGAGGCAAAATTGATGAGCAATGCGCACTATATGCTTTTGAAGCATCCCACACGGCGTCTTAGTGATGCTGGAAAATCATTTGATAAATGGATTCGCCACATAGCGTGTGGAAGTGACTGAAACCAAGCGCCGCTGATACCTTCCATAACAATGGTCATATGACTGGTCGCTCATCATCTGCAAAAGCCAATCAGCAAGGCTATCATCAGTAAAGCAAGTAAGAGCTTTCCAACATGTTGCTCAACAAATGTAAATAGGAAGCTCTTTTTCGCTCGCGGTATGCGCAAGAGCTCACTGAGTTTCTCTGGATCATGATGCAGCATGTCAAGCTCTCAATAACGACATCACTTCATAGAATTTTGAAGACCATAAAAGTTTCGGATGCGTTGCCCCAAGAAGGGCAACGCTCTTTTAGGTTTAAGTTCTTTCCAGAATAATCGCGATCCCTTGTCCGACGCCCACACACATTGCTGATAAGGAATAACGCCCGTTTGTTTCCAGCAACTGAAGAGCAGCCGTGCCGGTTATACGCGCGCCGGACATCCCAAGCGGATGTCCAAGAGCGATTGCCCCGCCATTTGGATTGACACGAACATCATCGTCGTGGATGCCAAGTTCTCGCAGCGTTGCAAGACCCTGACTGGCGAATGCCTCATTAAGCTCGATGACATCGAGTTGATCTGCTGTCAAATCGAGTGATGCCAGGAGCTTTTTTGCTGCCGGAGCCGGCCCGATACCCATTACTCTCGGTGGCACACCTGCCGTGGCACCGCCCGCAACGCGTGCAATAGGTGTGAGCCCATATTTTTTAACTGCCTTCTCTGACGCGATTATGAGTGCCGCTGCGCCATCATTAACGCCGGAAGAGTTGCCGGCCGTGACCGTTCCACCAGTTCGGAAGGGAGCGCGAAGCCCGGCAAGAGTATCGGTTGTTGTTTCCCGAGGATGCTCGTCTTTCTCAACGATAACGGTGATTGATTTTCGTTGCGGTATGGAAACAGATACAATCTCGCGTGCCAGCCGGCCATTTTTTTGCGCGACAGCTGCTTTACGCTGACTATTAAAGGCAAATGCATCCTGATCTTCACGAGAGATATGGTAATATTCCGCGACATTCTCACCGGTTTCAGGCATTGAATCGACGCCATACTGAGCTTTCATCAATGGATTGACAAAGCGCCAACCGATAGTCGTGTCGTAAACCTCATTCTGCCGGGAGAAAGCGCTTTCGGCTTTTGGCATAACAAATGGTGCCCTGCTCATGCTTTCAACACCACCGGCAATCATCAGTTCTGCCTCTCCTGATTTGATAGCACGTGCAGCGGTTATGACAGCATCCATTCCAGAGCCGCAAAGCCGGTTAATAGTTGTTCCAGATATTGAGACCGGAAGCCCCGCAAGCAACAAAGACATGCGGGCTACATTTCGATTATCCTCGCCGGCCTGATTGGCACAGCCGAAAATCACATCGTCAACGGCTTCCCAATCAACCGACGGATTACGCTTCATCAATTCAGCAAGTGGGATAGCCCCAAGATCATCGGCTCTTACGCTGGAGAGCGCCCCACCATAACGGCCAATGGGTGTACGGATATAATCGCAGATAAAAGCTTCGCTCATGATCATCTCTTTCAGAGTTGCGGTACGCTCAAATCGGAAACTGGTCCGTCAAGATGCAGTTGCGCGCCAGTAATTGACTGGAGTTGCTCGATGCTCATTTCTGCAAGCTTTTCCCGAAGAACAAAATGTCCCTGTTCAATATCAATGACCGAATGGCTCGTATAAACACGCGTAATACAACCAACCCCCGTCAAAGGAAATCTACATTTATCAACGAGTTTGGGTTCCCCCTTTTTCGTGAGATGCTCGGTAATGACAACAACCTGCTTGGCACCGTGAACCAGATCCATCGCGCCACCGACAGCTGGCACGCCGGAGGAACCAACGCGCCAGTTTGCCAGATCGCCGTTCTGCGCAACCTGATATGCACCAAGGATAGCGACATCCAGATGGCCGCCCCGCACCATTGCAAAGCTGTCCGCATGATGGAAGAATGATGCTCCGGGCCTTAACGTGATGGCCTTCTTTCCGGCGTTGATCAAATCCCAGTCCTCTTCGCCGGGTAATGGCGCCTCACCAAAATCCAGAACACCATTCTCAGTATGGAATATGGCTTGACGTCCAGACGGCTGATAGCGGGCGACCATCTCAGGAAAACCGATCCCGAGATTAACATAAGCGCCATCAGCGATGTCCTGTGCCGCACGCCAGGCAATCTGAGCATTTGAAAGCTTTATATTCTCATGGATGTCGATCATCACAATCCCGATGCTCCCTCACGAATGAGTACTTCTTCCTGCTGCGGCTGAGGAACCTCGATAACGCTGTTTACAAAAATCCCCGGCGTGATGACATGCTCTGGGTCCAGCTCGCCAAGTGTTACAACTTTTGAAACCTGAACAATCGTATTTTCCGCCGCCATGCACATGAGTGGATTGAAATTTCGCGCTGCCATCCGATAGGTCAGGTTGCCATGCTGGTCGCCGTGATGCGCCTTTATCAGGGCAAAGTCGGCCTTCAGCCAGCGCTCCTGTACATAAGAGCGCCCATCGAACTCAGAGATAGTTTTCCCCGCTGAAAGTTCTGTGCCATAGGCTGTTGGAGTGTAGAAAGCCGGAATGCCAGCGCCGCCAGCGCGAATACGCTCTGCCAAAGTGCCCTGCGGCACCAACTCAAGCTCGATTTCACCGGCGAGGTACTTATCGGTAAATGCTCTCGGGTCAGATGAACGCGGAAATGAGCACACCATCTTGCGCACCATTCCCGCGTTAATCATGGCAGCAATTCCTATACGACCATTCCCAGCATTGTTGTTAATGATAGTGAGGTTTTTTGGCCCCTTTCTAATCAGTGCATGGATCAGCTCAATAGGCGCACCAGATCCGCCAAATCCACCGATCATAACTGTTGCACCATCTCCGATCGGAGACACAGCCGTTGCAAGGCTATCCAGTCGCTTATCCATTTCGCAATCTCTCCAGAGCGAGAAGAACGTCATCTGTTCCTTCAATGGATACGAGCGCCAAGTATCGACTGCAAACATTTTGTACGTTATAATGATTTTGTACGTTATTCGCACAAATTAAAGGACAGCGCATGACTGTTAAGGATCGCGACCTGATGGGTGGCCTGGCAAAAGGCTTGAAAGTGATTGAGGCGTTCACGGCTGAACGACCAAAATTAAGCATTGCAGAGGCCGCTGATGTCACAGGATACGACCGGGCCACTACACGGCGCTGTCTGCTAACGCTATCTGAATTGGGATATTGTGCTTACGATGGTAAGTACTTCACGGTGACACCCCGGATACTTCGCTTGGGAACAGGCTGCCTGGCTTCGATGCCATTGCCTCGCATCGTACAGCCTTATCTTGATCAACTTTCAGAACAAATCCACCAAAGCACCTCCGTATCAATTCTCGACGGAACGGAAATTGTTTATGTGGCACGCGCAGCCCAGCAACGCGTAATGTCCGTGACTTTAATGCCCGGCTCCCGTTTACCTGCTTTTTGCACATCTATGGGGCGAGTACTTCTGGCAGCGCTACCTGAAGACCAAGCTAGGAACCTTCTTATGAACGAAGCCCTGCCTGCACGAACGCCGCAAACAGAAACATCACTTGCCCGCCTTTTAGATAACTTCCAGCAAATCCGTGAAAAAGGTTATGCCGCTATTGATCAGGAAGTGGAAATGGGATTGCGATCAATTGCAGTGCCTTTGACTGACTTCCGAAATAAGACGGTGGCAGCTCTTAATGTCGGGTTTGCAGTAACGTCAGAACCTCTGGAAACTATGGTCCAGAAGTATCTTTCTAGCCTACAAACAATCCAGGCTGAAATCTCGGGGACGCTGAGATAGCTACTCAACCCCACGCCTAACTAAAATAGACTATAGCTCAATAAACGATTGAAGGGAAATGAACCCGCGACCTGATCCTTTGGTTATTCTAAGCTATTGATAGAGCTGCGCAATGAGCTGAAGGCGCTAATCAGTCCGAAGCAGCCACCGAAATTGCAGACATTGCGATAAATTCTGAAGCTATAGATCACCACGTCATTCCGCAGAGTTGGCCAGTTAGTATCGTTCCACGCCTTGTTCACAACATCAATCAGGATAATTTTCTCCTGCTTGCTTTTGCAATCGATATTGCGGACGATGTTACCGAATGCCCATCCGGGAGAACTCTTGGGAGGAAAGACATGCAGCACTACACACTGAAATCGCTTTCCCTTGCCGCTGTGATTGCCGTCGCAGGTCATTCGCCAACCGCTCATGCTGCATCGCCAGCTCCGGCAGAAGGCCAGAATGGCATGGTGGTTACAGCTCAGCATCTTGCCTCGCAGGTCGGTCTCGATGTGCTGAAGAACGGTGGCAACGCCGTCGATGCGGCGGTCGCGGTCGGCTATGCGCTGGCGGTTGTCTATCCAACTGCCGGTAATCTTGGCGGGGGTGGCTTCATGACGATCCGCTTCAAGGACGGCAAGAGCACCTTTCTGGACTTTCGAGAGCGCGCGCCGCTGGCTGCCACCAAGACCATGTATCTGGACAAAGATGGCAAGCTGGTCGATGGTGCCAGCACTGAAACCTATCTCGCTATCGGTGTACCAGGTACAGTGGCTGGCCTTGAGGAAGCACGCGAAAAATATGGCACCCGCAAGCGTGAGGAGTTGATCGACCCGGCACTGAAACTTGCCAAGGATGGGTTTACGCTTGAACTGGGCGATATTCTCTCCTTCGCTGACGGCAATGAAAGACTTGCGAAAGACCCGGCGGCGGCGAAAATCTTCCTGAAAGACGGAAAATCTATTCCGTTGGGCGAGAAGCTTGTCCAACCGGATCTGGCAAAATCGCTTTCGGCCATTTCGGAAAAAGGTCCGGGGGCCTTCTATCAGGGTGATATTGCCGATCTGATTGTCAAATCTAGCAAGGAAAATGGTGGTATTCTCGCCAAGGCCGATTTTGAGCAGTACAAGGTCCGTGAGCTGGAACCGGTCAAGTGCAGCTATCGCGGCTATGACATCGTCTCATCGCCGCCGCCTTCTTCGGGCGGGCTGATCATCTGTGAAATCCTGAACGTACTGGAGGGTTATCCGATTTCCTATCTGGGTTACGGCTCGGCGGAAACCACGCGTTTGATGGTGGAAGCGATGCGCCACGCTTATGTCGACCGCAACACAGCGTTGGGCGACCCTGATTTCGTCGATAATCCAATCGAGAAGCTCACCAGCAAGGCCTATGCCGCAGAAATCCGTAGTCGTATTGATCCTTATCGCGCCGGTGTCAGCGAGGCGCTGAAACCGGCTGAATTCAAGGAGTCCAACGAAACCACACATTATTCCATCGTGGACAAGGACGGCAATGCGGTCGCCGTGACCTACACGCTGAACGGATCATTCGGCACGGCCAAGGTGGCCGGGGGCACCGGCATTCTGCTCAACAACGAGATGGACGATTTTACCATTAAGCCGGGCGTCGCCAATCTCTATGGTCTCATACAAGGCGAAGCCAACGCTATTGAACCGCGCAAGTCGCCACTGTCCTCAATGAGCCCGACCATTGTATCGAAGGATGGTAAGCCGTTCATGGTTATCGGCAGTCCCGGCGGTTCGCGCATCATCACGGTCACGCTCGAGGCAATCATGAATGTCATCGATCACGGTATGGACATTCAGGAGGCGATTGACGCCCCGCGAATCCATCACCAGTGGCTGCCCGACCGAGTCTATATGGAAGCAAATGCACTCTCGCCGGATACGATCAGGCTGCTGACCGGTATGGGATATACCGTCGGTAAGTATCATGACTGGCCGGTATGGGGTGAGGCAGCGGGCATTCTTGTCGGTGGCAAGGATATGGCAGCCATCGAAAAAGGCGGCGACAACCGCTATTACGGCGCTATCGACAGTCGGGCCGTCGCTGGTGCAGCCATAGGATATTAGAACATAAAAGCCGTCGGCTGCCTTGATTGCCAGTGAAAATCATTGAATTCTAATGACGGGAATGGGGCCGGTAACGGAACGAGGGGTTTTATCTAGCAGCATTAGATGAGAACATAAACTCGCCCTGTTCGATTGTGTTTAAGTCAGAAGCATTGGTTCCTTTAAAGCGGGCATGAGCTGGCGGATTTGAAACCGAGGCCAAATTGGTGGCACGGACCGATCCGTTATATGCGCTTTCCGGAAGATTTTGACGTAGAGTCAAGAACATGTGCCCATCAGTCGTTGCAGGTTTCCAGTCAATAACACGCCGTAGTCTGACACCAACACATTTACAAAATGCTTGTGGCACTCATAGGGATATCGCCACCATCATGCCACATGGGTTTTTGCGATCTGCTCGACTCCGCAGTAACCTATTCTTCACCTCTAGTAACGAAGAACATCGAGCCATCCCATAACCTGCTTGATTGTCAGACGCTCTTGTGGGGCTTCCATTGAAAACCCTTCGACAAGTTCCGCGCCCTGAGAATGTTGGCCGATCAAACTTAAGCTTTTGCCCAAGCCGTAACCGCCACGAATGATGAGACGGTCTGAAAGATCATGCATGGAAAGGAACGACGGGATTACTGGCGGTGCTGTGGTTCACCAGATCGGGAAACCAATAACTACGGTTTAGTAGGAGCCGATATACAAATTGATCCTTCAGCACAGGCATGATGCACTTCGGATAGCTTTTCCAAACTTTTCCATATTGATATGATCGGCTTTATAATAATAGAAAAATTAAAATTATCGTTCGAAAGGCGTTTGGGAATGTTTGCTGATGTCGTGATGTCAATTAATTACCAATCGATTTCCATAGAATCTGATTTATGGGAGATGATTTCTAAAATTGTCGAATATAAATTGAGAGGGATCTCTGTAGTAGATAGTGAAAATAATCTCATGGGGTATATCTCGATCGACGATCTTTTACATAGAAGAGAAATGGACACTCTCTCATATTACACCAATTGGATTAATATTTTTATTACCGTTAAGAAATCAGCCGATATTTACATTAAAGAGCACGCGTTGCAGGTTTCGGAATTAGTTTCACGAAGTAATATTGGCATTGAAAAATCTCAGGATATTAGAAAAATTATCGAAATTATGAGTCGTGAGAAAATTGACGAGTTACCAGTTATCGAAAATGGAAAGCTCATCGGAATTGTATCAAAATTAAACATACTATCATACTTGTTGAGCAACTTTCAGAAGACTAGACATGTGATAAGATCAGACGACGAAATTTATCGAGATATTGAATTTGAATTTTATAATCAAAAATGGTCTCAAGGAATCAAATTTGATGTTCATGATGGTACAGTTACTCTTTCAGGCAGCGTCTTCAATAGTGACAGTCGTATTGCTGCCAGAGTCGCTGTCGAAAATATCGTTGGTATGAAGAGAATTATTGATAATTTGGTAATAATAAATCTGGAAATTCCGCTCTGAAAATTATTCCAATAAACCTAGGTGAATATTAGATATGTCACTAAACTTGATCTCTGAAATTGAAAAATCAACAAGTTTTTTAAGTAAAAGACGATCAAATCTATCTTTACCTGTCGAATGTACAGTTGCTGACGACTTTCGGGCTAAGCTGACAAAAAGCGTATAAAGAGCGTCATGAGCCTCTGAACTTCATCCAGAATTCGGTACAGTCCGTTGCTCTTTTGTACTGAGCCCCAACATTGGACCGTCGGAAATTAGAATTTTCCGGCTCTTGCGCTTAGCTTATCCTAATTTGAACCAAATTAACGCGAAAGATAGAGATGCGATACTTGTAATTGATGAGAGCACTAGAGTTACACCAGCTACTTGCGGTTTTACACCTCGTGTTATGCCATATACTAGCCCGAAGAAACCCGCAGGCATTGCAGTGAGTAACATGGCCTGTAAGCCAACATGGGCAGGCACTTGCAATAGTACCGCTATGCTGAATGCTGTCACAGGTTGTAGTAAATTCTTCACGGTCAACGAGGTCATGGCATTCCAGCTTGGCTTCAGTGACTGAGCTGACAATATCAAGCCGGTTAAAAATAGGCCAATTCCTCCAGTCGTCTGTGTAATTGGGAGTAAGGCAATCTCTACTATCGAAGGCAATTCAAGTCCGCTCAAAGAGACTAGTAATCCCAACATAGGACCTACAAAGATCGGCTTCCGCAGAGATGTCGACAACGCGATTAGAAACTGGCGTATAAGTCTAACACGTTTTTCAACATTTGATCCGCGAGAAACGTGCATATCTAACAAGGTGAGTGTGAGTGGCGAGGTGGAAAGTGTACCCACGGTGATCGCGATGGCAACCATTATAGCCGCTTGACCACCAAAAATTGGCGTGAGCAACGGAAGACCAATCGCAGTGTAGTTAGGTGAGGCCGCTGTCAGCGCTTGAACTGCGGCAGATCCCAAATCGAGCTGGTATCTGCAAATTTGAATATATAGAACAATAAAATAAACCAAGACTGTGCTTATGAGGAGAACAAGTGCGAGATGCCAGTGAGTGAAAATCAAGCCCCTTGTTGTAGAGGCGATTGCGCAAAATAAGGTTAAAGGTAGTGCCAATTGCATCAAAAACGCATTTAGTATTGTAACATCACTGTTGCCAACTATTTTTCTCCAGCCGAAAAAGTATCCTAGAGAGATACCGAATAATACTGGCGATAGACTGCTAATAATTTCATAGATCATACTTGAGAATCCCTGAGAAATTCAAAGGAATTAATTTCGACGACATCTGTTTTATTGTTAATTCTAAACTTTATTGGGCTTCAACAATAATATTAAAGGCAATGCAGCTAAACTAGCATACATCATCAACAGGAAACAGTCAGCATAGGCTATGACCTCTGCTTGCACACTCACAAGCCCGTTTATCTCTGCTCGCCCTTGTAATGAGGACACATCCACTGCGCTGCCTAATTGCTGGAGGGCGCGAGAGTAAGGTGAAACGTTCTGAGCCAACGATGAATGTATGATTTGCTGGTTTTGTACGAGCAAGAAGCTCATTACCGAAATACCGACGCTGGAACCGATATTGCGGACAAGGTTATAGAAAGCTGTACCTTGTGTCCGAAGTACGTCCGGGAGGGTGGCAAACGCGACAGTCGACATCGGAACAAAAACAAATCCTATGCCAAAGCCCTGTATGATGCCGGTTCCTATAAGCGTTGCCTCGGATACACTCTGAGTGAACTTACTCATTTCCCACAGCGAGTAAGCGGTCATCATAAAACCTGCAGCCAACAGCAATCGAATATCAACCTTCCCAACTAAACGACCAACCAAGACCATCGCAATCATGGTTCCAATGCCGCGAGGAGCGAGCACTATACCGGCGGTCAAAACGGGATAATCCAATAATTCTTGCAGATATGGACTCAACATTGCAAGTGTAGCTAGAAGGACTGCACCAACAACAAAAATAAGGAACTGTGAGACCACGAAATTTCGATCCAAGAAAAGGCGCCGGTTTATAAAGCTTTGTGATCGCGCTGTGACTGTGTGAACAATAAATAGATAAAGGCCTAAGACGAAAAGCCCAAACTCAAAGCGAATTTCCACAGATTGAAACCAGTTCAACTCCTGACCGCGATCAAGAAACAATTGTAGTGAAGCTATTGCAAGACTGAGTGTCGCGAATCCGAAAACATCTATCCGAGCATTTGGATTAGATGGCCGCTTCGGCAGGTATCCTACAGCAAGAAATAGAGCGAATGCCCCAATAGGCACATTCACATAAAAAACCCAGCGCCAGTCGTAGTACTCAGTAAGCCATCCGCCTAAAGTAGGACCCAAGATCGGCCCCAGCATAACGCCGAGACCAAACATAGCCATCGCTTGCCCTTGAATGCGTCGAGGATAAGTGTCTAAGAGTGTTGCCTGAGCAAGGGGAACCAATGGCGCACCAAAAACGCCCTGAATAAGACGAAACACGACCATTTCTGTCAGACTGGTAGCGGTTCCGCACAGCATGGACGATCCCACAAACCCAATGATGCAGATTATGAACAGACGGCGGCGGCCAAATCTTTCTTCCAGCCAGCCAGTCGCCGGTGTGGTGATCGCAGCTGCAACAATATAGGATGTCAGAACCCAGTTAACTTGCGTGCTTGTTGCTGACAAGGCTCCTTGCATATAAGGCAAGGCAACATTTGCGATGGTAGAGTCCAGCGCCTGCATCAACGTCGCAACCATCACACAGAGTGTTATCGCAACACGTTGCGATCCAGTTGCCTGTTGTTTTTCGACCACCGCCACCGCCATTACAAATTCACTATGCTGGCCAGATCAGCCATCAAAGTTTTTAGCGTCCGGCGATATCCCGTATGGACTGTTACGCTAGCGCTTGAACCTACTCGCAAAAGAACATCATCTGGACGATCAGCAATTGAAATACGAACCGGAATGCGTTGCACAACCTTCACCCAGTTACCACTCGCGTTTTGCGGCGGCAGCAATGAGAACACAGAACCGGAAGCTGGGGAAATACTGGCCACACGCCCTCGCAGTTTCAGATCTGGATAATTATCAACGACAATATCGACAGAATTACCTACCTTTATATGAGCAAGGTCCGTTTCTTTAATATTTGCATCAACCCAAGACTCCGTCGAGACAAGTGTGAAGGCTGCCTGGCCAGGCTCGAGGTAAGTCCCAATTTGAATATTATCAACTTGGGTTGCGATACCATCAAACGGTGCATGCACAGTGGCTTGATTTAAATTCCACTGGGCTTTTTCCTGCATTGCAATTGCTTGCTGGTATTCTGCTTGTTGCTCGACAGGAATATTTACAGACCCTCCGAGTAAAGCGAGCGTTGAATTGGCAGCGTCTTGTGCGGCTAGTCGCTGATCCTGTGCAACACGCAAATTTCGCCGCGCCTCTTCAGCGGCCTGCACAGTTCCTACTCCAGTCTGACGAAGCTGTTGAGCGCGGTCGAGTTCACCTTGCGCATATGTGACATCAGCTTCAGCTTGTTCTACAGCTGCCATGTTTTGTTTATAAGTCAATCCAAGGCCATCGAGCTTTTCACGCGCTGCTTGAACCTGCGCCTTCGCTTGATCAAGTGCTATCCGATAAAGATCCTGATCAATTTGAAAGAGAGTGGAGTTAACGACAACGCGCGCATTCTCTACCGCGTTGACATGGGTGACCCGACCAGAAACTTGGCTGACGATAGTTACATTGGGCGCACCGACGTAGCTGTCGTTTTCAGAGACCGTTCGACCGCCAGTGAAATAAATGAGAAAGGCGATTATGATCGCGACAGTAGGACCAGCAAATAACAGAACCGGCCTGATCATGCTTTTAGGATGTGCTGCACTATTCTGGATGTCGTTATCATCTTTTTCGAAAGTCTGATCTTCAGTCACTGAAACCTCACGATACAAATCTCAGAAGCATATAATTCCGAGCGCTGGACAACATTTTAGTTGCAACGAACGAATACAATTCAAATTTCTTTACAACCTTCAATCAATGCTTACTTCTATTGCATCGATAACAACATAAAAACATTTATCGATGAATAATGGATAGTAACGCCAGAATGGATCATGTAAGTAGAAACCCGTTCAGAGAAACTATTCCATCATGAATTTAGATGAATGCGTTAGCAAACTTCATACCATCGCAATCTGTTTCTAAACGTCGGACTTTTCCCGCAATGAAGTGAGAGCATCTGTTACAGATACAAAGCGCTTGAAGTGAATTTTTAGAACCTGCGTGACGACGTCAACATCGGCAATTTTGCCATGTTGCAGCACAAAACTTAGACCAAACGGATTGCCATTCAGCCCGTTCAACTCTGTACTTGCTGTGCTTGGCGTAACAACCAGGCACCCCCATGCAGCAGCGACTGCATTCAAATCATCAACAACACGCTCTTGCCCCGCGTGGGCAAAGCCAGATGTCGCCATTCCGGCAAATGTCTTGTTCAGGTATTTGCCGTTAACGGCCGCCTCGTGATTGGCATCAATAAATGCCTTCATCGCCGATGACATTAATCCGGTATGAGAGGGCGACGAGAATACAAACCCATCCGCCCACTCAAGATCTATAGCCGAAGCGTATTCCAGTTCTGACAACTCGGCACTCGGTGCGGCTATTTCCACGCGCCTTATTCTGACACTCGCGCCGAATTCTTCAAGAACAGGAGAAAGAAGCCGGGCAAGCACGAGATTTGCACCAAAATTACTAGAAATAGCGATGAGTATCCGCGCCATAACAACTCCAGATAATTATTTAGCTTCCAAGAATTTTTGCAAGATAGACCCATACTGGAGCAGCGATCACAAAACCCAGTACGCTGACTGCAAGCGACGATGTTCCTGTGCGGGTATAGACTTGAAACCGGCTGGAAATGATGATGCCCGAGAATGCGGGTGGAAGCGCAACACTGAGAACCAGCATTTGCAGAACAAGTGGGCTAAGGCCACATAGCCAGCCAGCAATCAAGAATACACCTGGCATCAGAATAAGCTTGAACGCTGTATTATAGGCAACTTCCCGATCAAGTTCGATTTTGTAAGCCGCAAGCGTCAGACCCGCTGCAAAGACTGCCACGCTGGAATTTGCCTGTGCCAACAGCTTGAAAGTTGGATCAAATTGAGCAGGCACGCGAATACCAATGAGAACAAGCACGACGGCCAATACCGGCGCCCACACGACGGGCTCCTTCAATGCGGAAAGCAATGCATTGTCTTTGGGTGCTCCGGCTGCAGATTTATCGCCGCCGCCGCCCGCATTCAAGAGGTAAAGCCCAATCGGAATGGTAACAGCATTAACAACGATCGCCACAATCGCGATGACAAGGCCAGTTTCAACGCCTGTGCCATAGAGAGGGTCAAGGATAGCGTAGCCTAAAAATCCGATTGTTGGTGATCCCGCGATCAAAGCGCAAACCGCAGCTTCCGCTTTGGTTCGCTTGAAGAACCACTGCATCGTGAAGTAGGAAAGCATAAAAAGTGCGACTAGCCCGACAAACGAGATGATCGTCAATGTCGCATTTTCAAACAACATCGCGCGGTCTGCACGAACGATAGAAACAAATAATGCGGCTGGAAGCGCAAAATCCAGAACCAGTTTATTGAAAACTTTTGCCTGATCTTCCGCAAAGATATTTTTCTTACCGCTGACATAGCCTAAGATCATAACAACAAAGATCGGGATGAGGTCAGAGACCAGCATCTTCGACATGAATTCTTCCATGATCGTTCCCCTTGACATAGCCGCTGCCTCAAAACGTCAGAAGGGTAATCCGACGCGATCAAACAGCCCATGGCACCCAAACTTGCACATAGCATCATACGGAAATATGGGAGTTCGCTCACAAGAACGAACTCCTTTGATTTCAGCTGATGCGTCAGCCTTTGACGATCGTCTGGTACTTCTGGCGCAGTGCCCCCATCAGCGGATCACCAACATCAAGATGCCCCTTCACCAATTCCTTCGGCGTCAATGCAAGCCAGTTATTGAGGGAGACATCCTTATATTCACCGGTATGAAAGACGTTCAAAACACGGACAGGTTCATTGCCGGTATTTTCAATGTAATGTGCCAATGTCTTAGGTACATAACCCACATCACCCGCAACAAAGTCGAAGGTCCGCGCATTGTTGACAGCATCAAATACCGTCATACGGGCCTGGCCGCTGATATAATACTGAATTTCATCAGCATCCGGATGCCAATGAATTTCACGCATGCCACCCGGCTCCAGATCAATGAACAGCGCCGCAAGATTGGTCACTGCGAAATTGCTGCTGTCGACAACCTGCGTAGCACCGCCTTCAAAATGGTTCTTCTGTTGCTTGGATGCTCGGAACACATATTTGTCTGTGAAGCTCACGGCACCAAGATCACGGCGAACCTCTTCGAGCGGAGCAGGAACGGGCTGACGGAAAATATATTTTTCTTCAGATGGAATGCCGTCAAAAGCACTTTCCGGAACACCAAAATTCTTGGCTAGAACTTCGCGCGGGGTATGCGCAAATAGCTCCGTCACAAGCAGAGTTTGGTTTTCAGAGAAATTGCCGTCGTTAAAGACGAGTACGAATTCCGTACCCTCTTCCAAGCCCTGAATTGCATGCGGGAAACCCGCAGGCGCAAGCCAAAGATCGCCTGGCTCCAGATCTTCAACCAGTGTCTGACGCTTGTCATCAACGAGATAGAAGCGAACCTTACCTTTAAGAACATAGGCCCACTCGGCCTCTTTATGCCAATGCATTTCGCGCACAACGCCGGCAGGAAGGCGCATGTTGACGATTGCCAACTCTTTCATGCTGCCCATTTCACGCTGCGTAACTTCACGTGCCCAACCGCCATCTTCAAGACGGTTATGCGCCATAGCAAAAGGAAATTTGAGATTTGGAATGCCGCCATGATCTGTTTCAGGGGGCAGCAGAATATCAGGGTTCTGCGCTTCCACTTCCAGATTACGTGGCCCTACAATATCCGCACCCTTTGTACCACGTATCGGCTGCACAATATCAGTCATCGACTTGCCCTTCCCAAAAAAATTAAACCCATCACAATTCGTGATTAAATACAGATTGGGCTGCTGCATCAAGTATATATTACGTCGTTAATTAGAAAAAATAATTATGATTAATTTTGATCGCGTATAATTTTGAGGAAATCATCTGATTGACATAAAAATGCATTTTTTGATTGCTTGTAATTTTTTTGAGAATTGAAAATATTTTCACTTGCATATACGAAAGTATACAATGTTGATGTTTTACTCTGGTCCGCCAGATAATAAAAAACTTTACTCCCTCGCAAAGGATAATTTTGCAAAGCGAGCCAGTACTCGAACGCTTTAATTCCTCTTCAAGTACTCAGCATGGTACTCGTCTGCCATTTTTCGAAGTGAACGAGCAATAGCGGCATACTCAAACTCATTCAGATTAGCGAGTGAAGCACGCCCTGATGGATGCTGGGTTCCAAAGCCCCTGCCTTGGGAGCAAAATAATGCCCGTTTCATACGCAATTCGGAAAAGTGACACGTTCGCGGTAAACTCCTGCTTCATCCAATCAGAAAACTCTTCGCCATAAAGCGTCCTCGAAATCTTCTCGAGATTCAAAAGCGTATAGTAATCAACGGAATTATCGTTATCAGGGATCTCAGCGCCCAACTCGGGCTATAGCGCACCCTGTCTACGACGAATAACGCGCTTAGGGGTGGCGTAAAGAGGGTAGATTGGGGGGGGGGCGAGATATTGCTCTGAGTGCCGGTCAGGAACAGGACGACGTACCAACTGCTAGCCCATTGCCCTACAAAGTGAGATTGGCAGTGAGAGTGTCTCGTCTCGGCAGCAACGGGAATTGAGAAATCTCCAGCTAAACTATTGATTTTATTTATGTGAAACGTAATAACTATTATGGAGCTTTCTTCAGTTGAATAGAGCCTAATGGTTCATAAAACAGCGCGCTTACTGAAAGCCTTTGGTTTTAACTGCGCGTTCGATACATTTATTGGTTGTATTATTGCGTCGTTTATTAGTAATAATCCGTGCTAGCCCATGACCCGCAAACAACGTAGTGGGAGGACTATTGCTTACGAAGATCGAACCAAAAGCGGCGAACACACCTCCAACGGCTAATCAAATAGCCAACGGGATCAAGATATCGCCGATCAACATTCTGCCAGTGTTGCCGCCCGGTGATTGGGAAGATTTCACCCATGAATGGCTGTGGTTTTATCAGGACAGTGGCGATTACGTCGAGGTGAACAAATTGTCGGGCTCTGGTGACCTGTGTCATTAAGCATGGAATAAGGACCCCATTTGAGGGGTTATCGGCATCCAAACGGGGCTCTGACTCATATGTGGAACGGCCCGGTTAGCAAGGTCTTTCCGCGTGAATCGCCATCGGACGGTGCAGTCATATGTCCGGCCTGTCAGCGCG
>Ga0213829_1000727_pt1 | contig 27815 bp, 27 predicted proteins | sample MC6MC0896MG_FD_180665 | JGI IMG/M metagenome (GOLD analysis project Ga0213829, IMG submission 180665) | Enriched soil aggregate microbial communities from Iowa State University, Ames, United States - MC6-MC0896-MG | ecosystem: Environmental > Terrestrial > Soil > Unclassified | place: USA: Iowa...
GCTGGATGGTCTGATCAAGTAAGAGCCCCTGATGACTGAATCGCAAGAAACGCCGATCACCACCGAAGGCGAAGAGCGCCAACACCGCCGCATCAAGAGTTTCGTGATGCGCGCCGGGCGCATGACGGAAGGCCAGCAGCGCGGTCTGGACCAGGGCACGCCGCTGTTCGTGCTGCCTTTGGCCGATGCGCCGGTTGACTTCGATCAGGTGTTCGGTCGTTCGGCACCGCGCTCGCTGGAGATCGGTTTCGGCATGGGCCATTCGCTGCTGGAAATGGCCGCGGCCTCGCCGGAACAGGATTTCATCGGCGTGGAAGTGCACCGTCCGGGGGTTGGCGCGCTGCTCAATGGTGTGCTGACCCAGGGGCTGACCAATCTGCGGGTCTACGATTGCGATGCGATCGAAGTGCTCAACCGGTGCGTGGCCGACAACAGCCTCGATCGCCTGATGCTGTTCTTCCCCGACCCCTGGCATAAGAGCCGCCACCACAAGCGCCGTATCGTTCAGGCGTCGTTCGCGGAACTGGTGCGCAGCAAGTTGAAGGTCGGCGGGGTGCTGCACATGGCCACCGACTGGGAACCCTATGCCGAGTACATGCTGGAAGTGATGAATGTCGCGCCGGGTTATCGCAACCTGGCCGAAGACGGCAAGTGCGTCCCGCGCCCGGCCGAGCGGCCGATCACCAAGTTCGAACGCCGTGGCGAACGGCTGGGGCATGGGGTTTGGGATTTGAAGTTCGAAAAACAGTCTTAAACCGTAATACAAAACAATGTGGGAGCGAGCTTGCTCGCGATGAGGCCCTAACATTCAACATCTATGTTGAATGTTAAGCCGCTCATCGCGAGCAAGCTCGCTCCCACAGTTGTTTTCGGTTGTAGGTGAAGTCAGCGGCGGTCTGCGACCACGCCGATCAACACCAACACCACCAGCAATACCGGCGCCAGGCTGTAGTTGTTGAACTGGCTCAGCCCTTTGATGATCCACGGCGTGGCGTAGATCAGCGCCACGCCGCTGCCGACCATGCACACCAGGGCCATCAGCGGCACGCGCAAGGCGCCGGCGATGCTGCCCAGGCGTTGGTCGATCCAGCCTTTGATATCCGCGCCAAACAGCACCAGCAGGCAGCCCACCAGGGCCAGGGCGATTTCCGAGAGATTGCTGCGACTCCAGCGGGACGCCGTGGCAAGCAGGTCGAGTACCAAATCCATTCGATTTCCTTAGGTCAAAAATTTCTGCAGCAAGTCGTTGAGGAAGAGTTGTCCGCGCTCGGTAGCCGCCAGACGTGACGGTTCGACCTGCAACAGGCCGCTTTGTTCGGCTTCGCGACGGCTTTCGGCGAGGCTTTCCAGGGTCATTGCGGTGCGTTCCGGGTACAGCCGCGCCTCAACCCCGGCCGTCAGGCGCAGGGCGTTCATCAGGAACTCGAACGGCATCTCGTCATTGGTCAGCGCTTTCTCGCCTGCCTGGAAGCTTTTCGCCGGATTCAGATAATCCTTGGGCAGGCGCGTCTTCCAGGTGCGCACGATGCGCCCGTCCGGATGACTGAGCTTGCCGTGGGCACCGGCGCCGATGCCGATAAAGTCGCCGAAACTCCAGTAATTGAGGTTATGCCGCGCTGCACGACCGGGTTGGGCATAGGCCGAGACTTCGTATTGCGCGTAACCGTGCTCCGCCAGTAGGGCCTGACCGGCTTCCTGGATGTCCCACAAGGTGTCGTCTTCCGGCAGCGTCGGTGGCTGATTCCAGAACACCGTGTTCGGCTCCAGCGTCAGCTGATACCAGGACAGGTGGGTCGGCTTCAGGGCGATGGCCTGGCGCAGGTCGCCCAAGGCGTCGTCCAGGGACTGATCGGGCAACCCGTGCATCAGGTCCAGGTTGAAGTTGTCGAAGCCAGCCTGCCGGGCCATGCCGGCGGCACGCACGGCTTCATCGCCGTTGTGAATCCGTCCCAGGGCCTTGAGTTTTTCTTCCTGGAAGCTCTGGATGCCGATCGACAGGCGATTGATCCCCAGCTTTCGGTAGGCGACGAACTTTTCCTGCTCGAACGTCCCGGGGTTGGCTTCCAGGGTGATTTCGATGTCACTGGCAAACGGAATGCGTTGCTCGACGCCTTTGAGCAAGCGGCCCAACGCCTCGGCACTGAACAGGCTTGGCGTGCCGCCACCAAAGAAGATCGAGCTCAGTTCACGACCATAAACGGCGTGCAGGTCCTGATCGAGGTCGGCCAGCAAGGCGTCCACATACTCTTCTTCCGGCAGCACCGGGGCGGCGGTGTGGGAGTTGAAGTCGCAATAAGGGCACTTGCGCACACACCACGGGATGTGGATGTACAGCGCCAAGGGCGGCAGCGTTGGAAGCGCAGCCCGTGGCGATTGCGCGGCGCCACCGAAAATCAGCGGCGACGCGGACGATTCGAGGGTCATTTCAAGCCCAGACGCTGGCGCAGCAGATCCATTGCACGGGCGCGGTGGCTGATGAGGTTCTTTTCGCTCGGGCTCAGCTCGGCGCTGGCGCAATCGCACTCCGGCACCCAAAACAATGGGTCGTAGCCGAAACCGTGTTCACCGCTGGCCTTGGTGAGTATGCGGCCGTGCCACAGGCCTTCGCAGAGGATCGGCAACGGATCGTCCGCGTGACGTACCAATGCCAGCACGCAGACGAACTGCGCGCCACGCTCGGTCTCAGGCACGTCTTTCAAGGCATCGAGCAATTTGGCGTTGTTCGCCGCATCGCCTTGGCCATCAGCGTAGCGGGCCGAATAAATGCCTGGTGCACCGCCGAGGAAGTCCACCGCCAGCCCTGAATCGTCGGCCAGTGCCGGCAGGCCGGAAATGCGCGCGGCATTGCGCGCCTTGAGGATGGCGTTTTCGACGAACGACAGGCCGGTTTCTTCAGGCTCGACGCTGCTGAACTCGCCGATCGAGCGCAACTGCACCGATTCGCCGAGCATGGCCTGGAGTTCCTTGAGTTTGCCGGCGTTATGGCTGGCCAGTACGAGTTGCGTGAAATTGATCATTCGCCGGGGAAAAGCTCTTGGTTGAAATTGATGGTGTTGGTTTTATCGCCGCTCTTCACGTTGATCTGGAAGGTACGGGTTTCCTGCTGGTCGACCGGGTATTGCGCGATGTAGTAGACAGCGCCCTGTTCGGTGATCTGTTTGAATTTCAACGAGACGCTTTGACTGGTGAGGTCTTTGACCGTGCCGTTGACTTCGGCGGTCAGGGGCTTGCCGTCCTTGAGCACGGAAACGTTGATCACACCCTGGTTCTTGCTTCGTGTCAGCCCGGCCGCTTTGGCGATATCGGGTGTCAGGAAGGTGGAATTGAACGTGTTGTAATGCACTGTCACGTCACCAAAGGTTTCCTGACGTTCGCCCTTGATGACGTCGGCGGCCATGGCCGTGACGCTCAGGCAGGCAGTAAGTAAGAACAGCGCTAGACGACCCATGATCATTCTCCTCGAAATGTGGTGATTCAGACCGCGACCTTGTGGTCCGCAAGCCCCGGGCTGCTGACGCGGTAAATACCGATCTCACCTAACAGATTAGGCCATAGCTTACTGGCCCACCCGTGCCGATGCTGTTGATCCACGGCCAACCGATCAATGACCTTGGCCTCACGTTCGCGACACAAGGCTTCAAAGTCGGCGAAGGTGCAAAAGTGGATGTTTGGCGTGTTGTACCAGGTGTAGGGCAGAAAGTCGGAAACCGGCATCCGGCCCTTGCTCGCCAGGTACCAGCGGCAACGCCAGTGGCCGAAGTTGGGGAACGTGATGATGCACTGGCGACCGACGCGCAGCATTTCCTCGAGGATCCTGTCCGGGTAATGAACGGCCTGCAACGCCTGGGTCATGACCACGACATCGAAGCTGTTGCTGGCGAAGTTGCCGAGGCCCTTGTCCAGGTCCTGCTCGATGACGTTGATGCCCTTGGCCACGCACTCGGCGATGTTGTCCGGGTCGTTTTCCAGGCCATAGCCGGTCACTTGCTTGTTGTCCCGCAACCAGGTCAGCAACTCACCGTTACCGCAGCCGAGGTCGAGCACGCGGCTGCCGGCGGGGATCCATTCCTGGATGATGTCCAGATCGGCTCTCATGTCTTCCTCAAAGCGATATACGTTTCATGTAGTTGCTGAACGCCTGCAGGTAGCGCGGAATCGGAATCAGGAAGGCGTCATGGCCTTGCGGTGCGTCGATTTCCAGGTAGCAGACGTCTTTTTTGGCGGCCATCAGCGCGTCCACCAATTCCCGCGAGCGGGCCGGGGAAAAGCGCCAGTCGGTGGTAAACGACATCACGCAGAATCTGGCGGTGGCACCAGCGAAGGTTTTCGCCAGGTCATCGTCGAAGTTCGCTGCCGGATCGAAGTAGTCCAGCGCCTTGGTCATCAGCAGGTAAGTATTGGCGTCGAAACGCCCGGAAAACTCTTCGCCCTGGTAACGCAGGTAGCTTTCGACCTGGAACTCGACACTGTGGAAGTCGTAGTTGAGCTTTTCGCTCTTCAGGCCGCGGCCGAATTTCTCGCCCATGGAGTCGTCGGACAGGTACGTGATGTGCCCGACCATCCGCGCCAGCATCAACCCGCGCTTGGGGATCACGCCCGCTTCCTGGAACGAGCCGCCGTGAAATTCAGGGTCGGTGAGGATCGCCTGGCGCGCCACTTCGTTGAACGCGATGTTCTGCGCCGACAGCTTGGGTGCCGAGGCGATGGCCAGGCAGTGCCGCACGCGGTCCGGATAGGTGATGGTCCACTGCAAGGCCTGCATGCCGCCGAGGCTGCCGCCAATCACGGCGGCCCACTGGCTGATGCCGAGCAGGTCGGACAGGCGTGCCTGGCTGTGCACCCAGTCTTCCACGGTCAGTACCGGGAAGTCGGCACCGAACGGCTTGCCGGTCTCCGGGTTGATGCTGCTCGGGCCGGTGGAGCCGTTGCAGCCGCCGAGGTTGTTCAGGCTGACCACGAAGAACGTATTGGTGTCGATCGGTTTGCCGGGGCCGATGCAGCTGTCCCACCAACCGGGTTTGCGGTCGTCGGGGCTGTGGAAGCCGGCGGCATGATGGTGGCCGGACAAGGCGTGACAGATCAGCACGGCGTTGCTCGCCGTGGCGTTCAGCGTACCGTATGTCTCGTATATCAGGTCATATGCCGGGAGCGAACGGCCGCAGGCCAGGGCCAGGGGTTCGCTGAAGTGCGCCACTTGCGGCGTCACCAGACCAACAGAATCGGGGGGGAAGGCAGCTGGCATCGACCCTGCTCTCGTTGAAATGAGGCGTAAGTCTAAAGACCGGTGGGGTTAGCGGCAAGCAAAGGCCGGGCCTGATTTCATTCAGTCAGACCGCGTCATCGTTCATCGCGAGCAAGCTCGCTCCCACAGGGAATGCATTTTCAATGTGGGAGCGAGCTTGCTCGCGATGAACGATGACGCGGTGAGCCTGCAGATCGGGGTTACATCAACAGACGCAAGATTTCCGGCATCATCGTCATGGCCGCTAGATTATTGATCACCAGCATGTCGATCAGCTTGAGCACCAGGAATGCCAGGATCGGCGAGATATCCAGGCCGCCAAGGTTCGGCACGATCTTGCGGAACGGCGCCAGGGCCGGCTCGCAGATCTGGTTCACCAGCTCGGCGCCAGGGTTATGGCTGCCCGGCGCGACCCACGACAGGATCACGCTGATGATCAGCGCGAAGAAGAAAATCTTCAGGAACAGCGCGGTCACGCCGATCAACGACCAGATCAGCAATTGCAGGGGGTTGCCGATGGTACCGTAGGTCAGCAGCAGGGTCAGGGCCATCAGCGCCAGCTGCACGAGGATCGCCAGCACCAGCGAGGACATGTCCAGGCCGAACATGCTCGGGATGATCCGGCGCAGCGGCTTGAGCAGCGGCTGGGTGGCTTTGACGGCGAACTGACAGAGCGGGTTGTAGAAGTTCGCGCGGACCAGTTGCAGCACGAAGCGCAGCAGCACGATCAGCAGGTACAGGCTGCCAAGGGTTTGCAGCACGTAGACCGCTGCAGTGTTCAATCCAATCATGTAAGGCTCCTTATTGACCCAATTGTTCGGCCATCTCGGCCGAGCGGTGCGCAGCGGCGCCGAGTGCTTGTTCTACCAGGGCTTCGAAGCCTCCGGCCTGGAACGACTTGATGGCCGCTTCCGTGGTGCCCGCAGGGGACGTCACGCGGCGACGCAGTTCGGCGGCGTCGACGTCGCTGGCGGCAGCCATGTGCGCGGCGCCCAAGGCGGTTTGCAGGGTCAGTTGGGCGGCGATGTCCGCGGGCAGGCCGAGTTTCACCCCGGCGGCGGTCATGGCTTCGATCAACAGGAAAAAGTACGCGGGGCCCGAGCCGGAAACGGCCGTTACCGCGTCCAGCTGCTGTTCTTCGTCCAGCCACAGGGCGATGCCGACGGCCGACAGCAGCTCTTGGGCCTGCTGACGTTGTTCTTCAGTGACTTGCGCGGTGGCAAACAGGCCGCTCACGCCCTGACGCAGCAGCGCCGGGGTATTGGGCATGCAGCGCACGATCGGCTGGGCGCCGAGCCAGTTGTTCATGCTGGCGCAGGTAATGCCCGCAGCGATCGAGACCACCAATTGATTCGGTTGCAGGCTTGGGCGGATAGCTTCGCAGACGGCTTTCATCGCCTGGGGTTTGACCGCCAGCACGACCACGTCGGCGTCTTGAATGGCTTGGGCGTTGTCGGCGAATACTTCGATGCCGTGCTCGGCGTTCACACGAGCGCGAGTGTCGGCGCCCGGATCGCTGGCGCGGATCTGCGCAGCGTCCAGACCCTTGGCGCGCAGGCCGCCGATCAGGCTGGCGGCCATGTTGCCGGCACCGATAAAGGCAATACGAGTCTTGCTCATGTCAGGTCCTTATAGAAAAGAAGTGTCAGCCACGTTCAGGGTTGGCCGTAGTCACGGGCACCAAACAGGGCCGTACCGATACGGACCCAGGTGGCGCCCATGGCGACGGCCGACTCAAGGTCGTGGCTCATGCCCATGGAAAGTGTGTCGAGCGGTAGATTGAGGCCGGCTTGCAGGTTTTGTACGGCAGCAAAAGCAGCGTCCTGCGCGGTGCGATCTTCGGTCGGCTCGGGAATCGCCATTAACCCGCGTAACGTGAGGCGAGGCAATTGACTGATGGCGTTGGCCAAGGCGGGCAGATCGGCCGGGGTGCAGCCGGATTTACTCGCTTCACCGCTGACGTTGACCTGGATGCAGATGTTCAGTGGAGGTAAATCGGCGGGACGTTGTTCGGACAGCCGTTGTGCGATTTTCAAACGATCCACGGAGTGCACCCAGGCGAAGTGCTCGGCGATAGCGCGAGTCTTGTTCGATTGAATGGGGCCGATGAAGTGCCAGATCAAGGGCAGGTCGGCCAATTCGAGCTGTTTGCCCAAGGCTTCCTGCAGGTAGTTTTCGCCAAAGTCACGGATCCCGGCGGCATAGGCTTCGCGCACCGCTGCGGCAGGCTTGGTTTTACTCACAGCCATCAGCTGGACGCTGTGTTCGTCACGATGGGCGGCGACGGCCGCGGCGTGGATGCGTGAACTAACCTGGGTGACGTTGTCTGCTATCGTGGACATTCAAAAGGCGCCAGCGGGTCTGAGGGTCGCGGCATTCTACTGGAATTGAGGAGCGCTATGGATATCACTGAACTGCTGGCCTTCAGCGCCAAACAGGGCGCATCCGACCTGCACCTGTCTGCTGGCCTGCCTCCGATGATTCGCGTCGATGGCGATGTGCGGCGGATCAATCTGCCGGCGCTGGACGCCAAGCAGGTCCATGAGTTGATCTACGACGTCATGAACGATGTCCAGCGGGTGGAGTTTGAAAAACACCTGGAGGTCGACTTTTCCTTCGAAGTGCCGGGTGTGGCACGTTTTCGGGTCAATGTGTTCAATCAGAACCGCGGTGCTGGCGCGGTCTTTCGGACTATCCCGTCCAAGGTGCTGAGCATGGAAGACCTGGGGATGGGAGAAGTGTTTCGCAAGATTACAGAATCCTCCCGTGGCCTGGTGTTGGTGACCGGTCCGACCGGTTCCGGCAAGTCCACCACCCTGGCGGCGATGATTGATTACCTCAATAGCCATCGCCACCATCACATTCTTACCGTTGAGGATCCGATCGAATTCGTTCACGAGTCGCGAAAATGCCTGATCAACCAGCGCGAAGTCCATCGTGATACCCGCAGTTTCGCCACCGCCCTGCGCTCGGCGCTGCGGGAAGACCCGGACGTGATCCTGGTAGGGGAGATGCGCGACCTCGAGACCATCCGTCTCGCGCTGACGGCCGCCGAGACCGGTCACCTGGTGTTTGGCACACTGCACACCACGTCGGCAGCAAAAACCGTCGACAGGATCGTGGATGTGTTTCCAGGGGATGAGAAATCGATGGTACGGTCGATGCTGTCCGAGTCGCTGCTGGCGGTGATTTCCCAGGCGCTGGTGAAAAAAATCGGTGGCGGGCGGGTAGCGGCACACGAAATCATGTTGGGAACGTCGGCGATTCGTAACCTGATCCGCGAAGACAAGGTGGCGCAGATGTACTCGTCGATTCAGACAGGGGGATCGATCGGGATGCAGACGCTGGATATGTGTTTAAAGGATCTGGTGAACAAAGGCGTGATCAGCCGGGAGCATGCGCGAGAGAAAGCGCGGTCGCCGGATAGTCTTTGAGGGATTTGTGGCGCTTCCAGGGACGCCTTCGCGAGCAAGCTCGCTCCCACAGTGGAACGCGTTCCAATGTGGGAGCGAGCTTGCTCGCGAAGGGGGCATCATGATCGAAGCATGTTCCGGGTCAGGCCCGGGATTGCAAAATCAGCGCTGAACAACCTGTAGGGTGTTTTGCTCTTTCGGCAGAACCCGCTTGGCAACCACATAGTGTTTTTCCCAATACGGTTTGTTCAGGGTGTCGATGCTGACCGATTTGCCACGGCGTGGTGCGTGGATAAAACGGTCGTTGCCCAGGTAAATGGCAACATGATTGACCCTGCGGCTCTTGATGTTGAAGAAGATCAGGTCGCCAGGCTTCAGATCCTTGCGATCGACTTTCTCGCCATGACCGCTCGCCATGGCGTTCGAGGTACGCGGCAGGTCGAAAGTGGCGTCGTTGAACGCGTATTTCACCAGGCCACTGCAATCGAAACCTTTGCTGGGGCTGCTGCCGCCCCAACGGTACGGAGTGCCAAGCACGTTGACCGCGCGGCTCAGCACATTGCTGCTTTCCTTGCTCGCCATTGGCGGAACCAGGCTGCTGTTGTTCTTGCTGTTTTTGCTGGTGTTCAGATAAGGGGACCGTGGTCCGGCTTTCTTGTACTTGCTCGAAGGAGCAGATACATGGGATTTCGGGGTGTAACCATTAACGTTTGGAAGACGTTGCTCACGGTTGGTGGCGTGGGCGGCCAGGGGCAATAATAGGCAAATGGTTAGCCATGTCTTGAAAAATGGACGCATTAGGCAGGGCTCATATGGGTGAACGCGCAACTTTATAACAGCTTTTTTGTCTTTTTTAAGTCCGTTGGTCGATTCCGCAAGGTCACAAAGGAACCAAACAAGCAAAAAGTTGACGCGGATTTTGCCAAGAATCCCTTACCGAACAAGGCTTTGGCGCAGAATGACATGGCCGGATGCCATGCGTCGGCCACCTGTAAAAAAGTCACAAAGATTTAAAGAATATTTATCTATCGTGTGAGTCGAGGTCCCCCATGAACACCTATCATCATCCCGTTCCGCATCAGGACACTCACAGCAAAGTGATCGGATACTTGTTGTGGATTTTCGGTTTTACCGGGGCACACCGCTTTTATTACGGCAAGCCGGTGACCGGGACGATCTGGTTCTTCACCTTCGGTTTGCTGGGTATTGGCTGGCTGATCGATCTGTTTCTGATCCCGGCCATGGACCGTGAAGCGGACTTGCGGTTTACCGCCGGCCCTATCGAGTACAACGTCGCCTGGATACTGCTGACGTTTCTTGGGATATTCGGCGTACACCGGATGTATCAAGGCAAATGGATCAGCGGGTTGTTGTACCTTTTGACGGGCGGGTTGTTCTTTCTGGGGGTGTTATATGACTTCTGGACGCTGAATGATCAGGTGTCGATTCGCAATGCCCAGAACAGAGGCGCCTTCCAGTAAGTCATCGTCGGAACGCCGCCCGGAGCAAGCCCGCTCCCACAGGGTTTGAGTGGACCGCAAATCTTGCGGTCAACCAATAAACCTGTGGGAGCGGGCTTGCCCGCGATTGGAGCGACTCGGTCTTAAGCCTGGTGACTGATACGCCCATCCACCAGGGTATAGCGCACCACACCCGGCAAACTGTGCCCCATGAACGGGCAATTCTCACCCTTGGACAGCCAGGTTTCGCCGGCCACCGTCGAAGCCGCCGGGTCAAACAGCACAATGTCTGCTGCACCACCCACCGCCAGCTTGCCCGCCGGCAGGCGCAACGCCTCGGCAGGTCCGGCGCTGAGGCGCGCCAATAACGTTGGCAGATCCAGCAAACCGTCTTCGACCAACGTCATCGCCAGTGGCAGCAACAACTCAACGCTGCTGATGCCCGGTTCGGTGGCACCGAACGGCGCCAGCTTCGCATCGCGCTCATGGGGCTGGTGATGGCTGGAAATAGCCGAGATCACGCCTGACTTCACCGCGTCACGCAGGCCATCGCGGTCGGCGCGGGTGCGTAGCGGCGGCTGGACGTGATAGAGGCTGCTGAAGTCGATCAGGGCTTCGTCGGTCAGGATCAGCTGGTACAGCGCGACGTCGGCCGTTACGGGCAAGCCGCGTTTCTGGGCCTGGGCGATCAGGGCGACGCCGCGAGCACTGGTGAGCTGGCTGAAGTGCGCGCGCACGCCGCTTTGCTCGACCAGCAACAGGTCCCGGGCCAGGGCCACGGTCTCGGCGGTTTCCGGAATGCCGGGCAAGCCGAGAAAACTGGCGGTCGGGCCTTCATGGGCCAGGCCACCTTCGGCCAGGTCATGGTCCTGGGAGTTGAAGATCACCGTCAGGTCAAACGTCGCGGCGTATTCCAGCGCGCGGCACAAGGTGCGGGTATTGCGGAAACTTTCCAGGCCATTGCCGAAAGCCACGCAGCCTGCGTCGCGCAATGCCACGAGTTCTGCCAGCTGTTCGCCGTCCAGGCCTTTGCTCAGGGCGCCAATCGGAAAAACCTTGGTGTTGCCGGCTTCGCGGGCGCGATCGAGGATCAGTTCGGCCACGGCCGAGGTGTCCAGCACCGGTTTGGTCTTCGGTGGGCAACACAGGCTGGTCACGCCACCGGCTGCGGCGGCGCGAGTTTCACTGATGATCGAACCTTTGCGGCTGTAGCCCGGTTCGCGCAGGGCGACGTTAAGGTCAACCAGGCCAGGCGCGGCCACCAGGCCTTGGGCGTCGATGGTGTCGACGGCGACAAAGCCCGCTGGCGCGGCGCCAAGGGCGACGATCTTGCAGGCTTCAACGTGGATATTAGTCACTTGATCCAGGCCGCTGCTTGGATCGATAACACGGGCGCCGAGAATGCTGAGCTTCACTGGGCGTTCTCCTGCTCGAATTGGCGCTGGGCCGTCTGCCCGCTCATGGCCATGGACAGCACGGCCATACGTATGGCGATGCCATAGGTCACTTGGTTGAGGATTACCGAGTGCGGGCCGTCCGCCACGGCGGACTCGATCTCCACCCCACGATTGATCGGCCCCGGGTGCATGACGATGGCATCCGGTTTGGCGCCGGCCAGGCGGGCGGTGGTCAGGCCGAACAGGCGGTAGAACTCGCCTTCGCTCGGCAGCAGGCCGCCGGTCATGCGTTCGCGCTGCAGGCGGAGCATGATCACCACGTCGACGTCTTTCAGACCTTCGGTCATGTCGGTGTAGACCTTCACCCCGTATTGCTCGACGCCGATCGGCAGCAGGGTTTTCGGTGCGATCACGCGGATGTCCGGGCAACCGAGGGTTTTCAGGGCCAGCATGTTCGAGCGCGCCACCCGCGAGTGCAGGATATCGCCGACGATGGCTACCGAAAGGTTTTCGAAGCCACCCTTGTGCCGACGAATCGTGAGCATGTCGAGCATGCCCTGGGTCGGGTGGGCATGCCGACCGTCGCCACCATTGATGATCGCCACTTGAGGGCAGACGTGCTCGGCAATGAAGTGGGCTGCGCCGGAGTCACCGTGACGCACAACGAACATGTCGGCGGCCATGGCTTCCAGGTTGCGCAGGGTATCGAGCAAGGTTTCCCCCTTGCTCGCCGACGATGTCGACACGTTCAGGGTAATGACGTCGGCCGACAGCCGCTGTGCCGCCAGTTCGAAGGTGGTGCGGGTGCGGGTGGAATTCTCGAAGAACACGTTGCACACGGTCTTGCCACGCAGCAGCGGGACTTTCTTCACCGCCCGGGCACCGACTTCAAGGAACGAGTCCGCGGTGTCGAGGATTTCCGTCAGCAGCTCGCGGCGCAGACCGTCGAGCGAGAGGAAGTGGCGCAGCTGGCCCTGATCATTGAGTTGCAGCGGGCGCTTGGTTTCTAGAGGCGTCATCGCGAGGGGGACTCTCAATAGGGCAAATTAAAAGGCGAGGTCTTGCAGTTCGAGCTTGAGCTCCGGACCGGACAGCTTCACCCGCTCGTGGGCGGCCAGCGACAGGGTCGCGCCCACCACATCCGGGCGAATCGGCAACTCGCCAGCGTCCAGATCCAGCAGGCAGACCAAGGTCACGCTCGCCGGGCGGCCGTAGTCGAAAAGTTCGTTCAGGGCGGCGCGGATGGTTCGGCCACTCATCAGCACGTCGTCGATCAGCACCAGATGCTGGCCTTCGATCTCGAACGGCAGGGCAGACGGGCGCACTTGCGGGTGCAGGCCGTTCTGGCTGAAGTCGTCCCGGTAGAAGGAAACGTCCAGCGTGCCCAAGGGCGAATCGCTGCCCAATTCATCGAGCAGCGCCTGGGCGACCCAGATGCCGCCGGTGCGAATGCCGATGTAACGCGGTTCGACGATGCCACGGTGTTCCAGATGGTCCTTGAGGCGTATCGCCATCTGGCTGATCAGTTCGCCGGGATTAGGCAGGCTCATGGTTTGCTCCTTCTTCGGCCCGAGCCCGGCTTTTGCGGTATAGCACTGGGTCAGGGCTCGGGTTGTAGCTATAAGAGACGCACAGCGGCTCGTCAGGATCTGTTGCGGTCAGGATTCGAACAGTGCGGTGTTTTCGTCGAGCCAGCCTTGCAGCAGCAGGGCGGCGGCGATGGCGTCGACCGGGTTGTCGCGGTAACTGCCCTTTTGCCCGCCACGATCACGCCGCTCACCCTTGGCTTCAAAGGTGGTCAGGCGTTCGTCGTGGGTATAAAAGGGCAGGTTGTAGCGGCCGTTCAGGCGCCGGGCGAATTTTTCCGCCCGCAGGCACATGTCGCTTGGTGTGCCGTCCATGTTCAATGGCAGGCCGACCACCACGGCATCGGGTTTCCACTCCTTGATCAGCGCTTCGACCTGATTCCAGTCGGGAATGCCGTTCTGTGCCTTCAGCGTGCACAGCTCGCGGGCCTGGCCGGTAATCACCTGGCCGACCGCGACGCCGATCTGTTTGGTGCCATAGTCGAAACCCAGAATCAACCGCAGGGCCATCAGGCGTGTCCCGCCTGGCTGGTCAGCAGGCTGAGGTTGACGCCCAGGTGTTTGGCTGCTGCTTCCAGGCGCAATTCGCTGCTGGTATTGAACAGGATGTCGGCGTTGAACGGGCAGGTCAGCCAGGCATTGGCGGCCAGTTCGGCCTCCAGTTGCCCGGGTTCCCAACCGGCGTAGCCCAGGGTGATCACGCTTTTCGCGGGACCGACGCCGTCGGCGATGGCGAACAGCACGTCCTGGGAAGTCGACAGGGACAGCTCGCCTTCCAGATCAACGGTCGCCTGAAAGGTTTTTCCCGAGGGGTGCAGGACAAAGCCGCGATCGGTCTGCACCGGCCCGCCGATAAAGATCGGCACATGCTGGCAGAGAGCCGGCGGTTCGATGTCGGGGCGCAGTTGCTCGAGGATATCGGCCAGGTTCAGGTCTTGCGGACGATTGACCACCAGCCCCATGGCGCCATTGGCCGTGTGCTCGACGATGTAGGTCAAGGTGTGCGCAAAGTTCGGGTCGGCCATGTGAGGCATGGCGATCAGGAAGTGATGCTTGAGGTAGCTGGGGCTGACGTTCTTCATGAGCGCTAGTGTGGCGTTGGAGGGGCGAACTGACAAGTCGGGGAATCAATGTTCGCTCGAGATTGATCACCTGAAGGAGCCGGCTTGCCGGCGAAGGCGTCCTCAAGTTTTGCATCGCCTATGAAGACGCCTTCGCCGGCAAGCCGGCTCCTACAGGTCATCGGCCAGTCAGTTGCTGGACAGGCGGTCCCCGCGGGCGAATTTCCAGGTCCGGATGATTTCCAGCCGGTCGATGTCCGACAAATCCCCGGTGAACGGCGAGAATGGCGCTGCGAGCCGCACGATGCGTTGCGCTGCCTGATCCAGCAGCGGCTGCCCGGAAGACTCCAGGACCAGCACTTCATACAGCGAGCCATCGCGGTTGATCGAGACCATCAGGCGCAAATTGCCATAAATCTGTTTGCGGCGGGCCTCGTCCGGGTAATTGAGGTTGCCGATGCGTTCGACCTTCTTGCGCCACTCGTCCTTGTACCAGGCGCCCTTGTCGCGCATGGTCGAGGCAGCGCTCAGGCGGTGAATGCGCGGGCGCTTGGCGTACAGCTGTTGTTCGTTGGCCAGTTCCGCTTCGAGGCTGGCGATGTCGCTGGACAGCTGTTCACTGTCGAACGTCGGCGCCGCCACCTTGGGTTTGGTGTCGGCCTTGGGTTCTGCGGTTTTGGCCGGGGCTTTTTTCGGCTTGGGCGCGACGGTCGTCACGGCGGCCTTGGGCGGGGCTTCCCGTACTTCAGGCTTGGCCGCCGGCGGTGGTGTGACTTTTTTCACCTTGTTGTCCTGGAACGGCGCGACCTCGGTGGTCTTGGGAATCGCCTTTTTTTCCAGGGTGCCGCTGCCTTGCTGATTTTCCTGGGCAAGGAAGTCGGCTTTTTCCGGCTTTTTTTCGCTTTTGAAGGTGGCGAGGGTGATTTCCAGGGTTTTGCTGATCTGCTTGGGTTCGACCATGGTAAAGCCGACACCCAGCAGCAAGGCCAGGTGAATCAGCGCCGCGAGGAACAGGGTAAAACCGAGGCGATCGGCCGGACGCACACCACGATGGGCGAGTTCAGCGGGCAGATCGGACGGAAGCGTCATGACAAGAAAACCAACATCGCGTTTTTCAAAGGCCGGGCATGATAACGCAATGTCGGTTTCATCTTGGGTGTTCTATATCAACGAGCCTTGAGCTTCTGATCGATGGCATCCATCAGCAGCCCACCAATGTCGGTGCCGAACGCGTTATCAATCTCGCGAATGCAGGTCGGGCTGGTGACGTTGATTTCCGTCAGGTGCTCGCCGATCACGTCCAGGCCGACAAACAGCAGCCCTTTCTCGCGCAGGGTCGGGCCGACTTGCGCGGCGATCCAGCGATCTTTTTCGGTCAGCGGACGCGCTTCGCCACGCCCTCCGGCAGCCAGGTTGCCCCGGGTTTCGCCCGCCGCCGGGATACGCGCCAGGCAGTAATCCACCGGTTCGCCGTCAATCATCAGGATGCGTTTGTCGCCGTCGACGATGGCCGGCAGGTAACCCTGGATCATGATCTGCTGGTTGCCATGCAGGGTCAGGGTTTCGAGGATCACCGACAGGTTCGGGTGGCCGGCGGTGTGACGGAAGATCGACGAACCGCCCATGCCGTCCAGCGGCTTGAGGATCACATCGCCGTGGTGATCGGCGAACTCGCGCAATACGTCCGGGCGACGGCTGACGATGGTCGGCGGCGTGCACTGCGGGAACAGTGTGGCGAACAGTTTCTCGTTGCAGTCGCGCAGGCTCTGCGGCTTGTTGACCACCAGCACGCCAGCGCGTTCGGCCTGCTCCAGCAGGTACGTGGAGTAGACGAACTCCATGTCGAACGGTGGATCCTTGCGCATCAGGATCACGTCCAGATCGCTCAGCAGCGAGTCCTGCTCGGCGTCCAGTTCGAACCATTTTTCCGGGTTGGCGAAAACTTTCAACGGACGCATCCGCGCCCGCGCTTCGCCTTCGGCCTGGTACAAATCCCGCTGTTCCATATAGAACAGTTCCCAGCCGCGCTTCTGCGCGGCCAGCAGCATGGCCAGCGAGCTATCCTTCTTGTAGGAGATGCTGGCAATGGGATCCATGACAATCCCGACGCGAACGCTCATGGGTGTTTCCTCGAAGATTTGGAGGGCTATGGCGATATTCTGTAGGAGCGAGCCTGCTCGCGATGGACCCAAGGACACCGCGGGCAGTCAGTCGTACCACGTTATCGTTGACGACTATCGCGAGCAGGCTCACTCCTACACAAAAAATCAATCCACAGGACCGTATAAAAGTGGCGTCAGAGTGGCGCCGAGTGGGTTCCGGGTCAAGGAAAAACCACTGCGCCAGTCGCCCGATAGATTGGATTTGGAGACTGTGCTAAAAAGGCTGCCATACCGTGCTGGGCCTTGAGCATCAAGGGTTTAAAGCCTCCGGTTGGCGCAAATGGACAATTTGATTCGCAAAGGCGACGGTAGAGCATTTATGGAACAGCATTCCAGCGCCTTGAAGGTCATGGTGATCGACGATTCGAAGACGATTCGTCGCACTGCCGAAACGCTGTTGAAGAACGCGGGTTGTGAGGTCATCACGGCCGTCGATGGTTTCGATGCCCTGGCCAAGATTGCCGATAACCACCCCGGCATCATCTTCGTCGACGTCATGATGCCGCGTCTGGACGGTTATCAGACCTGCGCCTTGATCAAGAACAACAGCGCGTTCAAGTCCACACCCGTCATCATGCTGTCGTCCAAGGACGGGCTGTTCGACAAGGCCAAGGGGCGCATCGTCGGCTCCGACCAGTTTTTGACCAAACCTTTCAGCAAGGAAGAACTGCTGAACGCGATCCAGGCCCATGTACCGGGCTTCGCCGCCGTTTTGCCGCAGTAAGACACCACAGTGACGCTCGGCCAGCGGGCCCGGTGTCGACAAGAATGGGGAAGACCATGGCACGTATTCTGATCGTCGATGATTCGCCGACCGAAATGTACAAACTGACCGGCATGCTGGAAAAGCACGGTCATGAAGTGTTGAAAGCCGAGAACGGCGCCGACGGCGTGGCCCTGGCCCGCCAGGAAAAACCCGACGCGGTGCTGATGGACATCGTCATGCCTGGCCTCAACGGTTTTCAGGCGACCCGTCAGCTGACCAAGGATCCGGAAACCGGAAACATCCCGGTGATCATCATCACCACCAAGGATCAGGAAACCGACAAGGTCTGGGGGACGCGCCAGGGGGCCAAGGACTACCTGACCAAACCGGTCGACGAAGACACCCTGATCAAAACCCTGAACAACGTGTTGGCCGGTTGATAGCCCAGCCATGACCGAGTCGCTGACCGCCTTCGAACTGCTGCTGCAGATCGATCGGCGTTGTCGTCTGCTGGCGGCGGATCTGCCGTCCCAACCGTTCCGCCAGGACAGCTGGAGCGGTATCGGTTTTCGCCTGGGCGAGCGCTGGTACGTCGCGCCCATGGGCGAGATCAGCGAAGTGTTGCACGAGCCGCGGCTCACTCAGCTGCCGGGCGTCAAGCCTTGGGTCAAGGGCGTCGCCAATTTGCGCGGACGCTTGCTGCCGATCATGGATTTGTGTGGATTTTTCGGTCATGAACTGTCGCCTCTGCGCAAGCAGCGGCGGGTGCTGGTGGTCGAGCATGGCGATATGTTCGCCGGGTTGCTGGTCGATGAGGTTTTCGGCTTGCAACACTTCGCCCAGGACAGCCTGGAGCCGGCGGACAGTGGGCACTGGCCTGTTTCGGCGTTCGTCACCGGCCAATTCCAACGCGAGCAGAGCTGGCAGGTGTTCAGCCCGTTTGCGTTGGTGCAGTCGCAAAGTTTCCTGAACGTCGCCGTTTGACCCCTGTAGGAGCGAGCTTGCTCGCGATGGTCGTCAACGATAACGCTGCAAGCCTGACACCCCGCGGTGTTCTCAGGTTCATCGCGAGCAGGCTCGCTCCCACAAGGGATCTTCGGTGGGTTCTAAAGGTGGTTAAAGGCGAGAACCGATGACAAAAGCAAAAACAGCCAAGCCCGAAGCGTCGCGCAGCCGCTCGCAGATCATCGCGTTGTTCATCGCGCTGATCGTCTTCATCATGCTGCTGTTCGCCCACTTTGCTTACCTCAATACCCAGGCCACGTACGACAAGCAGTACATCGGCCACGCCGGCGAGCTGCGCGTGCTGTCCCAGCGCATTGCCAAGAATGCCACTGAAGCGGCGGCGGGCAAGGCGGCGGCGTTCAAACTGCTCAGCGACGCGCGCAATGATTTTGCCCGGCGTTGGGGCTATTTGAAGAATGGCGACCCTTCCACCGGCCTGCCGCCGGCGCCATCCACCGTGCGCCCGGAAATGCGCGCCGTGCAGCTGGATTGGGAGCGCCTGCTGAAAAACACCGACACGATCCTCGCAAGCGAACAGACCGTGCTATCCCTGCATCAGGTCGCCGCCACCCTGGCCGAAACCGTGCCGCAGCTGCAGGTCGAATACGAAAAGGTGGTCGAAATCCTCCTGCTACGCGGTGCGCCGGCCGCTCAGGTGGCGATGGCCCAGCGGCAGACCCTGCTGGCTGAACGTATCCTCGGCGCGGTGAACACCGTGCTCTCCGGAGACGAAAGCTCGCAACAGGCCGCCGATGCGTTCGGTCGCGACGCCGCGCGATTCGGCCAGGTGCTGACCGGCATGCTTCACGGCAACCCCGCGCTGAAGGTGAGCCAGGTAGAAGACCGCGATGCCCGCGCCCGGTTGATCGAGATTTCCGAGCTATTCCAATTCGTTTCCGGTTCGGTGGACGAAATCCTCGAAACCTCGCCAGAGCTGTTCAAGGTCCGGGAGTCGGCCAGCAACATTTTTACCTTGTCGCAAACCCTGCTCGACGAAGCCTCGCTCCTGGCCACCGGGTTCGAAAACCTCGCCGGCGGGCGCAACACCGACACCATTGGCGGCTATGTACTGGGCCTGGCGGCACTGATGTCGATCATCCTCATCGGGCTGGTGATGGTGCGCGAAACCAATCGTCAGCTGCGCGAGACTGCCGAGAAGAACGAGCGCAATCAGACCGCAATCATGCGGCTACTGGATGAAATCGAGGACCTGGCCGACGGCGACCTGACCGTGACCGCTACGGTGACCGAAGACTTTACCGGGACCATCGCCGATTCGATCAACTACTCGGTCGATCAGCTGCGGGATCTGGTCGCGACGATCAACCTCACGGCCGGCCAGGTTGCCGCTGCCGTGCAGGAAACCCAGGCCACCGCCATGCGCCTGGCCCAGGCCTCGGAGCATCAGGCCCAGCAGATTGCCGAAGCGTCCACGGCGATCAATGACATGGCCGAGTCCATCGACCAGGTCTCTGCCAACGCGGCCGAATCCTCGGCGGTGGCCGAGCGTTCGGTAGAGATCGCCAACAAGGGCAACGAGGTGGTGCACAACACCATCCACGGCATGGACAACATTCGCGAACAGATCCAGGACACCGCCAAACGCATCAAGCGACTAGGTGAGTCTTCCCAGGAAATCGGCGATATAGTCAGCCTGATCGATGACATTGCCGACCAGACCAACATCCTCGCCCTGAATGCGGCGATCCAGGCGTCCATGGCGGGTGACGCCGGGCGCGGTTTTGCAGTGGTGGCTGATGAAGTGCAACGATTGGCCGAGCGTTCGTCCGCCGCGACCCGTCAGATCGAAACCCTGGTGCGAGCGATCCAGGCGGACACCAACGAAGCCGTGATTTCCATGGAACAGACCACCACCGAAGTGGTGCGTGGCGCGCGCTTGGCGCAGGATGCCGGAGTGGCCCTGGAAGAAATCGAAGGGGTGTCGAAGACCCTTGCGGCGCTGATCCAGAGTATTTCCAACGCGGCGCAGCAACAGACCTCTTCGGCCGGGCAGATTTCCCTGACGATGAACGTGATCCAGCAGATCACCACGCAGACGTCGTCCGGTTCCACGGCCACCGCCGAAAGTATCGGCAACCTGGCGAAAATGGCCAGTCAGTTGCGGCGCTCGGTATCCGGTTTCACCTTGCCGGCCACCAGGACGCAGCCTGCTGATAAAGTGTGAAGGGCCCTGGGGCATTTGATTCCTGATTGGGGTGCAAAGTGGAGTGGTTATGGGTGATCGGCACGACTATGTGGCCCTCGAGTGGGTCAAGGGCGAGATTGCCGAAACGTTGAAAGTGGCGCATCAGGCGATCGTGACCTTGCTGGATGATCCGCAGGCGACGCACGCCCTGAGAGAATGCCTGGCCTGCATCCATCAGGTTCATGGCAGCTTGCGGATGGTCGAGTTCTACGGCGCGGCGCTGTTCGCCGAAGAAATGGAGCAATTGACCAGTGCCCTGTTGCATAACCGCGTCGGCCATCGCGATGAGGCGATCCATCTGTTGCTGCAGGCCCTCGGGCAACTGCCGATCTACCTCGACCGGGTGCAGGGCGCCCGTCGGGACCTGCCGCTGGTGATGTTGCCGCTGATCAACGATCTGCGTGGCGCCCGAGGCGAAAGCCTGTTATCGGAAACCAGTCTGTTCCTTGCGCAATTGCCGGACCTGCCGCCACTGGATCAAGAGTCTCTGGCCTTGCTGGAACCGGCGGATTTACCTGATGTGCTACGCAAGCTGCGGCAGATGTTGCAGATGGCCCTGGCCGGATTGCTGCGCGAGCAGGATGACGACACTGTTCTCGGGTACCTGACCAAGGTGTTTTCGCGTCTGGAAGGGCTGTGTGGCGCTGCGCCCCTGGGGCCGTTGTGGCAAGTCGCTTCGGCGCTGGTCGAAGGCATGCGCGCCGGGGTGATTGCCAACAGCCCGGCCTTGCGTAGCCTGTTCAAGGAGACCGATCTGGAGCTCAAACGCCTGCTTGAACAAGGCATGCCCGGCATCAATCAGCCGGCACCGCCGACGTTGCTCAAGCGTTTGCTGTTTTACATTGCCAAGACCGAACATCCCACCGGGCAGATGCTGACCATGAAAGATCGCTACGGACTGGACGATGCGCTGCCTGACAGTGCAATGGTCGAAGAAGAACGGGCACGGCTGGCCGGCCCCGACCGTGACGCCATGCGCTCGGTGTTGGCGGCGTTGTGCGAAGAACTGGTGCGGGTCAAGGAGCGCCTCGACCTGTTTGTGCGCAGCGACCGCCAGCACACCTCGGACCTCGACAGCTTGCTGGCGCCGCTGCGGCAAATCGCCGACACCCTGGCGGTGCTCGGTTTCGGCCAGCCACGCAAGGTCATCATCGATCAGTTGGCGGTGGTGCTGAGCCTTGCCCAAGGCCAGCGTGAGCCCAATGACGCGATCCTGATGGACGTCGCCGGCGCCTTGCTCTACGTCGAAGCGACCCTGGCCGGCATGGTCGGCACCGTCGAGCCGCAAAGCCAGGAAGAAAGCCGCCTGCCGACCACCGATTTGACGCAGATCCACCAGATCGTGATCAAGGAAGCGCGCATTTGCCTGCAACAGGCCAAGGACATGATCGTCGACTACATCGACGCCGATTGGGATCGCCAGCACCTGCAGCCATTGCCCGCCTTGCTGACCCAGGTTCGCGGCGCGCTGGCGATGATTCGATTGAGCCGCGCGGCGAGCCTGATCGAAACCTGCAACCAGTTTATCCACGAACATTTGTTGCTGGATCCGGGTCACCCCGGATGGCAGGATCTCGACAGCCTGGCTGACGTCATGACCAGCATCGATTACTACCTGGAGCGCCTTGGCGACGACCCGGAGGCGCCGGGCGAACACCTGCTCGACGTCGCGCAAAAAAGCCTGGCCTCCCTCGGCTTTTTCCCCTGCGAGCAACAGGTGCCAGTGCTCGAAGAGGTGCTCAGCCCGACGCAGGCACAGCTCATGCGCGATCATCAGGGACTGGACGATCCTGCCATCATGCAAACCCTGGCCGATGTGCTGGCCAGTCCCGTATCTGCCGTCAACCCGCCTGCCTTGACCACCCCCGGCAGCCTGTTGCCGCCGCCGGTCGGCGAAGAGCGGGTGGATGAAGAGCGGCTGGAAGTGTTCCTCGACGAAACCGCCGAGGTCCTGGAGCAGCGCCATCGCAACGATTTCGATCAGTTGGCCGCGCCTGCCCAAGCACCGGTCAAGGGTGATGAACCACCGGCGGATGAGATCACGCAGGAGGTTGCGGCCCTTGATCCGGTGTTACTGGAAATTTTCCGCAACGAAGCGCAAACCCATTTGGGCAGCCTCAACCGCTTTCTCGATCACGCCGCCGAGCAGCTGCCATTGCAGGCCAGCGACGAGTTGCAGCGGGCCTTGCACACCTTAAAGGGTAGTGCCTCGATGGCCGGCGTTTTGCCGATTGCCGAGCTGGCGGCGCCGCTGGATCAACTGACCAGGGAGTACAAGGCACACCTGCTCGCGCTGGATCTGGATGAAATCGAGCTGTTGCGGGAGGCTGAAGGATTGTTCCGTCTCGGGCTGCGGCAACTCAAGCGCAATCCATTGGCCGGGATTGCCGGAGCCTCCTCATTGATCGAGCGCACCCAGGCGTTGCTGGCCGAGCGTCTGCAAAGCCTGTCGAGCGCACCCAATACCAGGCTGCGCATCAAGCGTGATCCGCAATTGATCAACAATTTTCTCGCCCAGGGCATGGACATTCTGCTGGACGCCGAAAGCCTGTTGCGGCGTTGGCAGCAACATCCCGGCGAGCGCCAGGAACTCAGCGCACTGCTGGACGAATTGACCACCCTGGGGGAAGGCGCGCACCTGGCCGATCTGCATCCGGTGGATGAGCTCTGCGAAGCCTTGCTCGACCTCTACGGTGCGGTGGAGGAAAGCAGCCTGGCGGTCAGTGAGCGGTTTTTTCACGAGGCACAAAGTGCCCACGAAGCGCTGATCAACATGCTCGACGAGCTGGCCGCCGGCCAGGAAGTCAGCCCGCAGCCGGAGCGGATCCAGGCCTTGCGCGGCTTGCTCGATGAGAGCCTCGATCCCTCGGCCATGGGCCTGATCCGTAGCGACGGCAGCCGGACCCTGAGCATTCGCGAGCTCGGCAGCGTCACCGCAGAGCTGGCGCGGACCCCTGTAGGAGCTGGCTTGTCGGATCGCCGCACCGCAGCGAAGGTCGTTAACGATGACGCGTTTCCAATGGATAAACACGGCGCTTATGAGTCCTTCGCTGGCAAGCCAGCTCCTACAGAGGATTGCGGCGTTAACGATGACGCGTTTCCAATGGATAAACACGGCGCTTATGAGTCCTTCGCTGGCAAGCCAGCTCCTACAGAGGATTGCGTCGTTAACGATGACGCGTTTTTAGCGGATAAACGCGGCGCCTTTGAGTCCTTCGCTGGCAAGCCAGCTCCTACAGGGGGCCGCGGAGTCGGGCTGGACGATGAGATCGTCGCCATCTTCCTCGAAGAAGCGGTGGACATCCTCGAAAGCGCCGGCCAGGCCCTGCAGCGCTGGCTGGGCGACCCTGACAACGCCGCGCCGCTGTTGTCCCTGCAGCGAGACCTGCACACCCTCAAGGGCGGTGCGCGAATGGCCGAAGTCGAGCCCGTCGGTGACCTGGCCCACGAGCTGGAAAACCTTTACGAGGGCCTGGTCGATCGCCGTTTCAGTCATGGCGACGCGTTGGCGCAACTGCTGCAACACAGCCATGACCGGCTCGCAGCGATGCTGGAACAATTGCAACACCAGCAGCCATTGGCCGATCCGGGCGAACTGATCGACCTCATACGCCAATTCCGTCAGGACAATGTCAGTACCCTCGAGCGGGTCGAGCCCGAGCCGGCGAATGATTCGGCCGCCCATGATCCCGAGTTGCAGGACATTTTCCTCGAGGAAGGTTTCGACATCATCGAAAACTCTGGCGCTGCATTGCTGCGTTGGCAGGCCGAACCGACCCATCATCAGGAAGTGGAAACCCTGTTGCGCGACCTGCACACCCTCAAGGGTGGCGCGCGGATGGTGGAGATCGTCCCGATCGGCGACCTCGCCCATGAGTTGGAATTTCTCTACGAAGGCCTGTCCGCTGGCGTGCTGCAACCCACCCCCGCCTTGTTCGCGCTGCTGCAAAGCAGCCATGACCGCCTGGCGCAAATGCTCGACGCGACCCGCGCCGGGACCCCTTTGCCCGCGGCCGATCAACTGATCGACGCGATCAGGAATTTCAGTCACCCAGCCGTGCCTGAAGCGCCGGTTGCAGCACTCGCAACGCCCAAGCTCGAGCCCGTCGCGCTGCCGCCAGAGGCCGGCGCCGACATGGTCAAGGTCTCAGCGGAACTGCTCGACGACCTGGTCAACCTGGCCGGCGAAACCTCGATCTTCCGGGGGCGGATCGAGCAACAGGTCAACGATGCGCGCGTGGCCCTGAGCGAGATGGAAACTACAATCGAGCGCATGCGCGATCAGTTGCGCCGCCTCGATACCGAAACCCAGGGGCGGATTCTCAGCCGTCAGCAGGTCGACGCCGAACGCCTGGGCTACGAAGAATTCGATCCGTTGGAAATGGACCGTCATTCGCAATTGCAGCAACTGTCGCGGGCACTGTTCGAATCCGCCTCCGACCTGCTCGACCTCAAGGAAACGCTCGACCGGCGCAATCAGGACGCGGACAACCTGCTGCAACAGCAGGGCCGCATCAACACCGAATTGCAGGAAGGCCTGATGCGTACGCGCATGGTGCCGTTCGAGCGCATGCTGCCGCGCTTGAAACGCATCGTCCGTCAGGTCTCCAGCGAGTTGGACAAAGACGTGGAGTTCGTCGTCGGCAACGCTGAAGGGGAGATGGACCGTAACGTGCTCGAACGCATGGCGGCGCCCCTTGAGCACATGCTGCGCAATGCCGTGGACCACGGTCTGGAGTCCGCCGAGGCGCGTATCGCGGCCGGGAAACCGGCTCAGGGCCGGATTACCCTGGATCTGTCGCGAGAGGGCGGCGACATCATTTTCGACATCCGCGACGACGGTGCCGGCGTGCCGCTGGACGCGGTCCGGCGCAAGGCGATCATGCGCGGCCTGCTGGCGCCGGACAGCGACATCAGCGACCGCGACGTGCTGCAATTCATCCTGCAACCGGGGTTTTCCACCGCAGAGAAAATCACCCAGATTTCCGGGCGTGGCGTCGGCATGGACGTGGTTCACGAAGAAGTCCGGCAACTCGGCGGCACCATGAGCATCGACTCGACTCCGGGGCAGGGTGTGCACTTCCGCATTCGCTTGCCGTTCACCGTATCGGTCAACCGGGCGCTGATGGTGCAGTGCGGGGAAGATCAATTCGCTATTCCGCTGAATACCATCGACGGTATCGTGCGCGTGTTGCCCAACGAACTCGAAGGGCATTACCGGCTCGATCCGCCGACCTACAAATACGCCGGGCAGTACTATGAACTGTGCTATCTCGGTGAACTGCTCAAGACCAGCGCCCGTCCGAAACTGCTGGGCCAGAGCCTGCCGCTGCCGGTCTTGCTGGTGCAGTGCAATGAGCGACATGTTGCCGTGCAGGTCGATGCCATGGCGGGTACTCGCGAGATTGTGGTGAAGAGCCTCGGTCCGCAATTTGCAGCGGTACAGGGCTTGTCCGGGGCAACGATCCTGGGGGATGGCCGGGTGGTGCTGATTGTCGATCTGCTGGCCCCGATCCGCGCCATGCAGGCGCGTGTGCCGCAACGACCACTGGCTCCAGACGCGGAACCCGAACCGCACAAGCCGTTGCTGGTGCTGGTGGTCGACGATTCGGTCACCGTGCGCAAGGTCACCAGCCGATTGCTCGAACGCCATGGCATGAACGTGCTGACCGCCAAGGACGGCGTCGACGCCATGTTGTTGCTCGAAGAACACTTGCCGGACGTGATGCTGCTGGACATCGAAATGCCGCGCATGGACGGCTTTGAAGTGGCGACCCGGGTGCGTGCGGACGAACGCTTGCAGCACCTGCCGATCATCATGATCACCTCGCGCACCGGCCAGAAACACCGCGACCGCGCCATGGCCGTCGGCGTCAACGACTACCTCGGCAAGCCATACCAGGAATCGGTACTGCTCGAAAGCATCGCCCTTTGGAGCAAGACCCATGCTTGAGCATCGCACCAGCAACCTCACCGGACTGCTGTTGCCCCTGGCCGACCGTCACCTGATTCTGCCCAACGTCGCCGTCGCCGAGCTGATCGATTACCAGCCGGGAAGCTTCGATCTCGATACGCCACCCTGGCACCTCGGGCGGGTTGCATGGCGTAACCGGCAGATTCCATTGCTCAGTTTCGAGTCGGCGTGTGGCAACAAGATCGTCATCGGCGAGCGGGCGCGGATTGTCATCCTCAATGCCCTTGGCGGGCGGCCTGAGCTGAAATTCATTGCGCTGCTGGTGCAGGGGATTCCGCGCTCGTTCAAGCTCGACAGTCAGTTGAGCTATGTGGATGTGCCGTTGTGTTCGCTGGAACAGGCGGCGGTGCAGGTGGGGGAGCAGGTGGCGAAGGTGCCGGATTTGCTGGCATTGGAGGCGTTGTTGGTGAGTGCCGGGCTCATATGACCGGACGCCTTCGCCGGCAAGCCGGCTCCTACAGGATTTGTGTTGACCACAATTGATCGGTACGCCGGTGGTCATGTAGGAGCTGGCTTGTCGTATCGCCGCACCGCAGCGAAGGCGGCCTTAAACTCACCGCAGACCTGACTGCTAAGCGCTGGCCTGAGCTGTCATCTGCAACGCCTCATGATGATCCATCACCCGCTCCACCAACAACTGCACCCCGTCCGCCATTCGGCTGAGCGCCAAGGCCACCGAGCGACGCGAGCCTTCCACATCGTCCGCCAGATCGGCCGCAATGGCGCTGATGGACAGCAGGTCTTCGGAAGCGTTGGCCAGAAGGGCTTCGGTGTCGATATCGGGAGAGACGGTGAAGAGCTGGAATTTTCGGTGCTTGGCCGGTTTTTCGGGAGAGGGCGGGAAGTAATGAGAGAAGGCGCGGTCGGCGGCTTCCTTGAACGTCTCGGCTTCGAGGGAGGCTTGGGGATCGGTCCCGGATTCTGGCGGGTTGGGAGTTGGTTTAAACATTGTGCATCTCCAGTAATGAGTTTCAGCTGCTCCATCGGTTCCAAGCGAAGGGGTGGCAGCTGTACGCGGGTTGGAACCCGAGGTGGAGAAAACCCGGCAGACCCGAAGGTCTCCCGCGTACAGCCGCCATAACGGAATACACACATTAAAGGTGCGCAAGCATACGTCATGAGGGGCGCTTTTGCGCCTTCTACACCTCGGGGTTCCAAGCCCGCTCGCTGAATTTGCAGCGACCCGTAAACAATAAAGACCAACACAAAACCGCACCAGTCAGCGGGTTCCGGCATTTCTGTAGGCAGCGACGCCAGACTGCGTAGCCTTTCACCGATTCTGGGGACAAACTTTTAAACACAAACCTCATCCTGTCGGACAGGCCTGTGATGATGCGTCGTTCCGACAAGCCCCCTCGCCTTAATGGGTTCTGCATTGAGTTTGAAGATTCCCAAAAAGGGACCGATCGGTCCTATCTTGGGACTTATCGATCATTGCACTCCGGCATTGAAACCGGCAGGGATTGTTCTGACCCCTTCGCGAGCAAGCTGAACTGGTCAAGTAATTCCGGACACCGGTTACGGTGTTTATGCCGCCTTTTGCTCCATGGCTATCGGTGATAGGTAACCGTTGTAGCTGTGGAGCCTTGTGCGGTTGTAATAC
>Ga0213829_1000730_pt1 | contig 27722 bp, 23 predicted proteins | sample MC6MC0896MG_FD_180665 | JGI IMG/M metagenome (GOLD analysis project Ga0213829, IMG submission 180665) | Enriched soil aggregate microbial communities from Iowa State University, Ames, United States - MC6-MC0896-MG | ecosystem: Environmental > Terrestrial > Soil > Unclassified | place: USA: Iowa...
CAGGAGAGCTCCTGTTCAACGATAGCTGGGAAGGATATAGTTCGGCAAACCGCAAGCGTTATAAAGGAGCATTCAACCCAGATATCCGCTCCTATAATCCCAAAACAAAAGCCTTTCAACAATATACAGACTATGTCGGAAAAGACCTATGGCCTACGATAGACCAAAAAGGAACGATATACTATGTTTCGGATGAAAACAACGGCGAATACAACCTGTATCAGCTCAACGGTAAGACCAAAACAGCGTTGACAAGTTTCCCGGAGTCCATTAAAAGACCCTTTGTGTCAGCAAACGGCGATAAGATCGTATTTGAAAAGGGGTATCAGCTCTATATCTACGAGGTCAATGGAAAGAAAACGGTACAACCCAATATTGCTTTAAACCGCAATCAGGTCCTCGGCAAGCTAAAGGAATTCAATATTTCGGGTAGTATCAGTAATTTCGATGTCTCGCCAGATGGCAAAAAAATAGCTTTTGTATCCCGAGGAGAGCTTTTTGTTTCTGACAGCGAGGGCAAGTTTGTCCGTCAGATGTCCGGACAGGGAGAGCGCGTCATGGAGGTCAAATGGCTTAAGGATAGCAAAACCTTACTCTATAGCCAAACATTCCAAGGCTATCAAAATTGGTTTTCCCGCACTGCGGATGGAAAAGGTGAGGTGAAACAGCTGACCCAAGATCTTCGCAACAACCGTGACATTACCTTTAATGCCGACCGGACAAAAGCGGTATACCTAAGTGGCCGTGATGAGGTACGTACGTTGGATCTAGGTAGTCTAAAGAGTCAGACCGTAGTCAAAGACGAAATCTGGGGATTCCAAAATTCTTCGCCTTCATTTTCGCCCGACGGTAATTATTTGTTATTTACCGCAATGCGTAATTTTGAGCAGGACATCTTTGTCCATAACCTCAAAAGCGGACAAACGACCAACCTGACCAATACCGGTGTTTCTGAGATTAGCCCCTATTGGTCTCCAGATGGGAAGTATATTTACTTTGCCAGCAATAGAATAAAACCTCTATACCCTACCGGAATGCAAAATTTGAGTATTTTCCGTATGGCGCTGACCAATTTTGACCAGCCTTATCGCAGTACAAAGTTTGATGAATTATTTGCACAGCCTGCTGTAAAGAAAGATTCAGTCTCAAATAAGCCAACAACACCTAAAAAAGAAAACGATGCCAAGGATAAGAGTAAGGCTAATGCAGATAAGAATAAGCCGACAGCCCCAAGTGCAGAACCAAAGAAAACAGTCTTGGTGCAGCTTGATCTTGAGGGTTTGCGGGATCGTATTGAACAAGTCAGCCCCGCATCCGGGACTCAGTACAGTCCTTTGGTAATCCAAAAGGCAGATAAGACCTATGTGTTCTATTCGTCTGACCACGAAGGAAAATTCAGTGCTTACCGTACAGTATATGAACCATTCACTGCTCCAAAAACAGAAAAAGTAATTGAGGGTGGAATGGGACAGATACAGGAATCGGCAGGCAAGTATTTTGTACTTCAACGCGGTATCATACAGAAATATAGCCTGGAGGGAAACAAGCTCGATGCAATAACCATGAGCTATAAATTTAATAGAGATCTGGAGAAAGAGTTTAACCAGATGTTTTATGAGACCTGGGCCAATCTGGAAGAGAATTTTTATGATAGCAACTTCCATGGTGTAGACTGGACGGCAACCAAAAAGAAATACGAAAAATATCTGCCCGGCATCAACGACCGGAATGACCTGCGTATTCTCCTGAATGATATGTTGGGTGAGCTGAACTCTTCACACTTGGGCTTTAGCTCAATGGGAGCTGAAGAGCGTAAACCATTTGGTTTTGTGACCAACGAAATCGGCGTGGAATATGATAGCCAAAATCCTTATAAAATCAGTCACATTGTGGCCAATGGACCAGCGGCTAAGAAAGAGGTGGATATCAAAGAAGGAGATGTACTGGTTGCGGTCAATGGTGTTAAATTGAATACTACGGCAGATCGAGACAGTTATTTTACCTGGCCATCATTGGAAGAGGAAATTCAGCTGACTTTGAACCGTAATGGGAAAGAGGTTCAAACAAATGTACGACCGGCTTCCAGTACGGCTTTTAGGGAACTGATTTATGATGAATGGATCAGGGATAATCGCAGCCGTGTAGATAAACTGAGTGATAATAAGATCGCCTATTCGCACATGAAGAATATGTCGGGCGGCGAATTGCAACGTTTTCTCATCGATATGGCCGAGCAGGAAAATAACAAGCAAGGTATCATCTTAGACTTACGTTATAATACTGGTGGAAATGTGCATGATGAGGTATTGCGCTTTTTGTCGCAGCGCCCTTACCTACAATGGCAATATCGTGGTGGGAAGCGTGCTCCGCAAAGTAATTTTGCACCTGCAGCCAAACCGATCGTGCTGTTGATCAATGAGCAATCGCTGAGTGATGCGGAGATGACCGCAGCGGGGTTCAAAGCCCTGAAACTGGGTAAAATTATCGGTAACGAAACCTACCGCTGGATCATCTTTACCTCAGGTAAAGGATTGGTCGATGGCTCTTTCTACCGATTACCTTCCTGGGGATGTTACACCTTAGATGGTCAGGATCTGGAGCAGACGGGTGTTGCACCGGATATTTTTGTGAAAAATACAGTGCAGGATCGTATGGAAAATAAAGATCCACAGCTAGAGCGTGCAGTAAAGGAAATCCTAGCTGATCTCAAATAGTACGGTGACATGAATAAATAGCTACAAGCTGGGGGATCCCCTCCAGCTATAGCAGGACTATATCGAAAGTCGATTTCGAAAAATAGCTTCCAAAGTTGATTTGAAAGCGATAATATATATTGTGAACAGGCTGTGTCCGACCTTTTCCGGAAGCAGCCTGTTTTTTATTTTTACTGGTATTCCCCTATTCCCTCTTTACAGCTATTTAAAATTATTTTATTCCGCCCTTGTGGAATCTTGAATTTTTGTGCATCCCTTACCAAACATAAAGACATAGACATGGAAAAGATCATATTACAAGTAAAAGAATCCTGCACAGCAGATTGGGGTAAAATGACTGCACAGGAACAGGGACGCTTTTGTGGCAAGTGTGAAAAGGTAGTCGTTGATTTCTCGGAGATGAGCGATCAGGAAATTGTAGATCAGATCAAAAAATCCAGTAAAGGGCTTTGTGGCCGATTTTATGAAGATCAGCTGTTACGTGAACTGGATGCCAGTGTTTCCTTTGCAAAAAATCCGCTATGGCGTAATCGATGGAGTGGTATTGCTGCAGGACTGATGTTGATCGGTTCATTGAGCTTTCATACTTCACAGGCGCAGGCTCAGAAGACCTTCACAACGGGAGAAGTCGCTGTGGTACAATCAAAAGGGGCAAGTAAAACTGTCGGAAAGCAACTATATCCAAACCATCGTGTTAATAATAAGCAGGCATCATCTGGTCAGGATAGCAGTAAGGTAAAGATTGCCGGAAAAATTGTCTGCGCTTCTGGAGGGGACAGTATGATGGGCACTAATGTGACCATGGGAAACTACCATACACAGGCTGATGAAAAAGGTAATTTTGAACTTTGGGTACCTCAATCGCTCCTGAACAAGAATCAGGAACTTCGGGCGGAAATGATCGGTTATAGAACTGTTGTGATCCCATTGAAAAAAGGGGCTAAAACGGCGATAAATAAGCAAATTGAGATGGAGGTTAGGCCGATGATCATGGGACTTATTGCGACTTCAGAGCGCTAGGAATCGTGGGCCGATTTCTAAGATCCCTTAGTTCACGAAGATTTTAATGATGGGGTTCTTCTGCGAGCCGATTCAGGTCTGAAAAAAATAAGGTTCTATAAACGTGAATTTTCGAATATCGAAATTGAAAGAATTTTAGGGCTGTTTTATTTGTTGAAATTCATTAAATTTAGGTCAACTAACCAAAGTTGACCTTATGTTTACACCGAAATATGTGGATTTCAGGCGGGAGATCCTACCTGCAGATAAATCCATGCAGGGGGGACAGCTCTCTTTTTTACCGCCAGAACACCATTTTCGAATTCAGAACGATTTAGAGGGGATTTTTATAGAGCTAGACGAATTTGTTCTGCTGGAACTGAGAGGGCCTGTGGAGGAGTCGGGATTCCGCCTGGATCTTATGATGGCGGAGATCGGCTTTTGGCAACTCTATCAGTTTATGAATACCACTGAGCTTTATCTGCCGCATAGCCTGCTTATGGGGGACAACCGTTGTATTTCATTCTCTTCTCAAAACAAGAAAATTCCGTTACTTCTGAGTCCAGGAAGGCAATGGACATTATGTATCGGATATAAAAAAAGTACCATTTTGCATTTGCTAAAAGAATTTCCGATGCTGAGTACATTAGTTTTTGGGGACAGCAGAGGTCTGAAATCCGACATGATATCCGATGAGGTTCCGGCCAATGCAGGCTGTTATTGGGAAACTGATATCAGTATCAACCATAGTCTTCGTGAAGCCTGGCGTCGTATTGGGAAGACAGATTACCTCCCCTTTCGAGGGAAGGCGGAATTGATTCTTGGCATGTGCAAATTGCTTGAAGAGTACTGTAAACAGTTGGACAAGCAGGCCGATCAGAGCGAGCGGTCAATGTTGGGTCTGTATCACAAGGCTCTGGCTTATATCAATGAGAACCTACTGGACTCGATAAATAAAGATATGGTCGCCAAGGGGCTCAATGTGAGTGTCCGGACGCTGACCCGAGCTTTTGAAAACCGACCGATTAAAATCGCTGATTATATCCAGCAACTAAAGCTGAACCAGGCACGACAGTTATTATACGAAGGAGAAATGACTGTGGAACAAATTTCCAACCTATTAAACTATCCCAACAGAAAATATTTCAGTAGGGAATTCAAAAAGTATTTTTTCCAAAATCCAAGTTCTTTCCAAAAGGAAATGGCGGAATTTCGGCCTGATGAAGAGGAATGAGATAAGCCTGTTTCAAAATCTCCCAACAATGTTTTCGAAACGATGCTATCCTTGGGCAATACATTTGTTGTGCTGATATTTATATATTTTCTCTTGATCAAAAGATGTTTTTTCTATACCGTCTTTCCTCAAAATAAATTATATGTTCGATATCGTAGATCATCTTTACAAAATGTGATGCCGATCGTTCCATTTGTGAAACCATCTTTATAACACCGCCGACCATTATATCTTTATTCGTGATATCGTGATTGTTTTCTCTGCTTTTTCAATGTTGGCGATATCATAGGCATCTTTTTGTAGGCGCAAGGGATATTTTTTTAAACCAAAAAGTCTTTTTGTTTAACGGATTAAATCTGCGTTTTTAAGCAATGGACGCATAAAAAGCAATGTTTTGGCTTGTGCAGGGGATCAAATTGCGCCAAAATTATAGCTTTTGTGCTTCAGATTTGGCGCAATTTGACCCCCTGTTCCAGATAGGTCCATTCTATATTTGTTCTGTTGATCAACATATTATAAATTTTAAAAATTTCAATTATGGCAAAGACCACATTAAAAACAGGAACAACGAGCGGAGAAGCACAATATGTAAAGTTCGTTGAAAACATTGTCGTTAAACTGACAGAAAATGCATCCATGTTTTCAGACATGGATCCAACATTAGCCGATTTGCAGCAAGCGTTGACAGCGTTTAAAAAGGCGCAAGCGGATGCTGCTTATCGAGATAAGCGTTTGGTTGTGATCAAAAATCAGGCGCTCGACGCCTTGAAATTAGTTGTCTATCATATTTCGCTATTTGTGGAACGGAAAGCGAAAGGTGATGCCGCGGTCATCTTATCGGCGGGATTTAATCCATCGAGAGTGGGCAGTGCCACACTGGAGGCACCACCAAAGCCGAAAAACTTTTCGGTAGAAGTACAGGCGAATCTGTCAGGAGTAGCGATGCTTAACGTGAACAACTGGCGATCAGTATTGATCTATCAATTTGAATACCGCAAGAAAAATAGCGGTGACGAATGGCAGCGGGTGATGAGCTCCAAGTCTAAAGTATCGATCACAGGATTGGATCCAATACAGGAATACGAGTTTCGTGTTGCCTATATTGGCCGGAATCCGACAATGACATATAGCGATATTGTAAGTTCATACGTATTCTAAACACTAAATAATGTAAATTTGGCTATCCCAGCACGACGGAATATCGTGCCCTCCCTTGGAGGGGATAGCCAATTTTTAAATTCAGAAGCCATGAAAATGAAAACCATCGTTCGGGAACATCCTTTGAAGGATATTATTTTGGAGTTTGACGAATCCAAAGAACAGCCTGACTTTGAAAAGGAAGCTCTGTCCATCTATTATGAGGCCCATGATGAACTTTATGCGCTCAAGAAGCGTCTAGATGTGTTGGCTTCAGGACTTTTTAGAGCCAATGATAGTATCGCAGATCTGTATATGGAAGGGTTGACTTTGGAGCAGAGCCTAGATATTGTCGAGGACGCTTTGGGTCTTTCCGATGGTAATGATATTCCTGAAATCACCGCGGAGATCACCATAGACGTTACTGCGCTTTTTAAAGATATTGAGCAGCACAATCAGAGCTTTCAGCAATTGTATGAATTAATCGAAGACCTGACGCAGCGGTACAATTTTGAGATGGAATTAATGGATCCCGCGGACGAGTACCAAGAGGACTGGCCGATACATAGGCGATATTTTGAAATGTTTGATAAGGTATTTCCCCGTTATGAGGAGCTGTCCGTCAATATTGTTTCTGTCGATGATGATCAGCAGGCTTTTTTGGAAGCTTATCAGGAAATATCTGAAACGTATATGTCGAATCTAGACTTTGCAGAGGAGGTTTTTGAGAGTTATCGCATGTTATATGAATTTGTGGAGCCAATGTACGAACGCACATCCAAAGCGATCGAAGCAATGGCGCAAAAAATGAAAGGCAAAGAATAAAAAATCTACTTTTATACTTGACTTTCTCTTCGGTGAATCTTACATTTGATTTATCGAATGACTTCGTAGCTCAGTTGGTAGAGCAACAGACTCTTAATCTGTGGGTCCTGAGTTCGAGCCTCAGCGGGGTCACTGTCAAAAAAAGCCGTTTTACGTGAGTAGGATGGCTTTTTTGTGTCCTTATAGTGCCTTTAAAGCGGTTTTTTGCATTTATGCCATGCCGAGAAGTTATAAAATCTATTAATTACTTCTTTGTTCAAAGATACTAAAAAATGGTCATTTTAGGGCCTTTTTGTCTCGCTAGTGTCTCGCAAAATTGTGAAAAATCAACCCTGAACTCCTTTTGGGACACTTAAAGCCTATAATATATTCTTAAACTATTTCACAATCAATAGATAGATTTATTGTTTGAACGGTAATTTAAAAATATTGTTAATTAACCTTGTTTTTTGAGCCTTAAACAGGCTTCTGTTCTCGCTAATTTATATAATATAACCTCCTTTCTCTTTGTATAAAGTTAAGGAGGTTTTTTTGTATATATAGTAACTTATATGGGCCCCTTTTTGTAATCTCTGATATTGTATGAAATATTTTTTTCTATTTTAATAATCGCAAGTTCATTTATAATACCATATAATAATTCAATTGGAAAAGGAAGATAGCTCTAAAACTGAGATAAAAACAATTAAAACTCATTGTTATAATTGTAATCACGATACAAATCAAGATGTTCTGTTTCACACTTCTGAAATCGGGCCGATAATTTTATCTCGGTGTCTAAATTTTCCATGGATTTTATTTTTTGAAAGATTGATAGCAAAAAAAATGTGTTCAAAATCATTTCAATTGTTTTGAAAATCGTGATTAATGAAGTTTTGTCCATTAACCAAATGTATTTGGGATTTACGCGTTCGCTTGGCAATGAAACGTACCCAAGGTATCTGGTTGTGTTTTTCCCGAGTTGATGGGTGTGATAATTGGTTGAGGTCCATATTTGCAGTCAACAGTTTATTTAATTAAATTAGGAATAGCGATCCTGTATCTAAAATATTAGACCATTTTATTAACGGAATATAAGTCTATTGTGAAGAGCTATGACAAAAAGTAGTCAGCGAAAATCTAGCCACGGACATAAAGAAATGGCGCGCCGGGCGGTCTTTTACCACCGGCTACGCATAATTTGTGAAAAAATGGTGGGGCCCGGTCTTTTCGAGCTCCTTCCTGAAAGCAGTCTACGTTTACTTTATGTCTACCGTTATCCTGATGTAAAAGTAGTTGTTAGAGGTACTGGGGCTATGACCGGAAAGGAACTAATTGAATACCGGCAGTCTCTTGTAGAGTTGCTCAGCGAACACTATGTCGATACTTTGAGGGGAGAACATATCTCCTACGCACGTTTTCTTACCGATGCCCTCGTACTCATCCACTACATTGAATATCGTGTAGGTAATCGTATTAAGGGCTTTTCAAAGCTTCGAGAGGCTTTTGCGCCCTACTTTACGGATACTGACTGGTTCAGACATCAAAGGGAAAAGATTGTTCAGCTTATGAGCATCAGTGATCTGGCTCTGTATGATTTCTATCGCGGTACTGTTCGATTTAGTTTTGACCGGATGGCAATAGAACGAGTTGGCAAAAACAATGAACTGCTTGTTTATCGATTGGCCCACACGACAAAGCTACATGAGATAGACGGAAAGAAACGCCATGTCGTTCGTATGGGCATGCCTTCTTCTACCAAAGTCGATGAATTTGAATGGATAGCCGTAAGACCGAGTCAACTCGGCATTTTAGATATTGAAGGTGAAGTACCTCTACCTATCTATGCGCAGCAACATGCGCTGGACCGATTTGAAGAGCGTGCTGTGATGTGGCGTGGATACGTGCAGGTCTACCTTGGCCAGCTGTTCCTTAATGGTTCTCCAAAGACAATCATTCGTAAAAGTCATATTTTATTAGAGTGCTGTATCGGTCCACATAAGATCGGTTATTTTGTGGTATCCCTGCATGAAGACAAATGGCTTATACGTACATTTCTTTTTCTTACTAATGAAGGTACACCCGAGGGAAATAAATTAAAACAACTCACTAAATTGCAGATTGAGGATAAGAAATACCTGATGATCGACAGGATGGATGCATTCCTTATTTACGATATTGCGGGTGACAATGCTCTCCAAAAGCTTTTCACCAAAGCGGGATGTGGCTCTTTGCTACAATATGCGGAAGTCTTGAATAAAGCAGGCGGAAATCCATTAAAGAATCCTGACTTCATTTATCAATACTTGTCCAAAAGCGGATTTTAGATATTGATTATAATCTTCAAGAAATCAGCGTCGCATATTAGGAAAATGGCATTACACTTAACTATAGAAGAAAACCTATTGTGATGAATGTGTCGTTATCGGTATGGATAAGATGGGTGTTTCCTTTAATCAATTAAGGAAGCACCTTTATTTTTTTAGGAAAATAAAAAAACCGGCTTCCATATTAAAAGCCGGCTTATATTTAATGTTAAAAGTTGTTTTGCAAGAAGATTTCTTAAAAGCCTCATCCATTATTGACAAATGTAGTTATCAATCTGAATTTTGTACATAAGCTTTAATTGATAACAACATGCGCCTGGGCGCTTATCCTAACTTTATACTTATCGAAAAAACGTCTTGATTGCTCATTTTCCAAAACAGCAAATTTTCTATGTTTTTTATTTGCGACCACGGCTCTCTTATGCTTAAATTCATTTAAATTATGATTTTCAATAAATCTGATAAGCGTAGCCTCTATTTGATCCAATCCTTCGCTTATCCATGCCCGTCGTTCATCTTTAAGTTCAATAAAGACAATATTATTTTCGTAATCAATCATTGTATCACATCTAGAGTCCATTGTCCCATCTGGTCTTAGAATTTCAATACAATTATCTATTGCAGTAAATCGAATATTACGTTGATTAGGATTATCTACCACAGCAATCCATTTTTCGTGGTTTTCCCTATCCACATATGCTGGTGTATTATTCTTGTCATCACAGATCCCAAATTCAATGTCGCGGATATCTGTTTCTTGGCATTGGTTTAAGAAAAAATCTATCATCCTAATTCTTCTTCTATTTCCAGCAGTTTATCGAACAATAGGTTCCCTTGCATCAAAAATTCATTGAGTTCATTTTTGTCCGTGGGCAGACCTTCGTAGTCTGGTAGTTTGGTTATATTTCCGTCGCCGTCCAGTTCATATAAAATTGTATCCGCTGCTGCAACACATGAATCTAATGGAACTACATCATTAAGTTTCTCTCTAAGGGCTATTTTATTGACATGCTCATTATTTTCAATCTTCGTTTTTAGCCAACCTCCCTGAATTGCCAATGTGAGATAATTAACGATATAAGGACTGTGAGTCGTCATTATTAATACATTGTTAGTACTGTTACATGCTAAAAGACTGTTCAATAATTGTCTTTGTGAACTAGGAAATAAGTTTTGCTCTGGCTCTTCGACAATGTTAACCAAGTATCTAATTATATATTTATCGTTGATTTTCTTTTCTTTTATCCTCAATGATGTTTCATCAAGGCTGAGTCTATTAAGGTTTCGCAGTTCATTGTTTCTTCTTACAGTTTGATCTGTACTTAAAGTATCTAAAAGATGCAGTTCATGCTGCTTTACAAACTCAACCAAATATTTCGTCACCCAGTACAAAGGCACAATTGAATGAAAGCCGCTTGATGCATCGGTAAGTTTGATTCTCATTCCGTTAAACAGTAGAAAATTTTCATCTTCATTTGCATCATAAATTATCTTAGTATTATTTATCGGCAGGTCGATGGGAATGTTTTTGTGGTGAAGCTGCGCTTCGCGAAATTCTACGGAATAATTCTTCAGACTACCAGCCAAAAGATTCGATACCTTGCTGATATTCGTAATTGAGCTCAGGAAATTTCGTTCAGCCGGTACATACATGATTTTGGGTTGCCGGGGAGAATCTGCATTAATAATTATTGCTTCAAAACCTGTACCGGTAATATCACCGGATAATGTTAATCTATAGGTGTCACCTTCATACTCTATATCGGTGTTAGGCTGTAAGTAGCTTTCTATCCGATGAAAATGGAATAGGTCTAAAATTTCTTCATAAATAATAGGAAGAGTGATATCACCTCTTATTAGTGCCTTTTCTAACCAAACGAATGTTGAAATCAGTTTTGCTACTGTACTTTTTCCAGAACCTTGATTACCTGTGAAAACGGTTATTCTTTTTATATCAATCCAATCATTATTGGGTACACCTTGCTTAATTGGACCAAAATTTTTTATTCTTATTTTACTCATTCCGATTTTTAGTTTGAATTAAATCGACTCTCTTGAACCAAGAACTTAAATAGTAAATTAAATTTCAAGCGTATTGTTACGACATCTTAATATTGATATTTTCAACCCGAATAGTCTTTCCCTACCACTTTTCATGTCCAGATCAATAACCAATTTTGTCGCTGCTGTTGTTCTGGTCTATGAAAAAGGGATTTTATATTTTTGGCATGAACGTATCAGCTTTAGAAAATTATCAGTTTTTAAGTTTCCTTAGAAACTGATCTTTATGTCGCATCGTAAAGATACCTGTTTTTTTCGCTCCACAAAAATTATCTCCTTTGAACGGTGGGTTATGCTTCAAAAAGAATAATTTAAGTAGATCAATCTAAAGAAGGCTAAATTTATTGTTATAGATGATGTTATAAACCACTAGCCTCAATTTTAGCTTGTAGTCTATTTTTTTCTTTTTCTACTTCTTCTTCAAGGTTTTTTACCTGTTCAAAACAGACTAATAGGGTTAGATGGATAATACCGCGCTTGAATATAGAAATCGGTTTCGCAATTGTACTTGTGCGACTAGAAGTGATACCTATTTAAATACTAACATCCGTTAAAGATCCAAAATTCTGAACGATCAATCTTTCCATCTTAATATCCTTAATTTCTTTTTTTTCCTGAATCTTCTTTGTCCTCTTGCAAAGCAATTATTTTTTTCTGGGCTTTGGTCAGTTCTAACAAATCTGCAATACGCTCATCCTTCTTTTCGATCTCGGCTCTCTGATCTTCAATTGTAGCTTGAAGGATGTGAACCTGTTGTCCGAAGAGGCTTTTAATGGGCTCAACATCCAAATAGTATATAAATAAGTTCTTATTAAGAAGTTCTGAAAATTTAATTAGTTTGTCGACGTCAATCGACGCCCTTTTGTAAATGTCAAATAATGTTGATTCGCCGACATTTACAAAGTCAGCTACAAATTTTACTTTTAGCCCGCTTTCTTTAACCAAATCATGGATAACTTTTCCTATATGAACTTCCATATTACAAAACTGGGCATTAGTGATAAATATAATGGTGTTTTGTGCTATTAAATAATTGTAGCAAAAACTACAATTTTATTGTAGTTTTGTGCGATTGTTGCTATATTTGTTATGTGGATGGTTTTGCAAATCCAGTATACTCTTAATATAGGGAGTTAAATACCCTATTTTAAGAAGCGTATGTGCGAATTACGATAACCTTATAGTATAATAACCGAATGTAAATCTTAATAAACATAAAATTATGAGAGTAATATTTTATCACAATTCGACATAAAAGACTAAATTTATAGCCGATCAGTAGTGGCTATCATCAAGACGTATCTGTATCCCCAACCTCGCAAAACAAAGGATTAAGCAGATGCAACGGGTGAAGCCCCATACCGTGTATTTTATTTCCTATGGGATAGATATAGCATAAGGTGTGGGCAGCTCACCCGCCTTTATCCGAACTCGCGAGGTTGGGGGGCGGGCAGAGAACCACATCTTTATTTTTATTATACGTCCTCTTCCGTCTTTAATTAATTTATTAACCGATTAAATTATAGACGATTATGATTCCCTCGCAAAGGTATATTTCCATCGTATATCAACTTGTTTTTGATCAGGCCTTACTGTTATTACGTCAGTATGAAAAAAAATGAGGTTCATCTCTTTGTAAGGTATCTTGCAGAATTGGATAAAAATTTCTTTTATAATATTCATGATAAGCAGTACGATCCGATAAAGAACATTTTAGAGCTCTGGACGAGTTATGATATGGATTCAATCCGTACATATATCGAAGATCAGATCTCCGTCTATATGGGAAATCCTCTGAATAAAGAATTTAAATACAATACAGAGGAAATGTGCGAATTTACTAAGGCATTGGTTAAACTTTTGATGTCTTATTTCATTTCCCATATTCGAAAATTGGATCTTCAGGATATAGACTTCTTAAAGTTGGACAATTATATAACCCATGAGCGAGGATTAAGGATCAGTAAAGAAATGTATAATTTCTTTCATCGTTTGTAATAATCACAACTCAACGATTATGCAAACTTTAAAACAAACGGAAGTAAATCACACAAAATTTACTACCAAAATCCATGAAGGAAAAGCCTCCTTATTAATTGTATTGGTACTGTTTCAAATGTTTGGTTTATGCTTCGCGCAGTCCAAAAACACCAAAATCAATATTTTAAAGACTAAATATAGAACTACAGAAGGCTGGATTAAAAGTAATTCCGGACGTTTTCCTTTGGAAGCCGTTAAGGTAACCGATCCCGTAAACAAGATAATTACTTATACTGACAAAGCAGGACATTTTACTTTAAATCTTCCTTCTGATCAAGATGGAAATTTAGTAGCTGAATTAGTAGGATATGCGCCCGGAATAATAAAATATGAGCAAGGTCAATTAATACCTGGAAGGACAATAGCTTGGTTAAATAGAAATACGAAAGGGATACCAAAACTCGTAATTGGAGACAGTATTCCAGAAGAACTGTGGAGAATGATTTTGCCCATAGAAAACGATAAAAACGGACGCACAAAAATCATTCTTGAGGAATACAGAAAATCACCAGTTTTAGTTCTTGATTTTTGGTCAAAATCATGTGGTCCATGTATAAACGCGTTAGATAAATGGCAAATTTTAGGGAGAAGTCTTGAAAAAGAAATATCGGTTATCTCGGCATATGTTGGTTTTCCTGAATCTGTAGAACCATTTATGACTGAACGTAAATGGACAATGCCCGTCGTAGTTGGAGAAGAATCTGAGATCTTAAACGCCTATTTCTTTAATCAAAAACAGTTGGGTGGAATGGTCATCATTGTGAACGGTCGTTTTCATTCCTCTCCTTCAATACATGATATAGATAAAGGTACACTTCAAAAATTGGTCAGGGGCAATATTGTGCATTTCACTACAGAATTTCCAGAATTTATGCATAATGGAGGCTGGTGATATGAAAGGTTTAATATTGTTTTTTCTCCTTGTATTTGGGGAGATGAAAATTTTTGGACAGGTGTTTCAAGGAAAGATAATCGATGAAAATACTCGGCTTCCTGTTGAAGGAGCAAGTTTAAGATGGTCAAAAGGGATCAATGGCTCTGGTTCTTCGGGAAAAGACGGACTTTTTGAATTGGTGTTCAAAAGCCCCGATACGCTTATTGTAACTCGATTAGATTACATGAAACATAAGATATTTATCTCCTCGATAGGGCAGAAAGACATCAGGATAAGGTCAGCTGAAAATCAATTACAGGAAGTTTCCGTGAGTACGGGCTATTACAAAATTCCCAAGGAACGTGTAACAGGGGCTTTCGGCCTAATTGATTCTTCACTCCTGAATCGTGACATGAGACCAAATATTTTGCAGCGGTTAGAGAATTTGGTTCCAGGGGTACAGTTCATCAAATCAGGTGGAAAAAGTGCAGAAGATATACGAATTCGTGGTTTAGGTACTATCAATTCAGATCGTTCTCCCCTTGTGATCTTGGATAACTTTCCATATGAAGGCGATATAGCAAATATAAATGCAAATGACATAGAGAGCATAAGCATTTTAAAGGATGCTGCAGCCGCTAGCATTTGGGGAGCGAGGGCAGGTAATGGCGTTATCGTCATTACATCCAAACAGTTGAAAAAGAAGGATCGGACAGCACTGTCGTTTTTGATGAATACTCAGATAGGTGGAAAACCTGATTTCTCGTACAATAGGTCATGGCTTCCGAGCAAGACGGTCATGGACATAGAGAAATATAGATACAATCAGGGACATTATACATTTTCGAATGAAATCCCAGTGCCTTTATATGTCGAATTGCTTAAGGCCCTAGATGATGGATCGATGTTGCAGATCGACTTTGATAGACAGGAGGAATTATTTCGGAATACGGATATTCTACGGGAAGTAAATGACAACCTTTATCAGTTCCCTATTAACACTCAATATGCAATTTCACTCACTTCGGGGAGTAAAAATAATTCCTTTGTTGTAAATGGACAATACAATAGATCAAGGGAAACAATTATAGGTAATTCAGGCAGGCAGGTTAACTTAAATGTTCGTAACCGCTTTTCACCCTCGGAAAAATTCGACATTATTGTAGGATTGGCTTATTCTGGCTATAAAACCAGCAATAATGGTTTTTCCTTCGATATGCTCGGAACAAGCGAATTCGGTATTTCACCCTACTATAAATTACGTGATGAGAGTGGCTTGCCGATTCCGATCGTGAAAGACCATAGGTATTCCTATGCCGGACAAGCTGAATCGGAAGGATTAATTGATTGGTTATTTAGGCCATTAGCGGATAGGGATGCTGTATCTGCTCGTGGTTTTTCAAATGATGTGCGCATTAATGTGGAAAGCAGCTTTCAACCTTTTACGGGGGTTAAATTTTCTGTATTATATCAGAATATTACTGGCAATAATGGCTCTTCTTCACATTATACTAAGAATAGCTATTATGTTCGTGATCTTGTAAACAGGTTTACCCAAGACGACGGTACAATGATTGTACCTTATGGCGGAATCTTGGAAACGGGCGTATCAACTTCGCGCACTTCTCATTTCGGAAGGATTCAGGGGACATACAACAAAGCATTCAACGAACATACGATTAATCTTTTGGGAGGAATGGAGTTAAGACATTCTCAGAATGAAATCTCGCCGGGAAGTATTTTATATAATTTCGACGATGAATATCTCAGCGGAACAAATGTGATTGACTTTAAACAGATATATTCAGTTCGTCCCTCCGGAAATTCTCGTATTCCAGCACCTAAGTTAACACATAACATTTTCATCAACAGGGATATTTCATATTATGGAAATGCGAGCTATGAATTTGGAAAAAAATACGTTATAAGCGGAAGCTTGCGGTGGGATGGCTCCAATTTATTTGGTGTGAAAGCCAATCAAAAAGGTGTTCCCTTGTGGTCAGTGGGGGGTAGTTGGAAATTGAGTGAGGAAGGGTTCTTTCCACTGAGGAAATGGCTGCCGTCCCTTCGTTTTCGGGCTACTTATGGCGTTGCAGGCAATATGAATCGTACCATTACGCACTATCCTGTAATAACTTATGGTTTATCTCCAGTGAATTTACGATCGGGGCGTATTTTATCTGTAGGAAATCCGGCGTTAAAATGGGAAAATGTGTCAACTACCAATTTAGGTATAGACTGGCAGTCAACCGGAAGTCGACTATCAGGAACTATTGACTGGTATCTAAAGAACGGGAATGATCTTATAGGCAACGATCTTTTAGATCCGACAAAAGGAGTGGAAACACAGGCAATAAATTATGCTGGAATTAAAAGCAAAGGGATGGATATACAATTGACAACAGTAAACCTTAAAGGTGAAATTTCATGGCAAACTGTTTGGCAAGCGAGTTGGACAACTAATAAAGTGACAAATTACCGGACTGCGGAAGTTTCGGGCGTCTCGGGATATTTTTCGTCTCCTCCACCAGCTAAGGGAGTTTCAATTGATATGTCCTATGCAATTCCGTGGTTCGGTCTTTCCTCTGAAGATGGCTATTTGGAATTGCCTTCGGAAGTTGTGGAAAAACGTAATTACAATACATATTATCGAGGTTTAAAAGCGGAAGATCTGAAAAAAATGGGGACAGTTATACCTACCGCATATGGTTCTTTACGGAACACAATTAGATGGCAAGGTTTGGAACTTGGCGCATTGATATCATGGAAAGCAGGTTATGTATTTCGAAGGTCAACGATGCCTGTAGGCGGAGAATATTATGGTTATTACCATAGAGACTATTACGACCGTTGGAAAAAAACTGGTGATGAAAGGAAAACATATGTTCCTGCATTTGTACCTCTTTCCGAAATGAATCCTCAGGGAACAGCAATGAACAATCTTTATGGTAAAAGTGAAATACTTTTTTCTAAAGGGGATCATGTTAGATTGGAGGATATTGTATTATTCTATACAATACCTGAATATATAACGAAGAAAGTCCGAACGAAGTCCATTTCTCTCTACGTTCAAGCTCGTAATTTAGGAATAATATGGCGGTCAAACAATTTAAGGATTGATCCAAATTATGTTGATGCAAAGTATGTCGAACCTAAGAGCTTTACTTTAGGAATAAGGGGCAGCTTTTAATAAATGAGGTACGAATATAGAGTTTAGTCAATTTATGATAATAGTATTTTTAAGATTTAATATTATGAAAAAATGGAAGACTTGGACCGCATGTATGGTATTTCTATCGATCCTTTGCTCCGCTTGTTCAGAAAGTTTTCTCGATGAGAAAGCTGATGCGGGAATCGGGACGCCTTATCAGCTCTCCGACTACCGAGCGATGATGGATAATGCAGTGGTAATGAATTTCAAGGCTAGTTACGCTTTGGGCATTTTTGGAGGTGACGAGCTGAATCTCCAAAGCAATATTTGGGAGACTGCGAGAGAAATTTGGCTAAAGAATGCTTATATCTGGGCAGATGATGTATTTGAAGGGACAGGCAGTGAAGACTGGAACACGGCATATACTCGAATCCTTTACACCAATTTGGTTCTGGAAGGATTGGATCGTATTTCATTAACAGAACATGAGACTGCAGAATGGAATCGAATAAGAGGGGCAGCTTTATTTTTTAGGGGATTGAATTATTTTCAGTTAGCCCAATTGTTTATGCCGGTATATAATGTTGAAGTAATGGAGAAAAAGTTGGGACTACCGATACGGTTAAGCTCCGATGTAAATGTTCCATCAGAGAGATCAACGGTACGGCAGACGTATGATCAGATATTAAAAGATCTAGAAAACGCAGTGGAACTTTTGCCGGAAAAAGAAATAACGACTATGAGGCCGTCAAAAGCGGGCTGTTATGGGGTGCTTGCCCGAATTTATTTACAATTATCTGAGTATGAAAAGGCAGCACGCTATGCAAGTAAGGCTCTTGATATTCAAAATGGTCTAATAGACTATAACGATCTTGCTCCAAAGTCCGATTTTTCTTTTGAAAGCGATTGGGGGGCCGGAAACAAAGAAATCCTTTTTCTTAACTACATGAATGCCTATACACTTTTGACTAAGGCCAGGATGAATGTTGCGAATGAACTGTTAGATCTTTATCAGGAAATTGATCTTCGCAAGAAGATATTTTATAAAACAGGAACGAATAAAAACATTTATTTCTGTGGCTCCTATATGGGAAGTGGCCAGTTTTTTGTCGGCCCAACAACAGCGGAAATGTATTTGATCCGGGCAGAAACAAATGCTAGGTCAGGAAATATCAAACTGGCGTTGGAGGATATTAATCACCTGAGAAAGTATCGTTTGGACAAATCTTTATTTGTGCAAGTGGAGATTACTGATGAAGAAAATCTTTTACGATTCATTTTGAATGAGCGAATGCGTGAACTAGCTTTTCGGGGGCAGAGGTGGGAGGATCTTCGCAGGCTGAATAAAGATCCTAGATTTGTTAAGAAGATTTTCAGGACTTTGAATGATAAAATATTTAGTTTGGAACCAAATGCCTCAAAATATGTTTGGCCTATTGCTGATGATGTCGTAAACAGATCGGGTATAAAGCAAAATGATCGATAAAAAATGAGGGGAGATTTTTAAAATCTCCCCCATTAAAATTGACCCTAATGAAACAATGTTTTTTAATTATTAATTTGCCTCACGGGCATAGCCATCATTGTTACTGTTAGCAACATCAACTTTTCCCTTGTGGGTGGTATCTGTTGCATCAGTAACACTTAGACCACTCACGCTAGTTGCTGTGAACTGTGAAAGATCAAGTAAAACCTGACATGGATCTGCCGGATTTGCTTCTGCACAGTCACCATTAGGAGGAGTTGTACTAATGAAACTTCCGATAATCTGATCGTCAGGATCGTTAATATCTCCTGAAGGAGCAGATACAGTATACCATCCTGATTGTGGAGCCAACTTTGTGCTTTCATGGTTTTTCCATGAAACTGTCAAGCCAACAATACCTACAAGAGCAATGATAGCGCCTAGATTCAATTTTTTTAGTAATGTAATCATAACTTAAAAATTTATAATGTTAACGTGTTCTGATTTCATCAGGTCCATCACATGACCTGTCCTCTGCACCATCCCGAGGCCTTGGGAGAGGGTATGTCCTTTGATCTTTGGCGGAGTAGACCTATACTCCGCCTTTTCAGTTCATTCACGATGAGACGATACCCTCCTCTCTGCCAAGATCGGGCTTGACGTCTCTACCCGCTTGGCTTCTGTGGGTCAATATCCAATATATAATACCTGTAAGGATAAATATGCTGTTCAATGCGATATGTAGCCAGTGATCGTTCGTAGGCCAGATCCCCGCGCAGGCACAGGGTGTGTAACCGAACACCTTTGTGACTCCTGCCAATAGATATAGTGTAAATATAGAGACTAGTACTGTTGACAGCTTAATGCCTATATTGACCGTCGGCTTATATATCAGTAGATAGATCAACAGTATATAAAATGGGGGTAATACCCATAATACAGCTTTGGACAACCAGTCCGGAAAATTCTGCATCTGTATCTGACTTACGGTTTCCTGCCAGCCCCATAACTTTAATGCAATGGTTCCGCCCCATAAAAGAAGAAAAGCATATTGAGCAATCGTAGTTATGTATTTTGTCTGTTTCATTTCATTTGCATTTTGTTGATACTAAATTATGTAATGAAACACCCCGGAAAATGTGCAGCCACTGCACAATTTTTAGGGTAAAACACCCCTTTTCTCTCCTTTTTATGTTTAATAATTGAAATTTTCGATTTTAGCGGCTGGGATTTTTGGCGAGATAGGATACGACATCCTGTACCGTTCTTAGCGAGATGCTTAATAAATCTGCAATTTCTTGGCGCGTAAGTAGCAGAAATAATTGTGGAAATTCTTTAGTGAACTGTAGACAGGCGTCAAAGCCTGTTTCTTCAAGGTCCACTCTTCTTAAAATACTAAGCTGTTCCTTTTTCTTGTTCGTAAATATATTAATAAGGGTATTTACATTTTTCTCCATTTCCCGTAGTTGATAAATGTGATGGTATTTGATGGAAGCTATGTCTGTCCCGGTTCGAAGAACGATGATTTCTCCCGCGCTCGGGGTATTGGAGAAGAGATGTTTGGTTGTCATCATGGCCATGCCGGGAGTTCCTAGCGTGATTATTTTTCTCTTACCGCTTTTTTGATTTTCCTTTATTCGCCCAATAAGTCCTTTGGTTACGATAAGTACCCTTTTGTCATAATCATCAGGCCAATATAACTGGTCCCCTTTTTTCAAATTCTGATGAATATGTATATGTTTTTTAGCCCACTGCACATGGAAGTCTTCCAAAGGACAGTGCTTTGACCATAGATTGATCAGAAATTGGAAAACCGGATTATTGTTTCTTGGATTGGGCATTTCTTGAAAATAATTACTCCATAGATAGTCGTGCTTTATAAAGTCTGAGAAGCGGAACACAGGGCTCCGCTTTCAGAGGAAAAATAGTGTACCGTAACGTGGTACCGTCGTTCCCTGTCCCTGTTTTTACTAACGTATCGGCCGGTCTTTAGGGACTGAAGCCAGAGAAATGCTGCTTTGTGGCCAGATACGACTCGCAAAGGATTATCCTGTTTAATTAGTTAAACAAATTTATCGGAGATTCTTTAGGAAATTATCATGATGTTAATGCAGGAATTATCAATTTTTGCAATTCTGTCCGTAAAAAGATACTATTCCTGATCGTCTGTTTTTTTACGGTTTATTTTCCGGTACTGCTGCGGTGTCAAGCCAAAATAAAGACGGAATGCACGATAAAAATAGGAAGGGGTGGTATATCCAACCGATTCAGCAATAGTGCGGATAGGCTTATCTGTTTCTTCCAATAAAACCATCACTTTGCGCATACGTAAATCTCTGATATGGTCACGCAAGGGTTTTCCGAAAAGCAGAAGAGCGTATTCTTGCAGTTTCCATTTGTTGAGTCCCATTTTTGCTGAAATTTCTGTCAGGGACAATTCGTTGTCCTGATAATAATTTTGTTGTATGTATACGAATATCTTATTAGCAATTTCTGGTGCCAGTTGGGATCTGATGATGTTATTATTGGTAAGTTTAATGGAATATTCCTTCAGGAGGTTTGCCAGTAATATAGCGTATTCTGCCTCCCGGATAAAAGAGTCCACTTTCAAGGTCCGAAGTTTGGCCAATAAAGTAAAAACTTGCCGGTCGATACGGCACATGGGCAATACAAAATGATCTGGTTGGTTTTCAAACTGATATTTTACAAGTTCGGTGAGTTGAGTGTTGGTATTTTCGATATCCCCTAACTGCTTTTTTGCTATATCGATGACGATTAAACTATGTTTGCCGCCGTCCACACGGAGCTCAAGACTTGATATGGGGCAATAAAGCATATACATGGCACCACCCATTGCATAAAAATTTAAAAGATCATGATGATAATATCTATAAAAACCTTCCAGCATAATCACCATAAATACACTTGCCTTTTCTATGTTGAGCTCTAATGTCACTTCATTGACAACAGACATTTCTATTAATTGTAAATGATTGTTCAAAAAGGTCAATTGCTGGGTTGTAAATAAGCAGTCCGGATGATCCGCGACTTGCCACGGTAATCCTTTGATTGGATAGTCGCAGTGGCCCGGCCGATTACCGGTAGTATAATGATTAATTGATTTATTGCCTTTTAGAGTGACTTTTATAGGGTTTATCGACTTTCCTTCCATGTAATATTGGTTATATTACAAAGGTCGCAAGTCAACGTTTCTCAAAAAATAGGCTGACCCGACAATTTTAATTCATACTTTCATCTATTTTGTCGTTTCAGTCCAAAATCTGTTTTTCTATTTCTTATCCGTCTGAAATTCCCTTAATGCTTTATAGAATGAATTGGTGTTGAGGTAGCCAACCTTTTGAATAATTTTTGCTGCCGGAATTTTTTCTTTTTGCATGAGGTTGCAGGCTACACTGATCCGGTAATTTTTTTTAAAGGTACGCATGGACATACCATAAATTGCCTTGAACTTGCGCATTGCCGTACGCTCACTGAATCCAAAGGAAGATATAATTGGACGTAGTTCCAGATTAGGATCTGCAAATTCTCTTTCAATATAAAGCTTGATCTGGTATATTTTGCCCGTATCCGTTTGTGCCAGTGATTTTTCATAGTTGCCCAGTCCCATTGCCAGATGAGTGGCAATAAAGCTGTCGCGGGCGAAGCGGTTTTCATGGGTAAAATTACGAACCTGAAATATCCATTCCTTAATTTTCTTGTCAATCTTAAAATGGGGCAATATTTCAAAAGGTGAGCCATTTTCTAGCAGCCCGCGAACAGCTTCCGTCAGCAAGGGATAATCGGCAACCGCCTTTAATAGCCAATGTGGATTTACAGAAACGACCAGCAGAACTGTATTACCGGGAGAACAATTTACCCCGAAAGTCCCTATATCTTCGTAGGATATATAATGGGTCAGTTCTTTGGCGACCAACATGGGTATATCGCCCTGTGCAGTAAAGCTGATATCATTATGAAAAATGAAAGATATAAATATCTGCCTTTCGGATAATTTATATTGGATGCGAAAAGGCGTCTTAGTATCCAGTTCGAATGAGTCTATCTGGTAATGATCGAAATAGCACTTCTGCTTTAACAGTGTTGCTTTCTCGAACTGATACTTTTTGGCATCATCTGCTGAATGTATTGGATAAATACAGTTCGTTGGCAGTTTTCCTTTGACATCTTCCACTATAATTGGTTGTTTCTCAAAGATGAGAGTGAAGTTTTCTTTCATAATTAATGAAAAAAAACGAGCAAAAATTCTTCCAAAACTTTTGTTACACAATAAAAAAGTTTTTTGTTTATAAAGGAGAAAATAAAAATTTGTACTGAAAGATAAGTTAGAATCTTTCTTCGTATAACTATAATATCCAATTATGATACAATATTTTTATTACCAAAATTCACATTTAAGCCAGTTGAATTTTAAATTTTTTAAACTCGGTCAGATCCTATTTGGGTCAATTCCAAAAGAAAATTATCGTCTTCTTTTTCTATAGTGCAAAAATAATAGGCAATGGAACATATAACTAATAACCCTGATCTTCGGCATTTGAATAAGAAAAACGATGGAACCTACATTTTAAAATCAGGGGCTGCCTCCAAGAGGAGAAAAATTTTTGAACGATATCGAACGAAATTTGTTCGATATCGGACACTTTACTAGTAAATAATGTTTTTTATGCTTCTGTAAACCAGTATATTATGTTTATGGTTTTACTTTTGTTCGTAGAGCAATAATATCATGTTTGGAGTAAAATAACCGCTATGATTATGAACTTTATTAAAAACCTTCTAGTTTGTTTATTTCTATTTTTATTGCTCATTTTTCCGACGGATGACCTAATGGCTGATAGCCGATGTGACTGCAAAGCGGAATTGACATGGGTAAAGAATACTTTCGAAAAAAATGATGCAGGTTTTGAATACATTTTGGAGGAGAAAGGCCAGCGAGCTTACGATGAACACACGGATCGAATGATGCAGATGGCGACAGCTATTGTAACCAAGAATGATTGTAAGGATTTAATCATTAAATGGCTACGATTTTTTAGGAAGGGGCATATAGGCGTTATCGATTTAAAGAAAGAAGTACAATCTGCACCAGCTATTACTTTAGACAGTAATCGGATGCGAAAACATGAGAAATTGAGTTTAGATGATAAGGATTTCCGTCATTTGATAGATAATGAAAACAGCCCCTCCCCGATTGGTATATGGGAAAGCGCGCCCTATAAAGTGGGCATAGTTCCGGCCGATAGTGGATACACTGGTGTCGTTTTGGAAGCTCCAGGGACGCCCTGGAAAAAAGAACAGATAAAATTCAAGCTATATCGTCATGGAAAGGGCTACAGAGCATCTCTTTGGATGCGGGATTTTACAATTAGGGAGAATGTATCAGTAAATTTTATCGGCAATAATATCATTTATATTGAAGGTATGTCCTTTTTTATCCGTAAGTCCAAAGCATTTGAGGATACGCCCCTTATCAAAAGCTATATCAACTATCTGTATTCCAGAACACCCTATTACGAACGGCTGTCAGATCAGACAAGTTATGTTCGGATACCAAGTTTCGATATGTCGAATAAAAGAGCCATAGACAGTGTCCTTCATAAAAACCATGATAATATAATCAAATGTTCAAATCTGATCATAGATCTAAGGGATAATGGCGGAGGTTCGGACTGGGCATATTCGTCTTTGCAACCATATATCTATACCAATCCCATAAGAACAGTAGGAGTAGAACTGTTGTCAACGGAGTTGAATAACACGGCACTATTGGAGCTTTCTCAAGACACATTATACGATGAAAAGTCCAGAAAAGAATTTAAGGAGACTTATGACAAACTTAATGCGAAGCTCGGCAGCTTCGTTAGGGTCAAAGAAGACATTGTGACCATTGATAGTATGGATCGAATTCTTCCAAATCCACAGCGGGTAGCAATCCTTATCAATGAATATTGTGGCAGTACCACAGAACAGTTCCTCCTTGATGCAAAACAGAGTAGCAAAGTTAAATTATTCGGAAAAAGTACCTTCGGCTCTCTTGATATGTCAAGTATGCATCATGTTGACTCCCCCAGCGGAGAATTCCAGCTGTGGTACTGTAGGTCGAAAAGTCTGCGTATCCCAGTAATGGAAATTGACGACAGGGGTATTCAGCCAGATTATTTTTTGGATAACTCAATACCCCAAAAGGATTGGGTCGGATTTGTATTAAATACATTTAAATAGATCTCCAGTATTAGGGATTGGTGTAGGTAACGATGATTACCTTTTACGTAGATATTTGCCCGTCTCATGCTTCTTAAAAGCTTTATTGAACTTATCAGGGTAGATATAATCGTCCGACACATCCCCTATCGATCGGTTAATAATAAAAATCGGACTTGCTTATCTCTTATGTATGGGGTATCTATATTTATTCCCCTAGATGGAGCTGAAAACAAATACAAAATCACATGAAGTAAATTAGACATAGGAATTACAATCATTATTTTCAAAAATAAGTTTGCATCTGTTTTTTTAATTCTTCTGGGTTGCTCGGTCTGTTCGCATTTTTAACAACCAATTCGCCATTTTTGTTCACAATACCATATCTAGGAATAGAAGTTAAGAGGTTACCGTTTTCATCTTTCAGAAAAATATCGTTGATATCTTTAGCGAACTGATTGAACTTCCCTTCTTTAGGACTATAATGGGCAAAATACCCTGTCATTGATTCCCTATTCAAGATTTCAATACACTTATCGATATCCTGTGATTGATCGATTGTTATAAATAGTTTAATGATATTATTTTCTTTGAAATATGCTTCAAGTTTTTTCGAATGTTCAAATTCTTCCAAACAGGGTTTACACCATGAGGCTAAAATATCAATATAGACCACCTGACCTTTAAACCCTTTCAACAGTTCATCAAGAGAGTTAGGATATGCGAGAACTATCAATGAGTCCTTCTTTTCTAAATTGCTTTGTCCTTTTGAAGTAAACGGCAATAACAAAGCAAAAAGAATGTACAAAAAGAGATTTTTCATAATTATTCAGTTTATAAAGCTAAAATAAGAAAAATACGAAAAACTCGTAACAACATCTCTAGTTAAACTTTGTTAATTGATATTGTCACTTCTCATTATCAAATTAAAATGATTGCTCGAAAATAAAATTTCATTTTAACTAGAAAAAGCCTCTTTTTGACCAATGAAGGTGCCCCAGAAGGGGCAAAACTCGGAGCGCTGACAAAGCTTCAGTACACAATCTGCCATCTATTCTAATCTCAATCGTAGTATAATTTTCTGAACCCTTTTTTGATCGAAAAGGCAATGTGTATGGATCCTCCAAAAATGGTCCAAGTACTCGTCTATAAACGATTTTAAATAATTGTGCAACTTTTTTCGAAAGCCGCGACTTCCTAATAGTTAACGAATACAATATTTCTCAATGTGATCGATAGGCATTCCTATGATTCGAAGAAGTAAGTGAATATTTTCCAGACGATTAATAATGACCTTAAATGTATGTATGTTTTCAAAAGTATAATCTTAGCTGTTTCCAGTGTTTTCTTTTTTACGTTAGCTTACGGCTCAAATGACAAGCATAAAGTCGATTCAACATTTGTCATCAATGGGAAAGTGATCGATGCTATTACGGAGCAACCCCTGCAATTGGTTTCGGTCTATCTATTCGCAGATACAGGTAAGGCGAGTCCACTAAAGACCGTGGTAACTGATGAGGTGGGAAACTTTAAACTGGAACATACAGGAACATCATACTTTCTGAAATTCAGCTTTATGGGATACAAAGCATTGGTGAAAAAAATAGATATTCAAGAGGGGCGTACGCTTGATCTAGGCGTCGTCAAAATCGAAAAATCCGATCATACACTCGAAGAAGTTACTGTAACAGCCCAAAAACCGACCTTGGAACTCATTAATGGAGGTTATAAATTCAATGTTGCGGATAACGTCATTGGCAGTAGTACCAACATCGCCGAACTGTTGAAACAGGTGCCGGGTCTGACCGTAGATGAGTTGGAAGGCAAATTGCAATTGCTTGGCAAGGGGCTGACAGTTTTGGTCAATGGGCGGAAAGTCAATATGGGCGGAAGGGACCTGCTGACCTATTTAAAATCTCTCCCGAGCAATGATGTCCTTTCCATTAACGTACTGACCAATCCCGGTGCCGAGTATGATTCCGCAGGTGATGGCGGAGTGCTGGACATCAGACTTAGGAAAAATTCCAACTTAGGTTTCTATGGAGTGGCGAGTGCAAGTGTATCATCGCTCTGGGGGACAGATGAGTCAATAAACCTGAACCTTAAAAAGAGTAAACTGGAAGTTTCCGTTGGCTACAGTTTCTCCTATAATCAAAATTTATATCGCCGAAACGATATCATCACGAGCTACGTCTCTCCCGATTCAAACTACCGCTATAGGCAACAACGATTGACGGATAGGTCCCAACGCACACATTCGCTCAAAACCAATGTAGGCTATAATCTGGATTCGACAAGCAATATTTTCTTTAGTTATTGGTATGCGTACCTATACAGTCTTGATCCTGTTCAAAAAGAGGCTGATTTTTTTGATAGAAGCGACAGGTTTCAAAGACATGTCCGACAAGATGACCGCAATTTTCTGGATAATAATTTCCATATCATTAATCTGATCTATGATAAAGATTTTGACAAGAAAAATAAGCTCTCTATCGGAGTAAATTACTCGAAATATGCAAATGAGAATAATATGTCATTCACAAGGCAGGCATACGATCAATTCGGTACTGAAATAAATTCATCAGAAAATGATAGCAGAAATCTTATTGTCAACAGACCCTATGCTATTTGGACACTGAATGCTGACTATAAAAAAAGCATAGGTAAAAGCTATGAGTTCAAATTTGGTGCAAA
>Ga0213829_1000731_pt1 | contig 27721 bp, 23 predicted proteins | sample MC6MC0896MG_FD_180665 | JGI IMG/M metagenome (GOLD analysis project Ga0213829, IMG submission 180665) | Enriched soil aggregate microbial communities from Iowa State University, Ames, United States - MC6-MC0896-MG | ecosystem: Environmental > Terrestrial > Soil > Unclassified | place: USA: Iowa...
CCCCGCCCCCCGATTTGGGTTGTGTAGTAGAAACTATAGAAATGACCCGCGCCGGTGCCGTGCGCACCACCCGACGCTTGGATATGTGGATGCCGATAATGTTTAGCAGTGTCGCCAGCCGTTGGGTCATCACCTTAGTCTGAATATCAGCATCAGGCAGAGCCGCCGACAACGCCGGCAGGCAGCGACACCAGGACCGCCTTTCCATCCGGCATAATCCAACACTCCAGGTAATCATGACCAAGCTCGGCCTTAAGATGCAGTTCCCGCACAAAGCAGCTTTCGTACCCCTGGAATCGCGAACGGGTTGGAATGTTTACACGCTGCGCATCAAGCATTAGGCCGCGTCGCTTCTTTTTGTCTGTCGGCTTGTTGCTTGGGTCATGGCTTGCCTTTCACAAGCTAGATGGTTGAAACGGCAGGTACGGTGGTGGATTATTCAGCCGAGTGTTCTCTTCTTAAGGGGGGCGAGGGGGCGGCCTCAAGTTTTGCAAGGCGAGGTTCAGCCTGTTCGCCTATTTCCAGCAAACCGCTCAGGCTGTTGATCGTCGTTTCCGACACTGAAACCGGCATGCGGGCCAGAAGTAGCGATACGCGTGCAACGTCGCGGTTATTTTCGTCAAATTGATTGGTGCAGCCGAAGACCATATCGCTAACAGCCTGTAATCCCCTTAGAAGACACTCTGTCATCGGGTAGACTTCGCTTATTGCATTCGAAGCGATAACACGAAAATTAAATGCGGAAGCTCTTCACTAACAAGGGCAAGTTCAGAACAGATTGCTGCGATATCTGAACTGGCAGAAAAGCTCTGTCGTCTGATGATGTTTCTGTTCTCGCTTCACAAACCGGAAGACAAATGTAAATGCACTACTCATGCTCCGTACGTGAGCAGCATGAATTTATACGCGTCGAGATAATTTTGTGTCACGGCGCATTTGTTGGGTTCAATGCTTTCTTCACATTGAAAATTCAACAATGAAATACAGATTTTTGCAAATATTCGTTTTTTATACTGGCTTATTCTTAAACAATGCTTGTTTTCGGCAAAATACGTGGCGATCACCAGAGGTTGAGGGGAGCAAGACCAAAGGATAGATAGCGATACGCTTCGTATAGTTGAGATCACTGCGATGTAGTGCGAGTTTAGGTCCGAACAGACAGAGACCAGCTCAAAGACCTTCTAACATCAGCACAGCCCCCATCGTGCAAAAATTGTTTCATTCGCTCGATGCAGAAGCCAACCCCAGGAAAAAGCCATGAAAGTTCTTACCGACAAGCTGTTATCGTTTTCCGCTTATTCGCATGAAGTTGATATTCCACTTGAGCAGATTGATATTGCCGACTGGCTGTTCAATCTCCCAGAAGCTGAATATCAACGGTGCTGCGCTCCTGATCATATCGCGTGTGGTGCTACATTCACGGATGACGGACGCAGGATGTCGATTAACGTCGAAAAAATTGGCACTGGCCTAGTCATCCAGCACTATGTTGCCGAAGAAGCAACAGCGTCTTATTGCAGGATGAACTCAATCTCCGATGTATTTACTCCTAATGGGGAACGCACTCAGGTTAACGTGATTTGGGAACTGGTTGGTGAAACAATCGAAGGTAACCGCACACGTTATACAAACAAAGTGACTTGCCACCCAACTGACGCCTTCATGGCTTTTATCGAGCAGCATGGACAGAGCTTTGAAGATGCGGCGGCCGCCAGACAAGCTGCGGGGGGTGATCACAATCATCGTGAAACGCCCCTATTTGCTGAAAGCATTGCTCGTAAAGCTCGCGAAAGAATTGCTGTGAAATAGGAAGGTTCAATACGGGATCTCACAGAACCCCGTCTGTAATGATCCCGTATTTCATTGTGGAAGCAGAGGATCACCCTATTCAACGGGGAGGACCAGTCCAGTCTCTTCCTTTAGATCGAGGTTACTCTGGATATATTTCTGTATCGTCTGCTGTCGTCTTGTTGAAAAGTACCATTACCAAAGGGTTGCCGGGTTCAGACATCGCATCGCTGCGTTGTCCCGCCACCTCGCCGGTGACCGCGCTCGTATATTCTGCTACTATTTCGCCAAAGCTGTTGCGTTGAATTGCCACTTTCTGCCCTGCTTCGACCCTGTCGTTGAGTTTAACGAGATGCTCAACAAGACCGCCTTCTGTAGCCAGTACAGGAAACCCGCTGTTTCCTATAAAGACATCCACATCTTTACCAGTTCGGCCCATCGGTCCACTGACAATTCCATGATGTTTGAGTACGTTCATGGTGCCTTCCACGAAAAGCTCAATCAGCTCGGCATCCAGAATCCGAGCGGCGCCAATTTCTGGTGTGAAAGCCGGGATACCGACGTCGATGAACGCGTTATGAAGTACAGTTGGATAGGCAACTTTTGGCATGTCAAAAATCTGGCTGACGGGGTAGAGGTCCAGCATCTCCCTGACCTCCGGTCTGTTCGTCTCACCTATATTGAATGCGCTGACATCGAAGCCCGTTGTACCAGTATGAAAGTCTATCGCGACATCGGCATTCGGTCGTAGCAGACGGTTGAACAGTAAACCGGCATGGCGGCTTGTTGCAGTCATACCGTTTTCGTTTCCCGGCCATTCCCGGTTCATGTCGATCAGATCTACACCTCTGCCTTGATTGGGCCACCGACGCTGCATACTTTCCAAAGCTGGTCGGGATATGTCGGTTACTGCCATCACTGTTCCCGACATCTCAGCGGGATTTAACTGGTTCATCACGGTGTGAACCGTATGTATGGAACTCATTTCGTCGCCGTGCACGCCGCTGGTGAGAACGATACGTTTTCCTGGTTTTGATCCCCTGACGACAATAACGGATACATACCAGTGGTGGCCCGTGGGCATTTCAACACCCTGAAAATACAGAAGGTGTTTTTGCCCAGCCTCCAGATCGTTTACGTCGAGTGCGCTGACGACTTTTTTGCCTTGAATGGTGTCGCCCGTATAGACGGTTCCCGTTGCCGAACCGCTTGAAGTTGTAGAAACTGGTTGAGCTTCAGCAGCGTCAACAATGACACCAAGAGCAGCTGATGCGCCTACCGTTGCAATGGATGCCAACATGAAATCGCGGCGATCAAGACCATTTATACTTTTTCTCGGCATAATACATCCTACCTCAAAGTGAACGCAGTTTTCCGGAGCTCTAATCTGACGTCATCAACTATGCTATAATATAATAGCCATTTTAACCACTCAAAGGCTTGAAATTTACGCCTCTCACAATCCGTTTCGAGCATATAGGAACAAATACATTCGGCGGTGGACTTCTGTGTTTTTCTGGTCAATTTATACCGAGTGTAGGGCCGCCGTCAGTTAATCAGCATAGTTTGCAACGTCTATGCTCAACAATGTAATCTAAGAAAGTCATTATTAGTCCCGGCGGTCTTTTGATTTTCTCATTGCTAATGCTTCGTTTCAAATTCAGTGAATCTCATTGATCGAAACAAAACAATATTTCTGGCTATATCATAAGGGGCATTTACCAAAGGCGTCGTTCTGTATGCCGTCATCTTTTTGCGAACGTTCCCAGGTCTCCTGTCGTGAGCATCTCTAAAAGAATCTGAGTGCGGCCATAAGCTTGTATTTTATGGTGATATGATGTGAATTCTCTCCTGATTGTTCAGGCCATTTTGCTGATGATGATCGCAAAGGGTGAGGGCTCTTCCTCGTTGGTCCGTCCCGTATGTCGTGGTTCGGTCGGTGAAAAGGGAGTCGCCGCCACCATGTGGCATTAAATTATGCACCTAAAATCCGCATAGTAACGGCTTCACAAACTGAGTTGATTTCGCGTCTCTTAAAACTTAACTGCTCTTAATACAAACGCTCGCCACACCGTCATGCTGATTGTCGGAAACGCGAACCATAAGCTTCCGTCGGCAAACGATCATTGCCCTTAAGGTTTAGCCTGGAACGCAAAGTTCCCTGCTTTGGCTTGTCATCAAAAAGACCGCGTTCCTTTAACGCAGGAACTGCCAATTCAACAAAATCATCGACTGTGCCGGGAGAAACCGGCTGCGAAATCAGGTAACCATCAATGCCAGCAGCCCCGGCGAGACGCCCCAGTTCATCAGCAACCTGATCCGGAGTGCCAATGATCAGCCCCGTTTCCTCGCCGCGTGTAAACTTTGAAAACCGTGCCTTCACATCACCTGCAGTCAAGGGTTTGTGTCCGTCGATAGGGCGTTCTACTTTTGATGCATGACCTTTGCTCGCGGTCGAAAGCACTTCGTCATCAGCATAACGACTGATGTCTATCCCCGTATCTCCGGCATAAGACACAAGCTGCGCTTCAAGGTGATAATTCGATTGGATCGCCTCATATTTACGCTGTGCATCGGCCTCTGTCTTGCCAACGATAATCCGCATAGACATCAAAGCCTTGATTTCATCGCCATTGCGGCCCCAAGCCTCGGCATTCTGCCTGATTTTTGCAAGTCCGCTGCGGGTTGCATCCGCAGTACCTTTGCCAACGAAAATGACTTCTGCATGTTTTCCGGCGAACTCCTTGCCGCGCGGGCTCCATCCAGCCTGAAAGATGACAGGTGTACGTTGCGGGCTCGGCGCATTTACATGCGGCCCCTGAACTTTGAAATACTCTCCGTTATGATCAATCCGGCGAACCCGGTCGCCTCTGGCATAGGTCTGCCCGGTTTTATCTTTTATGACAGCGTCGTCAGCCCAGCTTCCTTCCCATAAGTTATAAGCGACATCCAGAAACTCATCGGCACGATCATATCGTTGCGAGGGGTCAAGCTGATAGTTGAGCCCGAAATTCTTGGCAGCACTATCCAGATAGGAGGTCACAACATTCCATCCAAGCCTGCCTTCCGAAAGATGATCAAGAGTGCTCATGCGCCGCGCAAAAGCAAAGGGATGATCATAGGTCGTACTCGCGGTCAGCCCAAATCCGAGTGTTTTGGTAACACTCGTCAAAGCAGCAATGTGGATGATCGGATCATCTGCCGGTGCTTCCAATGCCCATTTAACAGCAGCTTCGTGATTACCACGAAACACGTCATAAAGACCAAGAACATCACCAAAGAACAGCAGATCCAGTCCACCCTGCTCCATAGTCTTTGCCAGATTGATCCAGAAAGGAAGCCGATCACTATGAATTCGCGTGCTGGAAGGATGTGTCCATAAACTTGGTGACCCTCCCACCCCAACCGATGCCTGCTCATAAACACCGAATAATAAGGGTTTAACCATGAAACCTCCAAAGCATTCTACAATGTGTTGTTAATAAATGAGTGAACGCGCGGAACGGCCGAAACCAGAGCCTGCGTATAATCAGTTTTAGGATCGAAGAAGATTTGCTCGGCTGATCCTCTTTCGATAATTTCGCCAGCCCGCATCACCAGAATGCTGTCGCTCAAGTGATGAACGACACCGAGATCATGGCTGACAAAAATATAAGTTAATCCGAGCCTTTCCTGCAGGTCTTTGAACAGGTCGAGGATCTGTGCCTGGATCGTTGCATCCAATGCAGAAACCGGTTCATCGAGAATGAGCATCTTCGCGCCGGTAACAAGTGCGCGTGCAATCGACAGTCTCTGCCGCTGTCCGCCTGACAGCGTGAGAGGATTTCTATGCCAAAGATCTGTTGGGAGATGGACGCTTTGGAGGGCCTGCTCAGCTCTCACCGGACGCTCCGCCGCGCTTATCTTACGATCAGGCGTTAAAGCATCAACAAGGACCTGGCCAACGTTGTGACGCGGGTCAAAAGAACTGAGCGGGTCTTGATAGACGATCTGAATGCTTCGTCTGAGTTCAAATGCGGCTTTACCACTCAGTTCATCCCAACTGCGGCCAAAGACACGCACCGAACCAGAATTGAAAGACCTCAACCCGGCAATGATCCATGAAAGCGTCGATTTTCCTGATCCGGACTCTCCGACGATTCCAAGCGTTTGCCCTGTGGTTGCGGAAAAGGAAATATCCCTTAGTCCAACGACCTTGTTTCCATCGGCAGAGAAATAGGTCTTGGATACATCCTTCACCTCGACGGCCGGCACCGGGTCTTTTTCGTCAAATTCGAAAGCAGGTGCGGACAATGAATACTCTGCATCATCTGCATGTGAAAGAAGCCGGGAAAGCCGATTGCGCTTGTGATCCGGATTGGGGACCGCTTCAATCAGCCGTCGTGTATAGGAAGTTTGCGGATCTCGCAGAATTTGTTCACTTGTTCCAGTTTCAACAACACGCCCGTCCTTCATGACGTGAATCTGATCGGCCAAACGTGAAACAACACCAAGATCATGTGTTATCAGCAAAATTGCATGGCCGCGGCCCTTCAGTGTTTCCAAAAGACTAAGAATTTGAGCCTGTACGGTTGAATCAAGTGCGGTTGTCGGCTCATCAGCGATTAATATTGAAGGATTGAGTACTGTAGCCTGAGCAATAAGTGCGCGCTGCCGCTGCCCTCCGGACATTTCATCGGGACGTCGTGGCAAAAGCTCTTCGGCATTTGGTAGTCCGGCACGGTGCAATGTTTGTAGCACCCGTTGTTGTCGCTGCGCGCGATCACCCCAGCGATGCACGACAAGCGGTTCCGATACCTCTTTTTCAAGGCTCCGTAGCGGATCAAGTGAGGTCAATGCGTCTTGCAGGACAAAGCCTATTTCACGCCCGCGTAAGCCTCTCCAATCGTTTTCAGAAAGCCTGAGAACTGAACGCCCTTGGATGTTTAGCCGCTTTGCTGTAATGACGGCTTTGTCACCATTCAAACCGGCCAGGGCTCTTGCCGTGACGCTTTTTCCCGAACCAGATTCACCAATAAGCGCTGTGATCTGGCCAGCGTTCAATGTCAGCGAAACGCCGTTTACGGCATATTTGGTTATGCCCGCGCCACGTTGACGAAAGCCAATTTTGAGGTCTTCTACATCCACTACGGCTTCGGTCGCAACCAGATCAAAACTAGATTTCAGCATTGTTTTTCTTCTGCCAGAAGCGGCCAAGTGCTGTCAGGCTTAAAACAACCATGCATAGAAGCAGTCCCGGAAAGATGGTGATCCAGGGAGCAGACTGAATATAACTCCGCCCATCCGCGAGCATGGTTGCCCATTCTGGCGACGGAGGCTGTGCGCCAAGCCCCAGAAAACTGAGGCTTGCCGCCCAAAGGATCGAATAGCCCACGCCGATTGTTCCGATCGCCACTATCGGTTTTATAGCATTGGGGAGTATGGTTCGGCGGATTACCGCAAACCGGGAAAATCCCAATGCGCGTGCCGCGAGCACGTAGTCACTTTGGCGAATTTTAAGTGTCTGCGCCCGGATCAGCCGTGCGTTATCTGCAATTGACCCCACGCCCACAGCAACGATGACAGAGGTAATTCCCGTCCCGGTAACGGTAATAAGAACAAGGGCAACAAGCAGTGTCGGGAAAACGAAGATGACTTCAATCAGTCGTCCCAGAACAGCGTCGATAAGGCGATTACTCAATGCTGAAGCAAGCCCCAAAATCAATCCACCGCCCAAGCCGATCGCTGTAGCGAGTAGGCCTACGGCAAGAGATTGCCGTGCCCCATAAATTATGCGCGTAAAAATATCGCGCCCTGCTGCGTCGGTGCCAAACCAATGTTGTGGCGAAGGTGGCAGAAGCGCCATTGCTGCACTTGTTGCGTAAGGATCACGCGTTGTCAGCAGCGCAGGGAAGAGGCTTGCAACAAACAGAAGCGAGAGAACCGCCACGGCTGCAACAACGCTAAGCGGATACCTGAGTGTTGGTAGTCGTTGTGCGCGTAAATCCGGCTGTAACTCGGGCAACCCTACAGCAGATGAAAGCTGCGCTCTTCTATGAACGGTCACTTTTCAAAATCCTTGGGTCGATGAAGGTTTGAAGGATATCCACGACGAGATTGATGAGCACATACAAGAGCGCCACAATGATCACGATGCCCAGAACCAACGGCAAATCACGGGAGTTGATGGCCTTGAAAATCACCTGACCAATGCCTTGTCGGGCAAAAATTTCCTCGACCACAAGTGCCCCACCAAGCAGTGAGCCAAATGATTGACCGGTCACGGTAACAGCTGGGGTTATGGAATGTCTTAGAACGTGAACGAAGCGTACGCGTAAATCACTGGCCCCACGCGCCCTTGAAGACAGGGTAAATGGCTGGTGAAGATTTTCGTCAAAAGCATTTCTGGTAAACTGGCTCAGCAAACCGGCCAGCGGTAAAGCCAATGTGAGTGCAGGCAAAATCAGGCCTTTGAAACTCGTGCCGCTGACAATGGGTAGCCAGTGCAGCCCAATTGAAAATGTCAGCAAAAGGACCAGTCCAAGCCAGAACTGGGGAATTGATGCTAGAACCACTTCTATAAATCTTGCCGAGCCATCAAGCATCGCATTGCGTCCGGCAGTCAGAACGACAAAAGCGAGCGAAATGAGCCAAGCCAGTGCCAAGGCGCTGAAGGCAAGTTGAATGGTTGCACCAATCTGGCCGAGAATGAGACTGCTAACGGGAGCGCGTTGATAGTAGGACACGCCGAGATCACCATTGGCGAGAGCGTAAAGATAATCAAAATACTGGACATAGACAGGCTTGTTGAGGCCGAGCTGCTCTATCGCAGCAGCTGCCTGTTCAGCACTAAACTTGCGCGCAGTATCGCCAAGCAGAGTCTCCAGTGTATTTCCCGGCAAAAAGCGAATGGTCAGAAAAGCTATTGTAAGAGAAAGAAACACAACAAGTGCTGCGCTGGATAAACGCCATGCCAGAAATCTGACATAGCGTTCTAAGCGTTGCCGCCGCAAATTACATTGTGTCCGTAGTATTGCTGGAGACTCAACCATGATCAATGAACGGGTTTCACGTCAAGGAACGTTGCCTGATTGGTCCGTGGTTCTGCTGCAAAGCCTTCTATGAGATCTTTACGATATGCATATTGCAAGGGCTCAAGAAATAAGGGCAAAGCAAGAGCTTCATCGGAAATAATCTCCTGTGCATCCGCATAGAGCTGCTTTCGAGCATTCTGGTCAGATGTCACTGCTGCCTGATTGATGAGACCATCCAAAGAAGGATTGCTGTAACCATTACCATTGTAATGGGTCTTAATATTGTCGGTGTGGTACATGTAATAGAGGACGGCTGCCGTGGCAGGACCACCCCAATAGTATTTCCTCAGATCATAGTCCCAACCTGAGCGCACCTGCCGCGCCTGATCATTGTCGAGTTTTTCATAGGCAAACTCAAAACCGACAAGCTTTGCAGCCCCCGCGATCTGATCATAAAGCGCATATTCCTGTGGCGAAGGTGTATAGCCGATGACCGCATAAACACGGAGGCGAGCTCCGTCTTTGACACGATAACCTTCACTATCACGCTGCTGCCAGCCAGCATCATCAAGAAGTGCATTTGCCTTGTCAGGGTCAAAACCATAAGCCGTTTCAAACTGCTGATCATAGAACACAGTCGAAGGGCTGAGCGATCCGCCAAAGCTCTTATAGGAAGCATTGAAAATGGATTGCAATGATGCCGGTACGTCGATTGCGTGGCGGAATGCCTTGCGCACACGCAGATCGTTGAAAGGAGCCTTCGTTACGTTGAGGTCCAGCTGAACCGGAATACCGGCCCGAACACCGTCGATAATCGCGAATTTATCACCAGATCCAACTTCCTGAAAGTTTTCCGGAGGTATGGTCTGAATTGCCTGCACTTCACCGTTCTTAAGCGCTCCAAAACGTGCAACTGGGTCTGTGATAAAGCGATAGGTAATTTTTTCGACGTAAGCCGGGCCCTTATGTTCAGACGACGCTGGGGCGGAATTGTAATTCTCGTTTCTGACCAAGGTCACATGCGATTTTTTCACCCAGTCCTTCACGATGAAGGGTCCAGTACCAATTGGACCATTCTGCGCATTGACTGCGAGGCCGCGCTTCAAACCAGCTGGCGACTGTATGCCGGCAAAAGGATGCGCCAGAAAGGATAGGAAATCCGCATAGGGTTCCCCAATATCAATGCTCACCGTGTAATCATCAACGACGCGTGCTGATTTGAAGTGACCAAATGCTTCGTTTGCATCAGCAAAGCCCGTCTTGGGGTCAACCCAATACTCGACATTGGCTTTTACAGCTTCTGCATTAAATTTGGTTCCGTCACTAAACGATACGTCATCTCTGAGTTTGAAAGTGTAGACGCGCCCGTCATCTGAAACCTGCCAATCCGTTGCCAACCATTTTCCAATAGCGCCATCCTTTTCCTGATAGGTCAGCGAATCCAGATAGCTTCGTGCAATGAGTGACTGCGCAACATTCGAATCCTGCGCTGGATCGAGCCCCGTATCCGGTTCAACATCTGTTGCGAAAACAAATTCATTTGCGTGCTGCTGTTCCGAGTTCCAAAACCATCCTCCGACAGTTATGGCAGCCGCAACAGCGACGATTGCCACAGCAGAGGTCAGTATTTTGCTACGCTTTTTCTTAAAGCCACTATTAAAGTCGCCGTCAGGCTTTACATTCGTTTCCGACATATTTTCTCTCGATGGCCAATCACAATTGCATGAAACGTCGCACCTCACCTCGTTTGATCGATGTGAGCGCAAGAACCCCAAACCACGTTTTCAGCGTGGCATCTAAGCCCCGCTACGTGTCTTTCTGAACTGCTTCAAGAATAGTGATTGTCCATCATGAATCGGAAGGCGCGCGATTTTAAATTCTACTAATTTTGTAGAATTTAAATGGCGGTCAAAACACATTGGATGTATTAAACGTCTCTATAAATCTAATCTGGTTGAAGACGTGAATTTCGAAAGAGATATGCAAAATGGACTATCTCTCAGCTTATAAAAGTACTGATTATATTCTGTTTGAGCCAGAAGCACTTGTGTTAACAGTCGACCAATTCAGTCCGCAAATGGAGAACCTTTTAATAAGATATAATTGTAAGACAGCCGCTTTTCTCACTGCCTGGAACCCATTGAGCCAGGCAACGGATGGGCGCAGCAATCAACTGGCACAACAAAAGCTAGCCGCCGATCTTGATAGTCTGGATGTAATAATCTTCGATGGTATAGGTAAAGCCCGCGACGGCGATTGGCCCGGTGAGGAAAGTTTTCTTGTGCTGGGGATTGAACGAGCCTCAGCCGATCAGTTGGCAGTCAAATATAATCAATATGCATGGCTTTGGATCGAACGTGCCAATCCCGTTGAACTTGTCATGACGCGGCATTTTATTAATAGCGGCAGCGACCAATGAGCTGAACACCGCAACTTGTCCATCAGCCAGTACACTGTTCGGCTATCGCACTGATTAGGGGGACAGCTTGACGTGTTACTTGTTCCCCCGTGCCTGCTATTCGGAGGTGCTCACACGAGCCTTTTTGCTGAAATTATCGCGAATATCGGGGATGGCGGAAAGCGGAAAAACATTTTTTGTGTCAAGTTGGGATAATCTCCAATAGCTTGCAAGGTGATCTGCTGCGAACATGGAAAATTTGATGGTATCATCGGCCACGTTTCTGAACCTGCCTGATTATCTCGACGGCGATGAAGAGCTTCGGATCGTAGTCTTTGGCGCTGGACACGGTACGACCTATCCCAATCGAGACAGCAGTGATTATGCACTCGCTCCTGACGCTATTCGTTTAGCCAGTCAGGAGGACGCCGAGCTGGTCGAGGGGTGGGACTTCGATCTGGGCGGCCCATTATTTGGTAATGGGCCTGTCTGCTGTATAGACGTCGGTGATCTTAAGACAAGCCGGTACGATAATGATGCGAACCGAGCAATTATTGAGGCAAAGACGCGTGAGATTCTAGCGCAGTCGGCGGTTCCCATCCTCATGGGCGGTGATGATTCCGTGCCAATCCCGTTCCTTGCCGCCTTTGCAAGCCATGGTCCGATCTGGGTTCTGCAAATCGATGCGCATCTAGACTGGCGTGACGAGGTTGATCACGAGCGTTTTGGTTACTCAAGTCCGATGCGTCGTACGAGTGAGATGGACCATGTGGTGGGCATGATACAGGTCGGCATGCGCAGCGTCGGTAGTGCGCGCCCAACCGAAGTCGAAGCGGCACTGCGCTACGGTAGTCACATTGTGACGGCGCGTGAGGTGCACGCGCAAGGCGTTGAGGTGGCTCTGCGGCAAATACCGAAAGGTGCTCAGGTGGTCATCACACTCGATTGTGACGGGTTAGATCCCGCCTTCATGTCAGGGGTTGCGGCACCGACGCCCGGTGGTCTTTCATACACTCAGGTGATTGATTTGATCGCGGGCGCTAGTCGGCGAGGGAAAATCGCAGGTTTTGATCTCGTGGAACTTACACCATCGGCAGACCCCAGCGGTCTCTCGGCTTTGACTGCCTCACGTATTCTGGTCAACGTGATCGGAGCTGTTGTCCGTCAAGGGTGAGGAAAAGATAGTTGGCGACTGATTAGCAGCTATTCGTCAATTCGTCCGAAAGCCGCCGGACCCGGTCGCAAAAACTATGGGACTTAAATCCAGACATCATTCTCGGCTGTACGATCACCACCAATATGAACATCTCGCCAGCGCCCGCACAAACATCACCATCGCGAAAATCAATTCTTAGCTGATCCTCAAGTACGATGAATGTTTCGTCTGTTTCGGGATGATTATGCCAAACAAAATTTCCCTCAATACGGACATCTTTGAACCGATAATCGTTCATTTCTGCGATCACACGCGGTTGCCAAATGGCGGTGATTTTTAAGAGTTTTTCCGGGAAGCGGTTAGTTTGAAAGGTATTGTTCATTGTGTCATTTTCCAATGTTAATGGAGAAAGACTGGGAATTTCTCAGGAATAAATGGAGGTGCCTGCTTTCACCCCGAGCAGTCTGAACGAGCGCAAGATAGACGGGATGCGCTCTGGCAATAACTGTCAGCAATATATAGGGTATGGCCTTTAACAAAAATTAGTTTATATTAAATTGTGATGTTGATACTACCAAAGTACAGAATTTTTCACAAAAATATCAATTAATTATCTGGTTATAGATCATTAAAATTAATTTATAATTCTAATGGAGGTTGCCATGATTTCGAATAAATATTTAACTGAATTATCAAGATTAGTTGTCGGTGATCGGGCAGCTCCGGATGCAAACGCATCAATACAAACTTATACATTGGTATCATGTGTTTATACTTGTGTAGACTGGTGCTAATAAATTTAAGAAGATAATAATCTCGCAGATTTTGAATGTTTTAATGTCTGCGAGATTTAAGAGTAACTTCAAAACCATTCTGATCGTACCAATATCTTAGCGCGTCTCGTAAAAAGCGCTGATCGAGTTTACGATGTTTGATAATGAAATATTCGGAACGATATACTTTGATATCGTACGCTTCAATTATCTGAAATTAATAAATGAATATTCCGGCGACATCGCTAAGGAAACAATAGAGCAGTTTATTGAGGTGGCGACGCTACCCCTTTTCCGGCAGAGTTGGGAAAGAGTGCTTCTGGTGGAAATGCATCTTGCCAATGCTGACAATCTGCTTGATGGAAGTACTGAGTTTGAACAATTCGAATTTTTTATACGCGAAGTAATAAAACCCGAAAATTTTACCTGTCTCCTTAAAAAATATCCTCAGCTGTGGGAGCGGTGGCAAGCTCAATTCTCCCACTATTGCGAGAGCCTTAACAAGTTTTTATCCCGCGCAGTCGCAGATAAAAATGCCTTCGCAGACCATCTCTATGGTGACAGGATAGTCCGGAAAATCACTAAAATCACTCCCGTCGGTGACCCGCATCAAGGAATGCAACAGACTCTACGTGTCGAGTACATCAATGAATGCGATCAACCGCGTATAGTTTATTATAAGCCGCATCCATTGGACACAGATGTGGGGTTGCGCAGCTTTTTCAACTGGTGGAACCAATATTTCGATATTGACCATATTGTGCCTGCGGTTCTCGCAAGAGCGGAGTACGGCTGGGCACGTGAGATACCTCATCAATCTTGCGAAACAGAAGAACAGGTCGTCGCTTATTACCAACGTTATGGGTCACTGGTTGCGTTGTGCTATCTTTTCGGAGCGACGGATTTGCATAAAGACAATCTCATTGCCTGCGGTGAATACCCGGTGATTGTTGACTGCGAGACTATGTTTTCTTGCACATTAGCTGTTCACAAAGACTCTCCAAGCGATACTCATTTATATGCATCTTGGCTTTTACCTGCGCAGAAAATGCAAGATAGCATTGAAATTAGCCCCTTAAGTGCCCGCTCCAATCAGCAAACAGAGATTAAGATACGGTTCAATCCTCAACGGCGGATAAGCACGACAAAGTTGGAAATACGCAAACTTGTCACCGGCCATAGTGATTGTGAAGTTCTCCTCGGGGACAAATTGGTGGAGGATTTTATTGAATACAGCGATCACATTGTCGAAGGAATGCGCCTGACACTTCAGTTTATTGAGAAAAATCGTATTGCTGTTCTCAATAAAACTAATGAATGTATGCGAGGTGCTGCGGTCCGTATTCTGTTTCGCGCAACCAACGTCTACGTTGGTGCTTTGAGAAACAGTTGGCATCCGGACTCCCTTTACAAGCGCGAAACTGAACTCGATCTGCTCAAGCTTGTTGATCCAACAAGCGATGCAGAAGTTCTTCAATCAGAGCTTTCACAACTTCGGAATGGCGATGTTCCGTATTTCCTTGTCTTTTTTGACAAACCGGAAGTTCTCGATGGTAACGGACAGAATTTAGAACTGCCTCTCTCAAAGACTCCGCAACAAAAGATTGAGCATCAGTTTTCTCGATTATCTCCGCAATTCATCGAACAATTGATCAAAGATCTTGAATATGCGCTGTTCAGCTATCGCTTAAGACGGGGAGACAAATATATAAAGAACGGGAGCAGGTTTACGGAACTCACACATTTGTCAGACACGGAGTGGCTGGAGGCCCTGTCTGTCCATGTCCACAATCAGGTTCTGGATCAGGCTTTGCAACTAGAAGCTGGATATTATTACTGGCGAACTATTGGTGTTGCGGATCAGGCCAAGTTGCAGGCAGGCCTTACAGACATTCATTTATATGATGGCCTTGCGGGAATTGCGCTTGCATATCATATCGTCGGTGCGAGGCTGCATTCTGAACCCTATAACAATTTCTCCCATCGACTGACCGTTCAGATTGTAAAACAACTGATTGATAGCGGTCCAGCGAAACTTGGCGCTTTGACAGGTACTGCTGGTACACTATGGTCCATCAGCTATATTCAGAAAAATTGTCTTACAAAACTATCATCCATCGTTGAAAAAGAACTCTATAAATTATCTTATCAGCTTATCACTTATAAATGGGAAAAGTACGAACAACTCGATTATGTGTCGGGAGCAGCTGGCAGTTTAAGTATGCTGCTAAGATTACATCGTCTTTTTCGAAATTATCCTATTGCAGCTGATATTTCGCAGCTGGCTTCATATTTGTTTACTATCATGAAAAATGAAGCGGTAAAGCTGCGGGATGAAGACACGCTGCTCGGTTATGCTCACGGTACGGCGGGTGTATCGGCTGTACTTGCTGAATACATGACTTATTTTGGGGTTCATGACAGCGAAGCTGTTATACTCATTAATGACAATGTCATGCGAGAAACAAGGTTCAGATCAGCTCAGGGCTGGCCGCATTTGAGCAATAAACTCTCTACAAACACTTCGTGGTGTCATGGAACAGTTGGTTTTGGCTTTTCCCGCCTTCATCTCAGACCCTATATTCCTGCCAATATCTATGAAGAGGATATGCAAGTGATCCGACAGCGACTTGGCGAACCTCAAGCATCAGTTGGTTTGTGTCATGGTATGATGGCAGACTATTATCTGGAGCGTGCGCTCGGCGAGACGGGAAATCATGCATTAAATTGCGTACGCCGCGAGATAGCCCGTGATGGTTTGACGACACATTTTGGTTTGAATAATTTTGAAATTGTAGGGGCAATGACTGGTGTGACAAGCTTGTTTGTTGGCGATGCTCTTTTCTCGATCGCGTGAGATACCAATAAGCAAGTTACTTTCTGGCGATTACCTAACCTGTAGCCGCTTTGGCAATTGCAGTTTCAATTTTGAGAATGCATGCGGCGGGACAGGGCGAGACGACATGACATCAGAACAGGTTGGCACTGAGATAGTTCCACAGGGTTCATTTCTCTGCGAATTTTTGGGAGATGGTTTCTGCCAGCCTAGTGAAAGTCCGGTGTATGACTGCACCTATAATACGGGCAGCTCGAATGTCGCAAAGGGACGAAAGTTATCAAATTCACGCGACACACATGCTGAAAACCTTTGCTGCTCATTGCGTTTCGCGGTGAACGATCGACGAAAAAGCATATTCGATCTGGTCATTGAGTGGTCTGCGGTTTAATCAGGTTTATCTTGATGAAATTGGATGTCCACATGCCCGCTCAATCCGACCCAAATCTGTTGAATGATCTTTCATCATTCGTGCAAAATCTCTCCAATGAAATCGAACCCCATCTGATTGAAGTTCGTCGCGACATCCATGCTCATCCTGAAACAGGGTTTGATGTCGAGCGTACTGCGGGCGTCGTTGCACGAGAGTTGCAAAGTCTGGGCATTGAGAATCAGACTGGTGTAGGCCGCACAGGTGTTGTCGGCTTTATCAAAGGCGGACGTCCGGGCCCCACATTGCTGATCCGTGCCGATATGGACGCACTGCCGATTGAAGAACAAACCGACCTGCCGTTTGCAAGCCTTCATCCGGGCAAAATGCATGCCTGTGGTCATGATCTTCATACCGCAACGCTTATTGGTATCGGTAAGGTTTTAAAGGATATAGCCCCGCGTCTTAGCGGAAACATAAAACTCATGTTCCAGCCAGCTGAAGAGACGCAGGAAAGCGGTGCCCGTGCGATGATTGCGGATGGCATTCTTGATGGCGTGGATTATGCACTGGGGTTTCATAATCATCCGGATGAGCCTACGGGCACTTTCACATTCGTTGAAGGTGTCGCAAATGGATCGTCGGATGAATTCGATATCACGGTTCATGCCGCATCCGGCCATGCCGCGCGTCCGCATCAGGCGGTGGACCCGATTGTCGCAACGGCTCAACTCATTACTCAGCTCCAAACAATCGTTTCGCGTGAAGTTGATCCAATGCTTGCGGCCGTTTTAACCATCGGCTCGATCCACGGCGGCCACACGCATAATATCATCCCGGACTCTGTTTCCATCATGGGGACGGTGCGCTGTCAGGATCGTGGCGCGCGCGACATCATCGAAGCCGCTGTTCGTCGTATTTGTGCAGGACTTGAAGCGGCATTGCGTGTGCGTTGCGAAATCAATTATGTGCGCGGCGTTCCTTCAATGGTGTCCGATTCCTATTTGATCGAAACCACGGGAGCGGTTATTCGCGAGCATTATGGTGATGTCTTTTTCAAGCGTGGCGGAAGCCTTGGCGCGGAAGATTTCGCATTGGTTGGCGAAAGAGTTCCTTCCTTCCAGCTTGGCATTGGTGCAGCGCAGGAAGGTCGCGACGACAAGCTGCATAATTCCGATTATCAGCCGGATGAACGCTGCATATCCAATGGCGTTGTAGCGCTTTCGCTGACTGCAGCACGCATACTGTCCTGAAATAACGAGCGGATTAGAGCGCATTTCGATCTGAATTTATCAGATCGGCGCTCTAATCATTTGTTATAACGCGCATCTTTCTCGAAAGCGGTTCACACTTTTCGGGATGCGCTCTAAAAGCCGGCCTTTATCTTATGCGCAGAGATATTGGCTGGAGAGCGCATGGATATGATTGGTGCCGATGCCGCAACATCCACCAATAATCCCTGCACCGTTTTTGACCCAGCGCTGTGACCATGCGCCATAAGCGTCGGGATCAAGGTCTGCGCGGATTTCGGTCACTGTTGCATTGGCTTCTTCATCGCCCTGCTGCGATGGAAAGGCATTGGCGTAAACACCAATTGGAATATCCTTGTCCAATGCGTCGAAAACCTGTTTTGCGGCAAGGATTGCTGCATCCATGACTTCAGGCATCGCACAATTGAACAAAAGTGCTTCTGCGCCGAGCTCGGCCGCAAGTCTTGCACCGTCGGCAACTGTTTCACCTGAACGCAGTTGCGCCTCTGTCATGTCTTCCGGTGAAACATCGTCGCGTAAAGTGTAGGAAATCCAGAGCGGCTTTCCCGTCGCGCGGATCGCTTCATGCGCGGCCTTCACTTCGATGAGACTGCTTTGGGTTTCTGCAAGCCAGAGGTCGACAGATGGCGACAGACCATCCACCAGAACATTGAGCAGTTCGCCAGCGCGGGCAGGATCGAAAAGCTCCGGCTGATACGACCCAAAAACCGGCGGTAATGATCCGGCGACTTTAACGTCGCGTCCGGCGGCATCGGCTGCGTCGCGGGCGATTGTGCCGGAGAGGGCAGCTAGCTTGTGACCGTCTGCTGCGAAACGTTCCTCACCGATGTGAAAAGGCACGATTGCATAGCTGTTGGTTGTGATGACATCAGCACCGGCTGCAATATAGCCGTCATGCACTTCGCGAACATATTGTGGGCCTTCAATAAGCGCGAGAGCCGACCACTCCGGCTGGCGGAACGGTGCACCAACGCGCTCCAGTTCACGGCCCATGCCACCGTCGAGAATGATTGTCTTCTTGCTCATATTTTCACGTCCTTATTGGTATTTGTCGTCGTAACGTCCGCACGCTGGGCTATTATGCTATCGAGCCAGCCCGGCTTCATTTGTGGAACAGATGCCAGAAGCTTGGCAGTGTAATCGTCATAGGGTGGGTTCAAAACGTCTGCCTTCAAGCCATAACGCACCACTGATCCGCGATGCATCACGGCAATTTTGTCGGCAATGGCACGAACGATTGCGAGATCATGCGTGACAAAAAGATAAGACGTGCCAGTTTCGCTTTGTATCCGACGCAGCAAATCGAGAATGCCTTCCGCGACCAGTGGATCCAGTGCAGAAGTCGGCTCGTCACATAAAAGCAGCTTCGGACGGGCGGCAAGAGCGCGAGCAATACAAACCCGCTGCTTCTGACCGCCAGATAATTCTGCAGGATATCGGTCCAGAATGGTTTTCGGCAACTCATTCAACTCAAGCAACTCATGAACGGCTTTACGACGCTCTTCTCGTCGCATGCGGAAGTAGAATTGCAACGGCCTGCCGATAATGTCAGCGATGCTACGACGCGGATTGAGCGCAAGATCAGGCAACTGGCTGATCATCTGGATATTACGCAGCGTTTCTTTCGAGCGGTGATCTACACTTGCAGGCAGCACCGCCCCATCGAAACGGATTTCTCCCTTGGTAGGTTGAAGAAGGCCGCTGACAACACGCGCAAGCGTCGATTTGCCAGAGCCGGATTCCCCCACGATGGCCAGCGTCTGACCTTCGGTAAGATCCATGGTGATCGCTTCAAGCACCGGGGTTGCCGGATCATAGGCTGCAGAAATGTTCGAAATTGAAAGAAGCGGCGCAGATGTTTCCGCTCGCCCTTCTATTTCCTTTTGCCGAACAGCAACGAGCTGGCGCGTGTAGTCTTCGCGTGGCGCATCGAAAATCTCGCGAACAGAGCCTTTTTCGACCATGCGTCCGTGGCGCAACACCATAATCTCATCCGCAATCTGAGCAACAACGGCCAGATCATGCGAGATATAGAGCGCAGCGGTATTGGTTGTCTCTATCGCCTTCTTGATTGCAATCAGAACTTCAATCTGGGTTGTCACATCAAGGGCGGTTGTTGGTTCATCGAAGACCACGAGATCAGGACTGGCGCAGAGCGCCATTGCCGTCATTGCACGTTGAAGCTGCCCGCCTGACACCTGATGCGGATAGCGTTCGCCAAAACGCTTTGGATCGGGCAGGCCAAGCAAGGTGAAAAGCTCGACTGCGCGAGCTTTGGCTGGATCGCGCTTCATCAAACCATGCCAGACAGTAGCTTCGATAACCTGATCAATCAGTTTGTGCGCAGGATTGAAAGCGGCAGCAGCCGATTGTGCGACATAGGCAATGCGGCACCCGCGCATTTTTTGTGTGCTTTTGCGGGACAACGAAAGAATATTCTGCCCGTCCAGCGTAATCGTCCCGCCGGTAATCTCAAGGCCGCCGCGTGCAAAGCCGAGCGCTGCAAGACCGATGGTCGATTTACCTGCGCCCGATTCCCCGATAAGCCCAAGCACCCGGCCTTTTTCCAGGGTCAGATCAACGCCGTCGACCACAAGAGTTTCATCCGAGCTGATCTGTAGCCCATCAATTTTCAGCAGCGGTTTGGTGCCCTGATCAGCCATTTTTCTGCGCGCCTTTCTTAAGACTGGACGTACGCTGTAAAATCCAGTCGACGACAAAATTGACGCTGATCGCAAGCACGGCGATGGTTGCACCGGGAATAAGTGCTGCAAATACGCCGAACATCAGGCCATCCTTGTTTTCTTTGACCAGACTGCCCCAGTCGGCGATCGGCGGCTGCACGCCGAGACCCAGAAAAGAGAGGGTGGACAGAAACAGGATTGAAAAGACGAAGCGAAGCCCGAATTCTGCCAGCAAAGGGGACAGGGCATTGGGGAGAATTTCGTTGAAAATGATCCAGCCTTTGCTCTCTCCGCGCAGACGTGCAATTTCAACATAATCCAGAACCACGACGTCTAATGCTATCGCGCGGCTGACGCGGAAAACGCGGGTGGCTTCCAGAACCGCCATAACCGCGATCAGGATGAAAACGCTCTTTGGCAGAACTGCCAGCACCACAAGCGCGAAGATAAGCGTCGGGATCGCCATCAGCAGATCATTGCTGCGCGAGAGCAATTGATCCGGCCATCCGCGCGTCAGTGCTGCAAGAAAACCAAGCGGTACGCCAATCAGAAAGGCGAGAATTGTAGCTGCGGCTGCAATCGAAAGCGTTAATCGGGTGCCCCAAATGAGGCGGGACAGAAGATCGCGGCCGATATTATCGGTTCCGAGTAAGGCTTCGCGTGTCGGACCTTGCCACACTGTTCCGACCACTTCTGAGATTGGGTGCGGTGCGAGCCAATTGGCGAAGATTGCAATGAATACGAAGAAAGCGATGCCGCCGAAGCCGATTGCAGCAAGCCATTGCGAGCGTTTTGTACGCTTTTTCATCGTGGATGCCTCAATCGTGGATTGGTCAGAATGACGATGACATCAGCGATGATATTGAGGCCGATATAAACAGCCGCGAAAATAAGGCCACAGGCCTGCACGACCGGCACATCGCGTTTAGCGACGTGATCGACCATATATTGGCCCATGCCCGGATAAACAAAGATAACCTCCACAACCACGACACCAACAACCAGATATGCCAAGTTGAGCGCTATGACATTGATAACGGGTGAAAGTGCGTTCGGCAGTGCATGTTTGAGAAGAATGCGCCAGCGTGGCAAGCCTTTGAGCTGCGCTGTTTCAATATAGGGTGATGACATCACGGCAAGCAACGAAGCGCGTATCATGCGCACCATATGCCCGGTTACGGCAATCACCAGCGTCATACATGGCAGCGCAATTGCTGTCAGGCGCTGCCAGCCGCTCATCGATGAATTCACAAGTGCGCTTGATGGAAGAAGTCCGAGCGAAATCGCAAAATAGGCGATCAGAATATAGGCCACGAAAAATTCTGGGAGCGAGATGGTGCCGAGCGTTGCAACTGCTATGCCGCGATCAATTGCAGTATCGGCGTAAAGGACTGAAATGACGCCGAGCAATAAGGCCAGCGGAATGGCGAACAGGGCGGCCATCGCTGCCAGATAAAGTGTATTCGAAAGGCGTGGGGCGATGCTCCTGGCTATGTCCTGCCGGTTGGAATAGCTGCGACCAAGGTCGCCCTGAACGGCATCACCAAGCCATTCCGCATAGCGCTGAACAGCGGGTCTTTCGAGGCCCAGCTCCTTGCGAATATTCTCGACTGCCTGAGGAGTTGCCTGCTGTCCCAGCATTGCTGTTGCGACATCACCCGGCAGAATCTGTGTTCCGGCAAAGATCACGACCGAAATCGCCCATAAAAGCACAGCGCCAAGCAGCATACGCCGGACAACCAGTCCAAAGAGCGAGTTGCTACGCATAAATCCAACCGAATATCGACGGCGTTTGATTGCTGCTGTCGTTTCTTCTGGCTGTACTTGGTGTGTTGGCACGTCTGTCATCGGCGGTCCAGGTAGTAGGCGGTCAGTGAAGGCAAATGGCTGAAAGCTTGCCAGCCAGCCATTCTAAATTGTGAGGCGCCGATGGTGTTAACCCTTCGACGCCTCGATGCCAAGACTCTTATTCAGCTTTCGGAAAAGGCTATCCGCAACACAGCATACTATTCTTCAAGCCAGACTTTTTCTGCCAGTCGATAGCCGCTCATGTCACCACCACCGGGCACGGATACATGGCCTTTTACCTTGCCGCTTGCTGCCGCAAGATTGTCGGTGAAGACAGGGATCAGCTCACCGCCGTCATCCACGATCAGCACCTGCATGTCGTGATAGATCTGCTTGCGCTTCGCTTCATCCAGCTCAACGCGGGACGCTGCAAGAAGCTTGTCAAAAGTTTCGTTGCTCCAGCCGGTTTCATTCCATGGTGCACCGGTTTGCAGCAGCATCGAAAGCATAGCGTCTGCGGTCGGGCGCACCGACCAGTTTGATGCGACAAACGGCTTCTTCAGCCAGACTTCATCCCAATAGCCATCAGACGGCACGCGCTCGACATCAATAGTAATGCCAGCTTTGGCCGCAGATGCCTGGTAAAGCTGTGCTGCATCCGCGGAACCGGTAAAGCCGTTATCTGAAACGCTCAGCGGAATAGAACCTGAGAAGCCGGATTTTTTCAGATGAAATGCTGCTTTTTCCGGATCATAGGCGCGTTGCGGAATGTCTTTTGCATGCAATGCATTCCATGATGGGATCGGATTGTCGTTGCCGATAGCACCAGTTCCGACGAGCAGACTCTTCTGCAACTCTTCGCGATCAATCGCATATTTGAGCGCAAGACGCAGATCGTTGTTCTTCAGAAGCTCGGAATCCGTGCGCATTGGGAAGCAATACATCGAATTTTCTGGCGTGCGCAGGATCTGGATGTCCGGACGGGCCCCCAAAAGGCTGACCATGCGTGGTTCGACCGCGTTGATGACATGGGCCTGACCGCTCATCAAAGCGGCCATGCGCGCAGTCGTATCGTCCATAGCGATGGTTTCAACGGAATCGACATTTGCGCGGTCCGGGTGCCAATAGTTCGGATTGCGACGCGTCAATGCACGGACACCCGGCTGGAAATCTTCGAGAATGAAGGCTCCGGTGCCGATGCCCTTATCGAAATCTTCGCCGTCCGCTCCAATGCCGAGGTGATAATCGACGAAAGCTGCCGGAAAATCGACATTGCCAGCATTCAAGGTGACTGTGACTTCATGTGTGTCCGAAGCAACAACATCGGTTACGGCGAGAAGCACGCCCTTACCACCGGATTTGGTGTTCTCGCCGCGATGATGATTGAGCGAATAAACCACGTCCTTGGCGGTGAGTTCCTTGCCATTGTGGAATGTCACACCCTTGCGAAGACGGAATACCCATTTGCTGGCATCCGCATTTGCAGGTTCCCAGCTTTCTACCAAAGCGCCTGTGAGTTTCCCATCGGGCCCCAGTTCCAGCAGCGTGTTGAAGAGCTGAAAGCCTACGGTATACATGTATGCCATCGTATATGACGCCGGATCAAGATGGTCAGAGCTTGAGGCCGAATGCATAGCAATTACCAGATGTCCGCCTTTGCTGGGCTTGGCATCTTGCGCGCGCGCTTGCGAAGGCAGCAGCAAACCGGTTGAGGTCATTCCCAAACCAGTTGCGATAGCAGCGCCGGCTGACATGCTAAGGAATTGTCGACGGGATGGCTTAATCGGAATGATCGGACTTTTATGGTGAGACATGCTTTGCACTTTGATGCTTGAGGGCTTCAATATGGATTATGAGGCTTGTTAATCTCATTAGAGGCATTCCTCAACAAGCAATAAATAAAATAATCCGTTTGGATAATTAGAATATTATTCCAATTTGGGAGGGCATATCGTCAAGAGCCTGTTCTATCCGTCAGTCCGGCTTCTGACACGAACATTCCATATCTCATGCGTTTTTGCAGGAAGATTTCTGCAGGTAGCATTCCCTTCATATTGGAAAGGGCCAGATTGTAAATCAGGCATCCCGTACGTCGAAAAGAATAAAGGATTTGTCGAAATGGGGGGGTAAAAAGCCGGAATTTTAGTTCCACCATGATTGATTAAAGACTTGCGACACATCCTTTTAGGTTTACGTACCAAGTTTTCAACCAATCATTCTCAAGCAAGATTCCAACTCTTCTTGATGGAATACAATAGCTATTGTAATTCTGTTATAGGCCTTGTTACGTAACGGTTCATTCCAATGTCTTTCGCTGTTGCGCGGCGATGAATTTCAGCCATTGTCGAATGAAATGCCGCGTTTAGCTGTTCAAGCTTGGCATGTTCCGCAAGATGCGCAGGAACAAGTTCGCGGATTTCAGCAAGGATACCGGCTTCATCAATTGAGTGCATTTTTCCCTGATTAACGACAATTTCTCCAGCCACCATCACAGTCTCGATTGATGAGCCATTTTCGGAATAGACAAGATGCTTTGCGACATCATTGAGCGGGGTAAAGCTGAGCGTCGTGAGATCAATGATCAGCAAATCCGCCGCTTTACCAGTTTCCAGCGATCCTGTGACATTCTCAAGCATAGCAGTGCGCGCACCATTAATCGTTGCCATTCTGAGAATTTCATCGGCGTTGACCCATTGCGTGTAATCGGGCCCGGATACACTATGTATCAATCCTGCCACGCGCATGACGTCAAAAATGCGCACGGTATCGTTTGAAGAAATGCCGTCTGTACCAAGACCGATAGTTACGCCCGCATTCATCAATTGGCGAATTGGAGCAATACCGGCACCGAGTTTTTGATTGGAAATTGCATTATGGGCAACGGAACATTTGGCTTCTCCCATCAGCTCTATGTCATGAGAACTAACCCAGACAGAATGGGCAATCGTCGTGTTCCGTGAGAGAATATCCAGATCTTGCATATAGGCAATCAGGCTTTTGCCATAAAGTTCGGGGCCAGTGACTGCCTGTGTTTTTGTTTCAAGAACATGGGTGTGTAACGGGACACCCATTTCAACGGCGAGCGCATGGCATGCTTGCAGTAGCTCTGGCGTGCAACGTTGTGGTGCCGAAGGCGCAATCATGAAATTGATACGGCCTGCTGTGCCGTGTAACGTCGAGAAAGCCGAGCGGCAATAATCCATATAGGCATCCGCCGACATGGGCGGGCCAAAATCGAGCTTATCCTGTAGATGGCGCGGCATAACTTCGCGCGCATAGGGAAGCGCATCCAATGTATGAATATTCATAGCTGCACTGGAGACATTGGCGCGAATACCAGCATCTTGATAGGCTTTAAACACAGTCGAAAGCCGGGAAAGATCATGTGCTGGGGGATCAAAGAAATCATCGCATAAAGTGGTTACACCGTTGCGTAAAGATTCCATCGCAAGAAGAAGACTGCGTAGATAAAGCAATCTTTCGTTGATGACAGGTCCCATCAACAGCGGATAGGCGTAAAGCAGCCAGATTTCCAGCGGCATGCCTTCATATCGTCCCCGGAAGAACGTTTCGCTGGAATGGGTGTGTGCATTAATTAGCCCTGGCATCACGAGGCGGTTTTTTCCATCCATGACATGTGCATCGGGACCCACGACAAGATTATTGCCTATAGCCAGAATCTTGCCATCCTCGATCAGAAGATCACCTTCGAATGGGCGGCTTCCATGTTCAGCGCACATGGTCAGAATGGTGGCGTTTCTAATGATGGTTTGTTTTTTGATCTGCATCATAGATTTCCCTGCAACTACTGATCGCGCAGCTCACTAAAGCCGTTTGCAGCCTTGGTGCCACCACGCAATTGCGTACTAAGCCAGATCCCAATTACGGTCGCGATGTACGGTAGTGCCAGTAGCAGATCATGTGGAACACGGTCACCAAAAGCAAGCTGTGCTCTGATGCCGAGTGCACCAACAACTGCAAAAAACACGGCGGCGAGACTTGCTCCGATAGGATGACCCGCTCCAAAAATGACGGCAGCAAATCCCATAAAACCACGACCAGCCGTCATGTTCTGTGCGAAAATTTGTAGGCTTCCGGCCGCGAGCTCTGCACCTGCCAATGCGCATAGCACACCACCAACCATCAGTGCGATGAGACGCATCAGTGCGGGATTAATGCCGACGCTGCGTGCTGCGAATGGATGTTCGCCAGCCGCAGCAAGACGTAAACCAAAGCGAGTTCTGCGTAAGACAATCCACATTGCAAACACGACAAACGGCATAAGCAATACAAGGATCGAGAGAGAGCCATAAGCACCAAATGCGGGCCCGATGCGCGGTAAGCCGAAAGGTGCGCTAACGGCAGCCTGAGTGCCAAAAATGGATTGCACTGCAAGGGCTGTGCCACCAAGCCCTAACCCTGTTAAACCTAAACCGGCAATGATCTGGTTTGCTTTGAGCTTTTCGACGACAAACCAGAACAGGATTGACCCGACAACGCAAACGATAATGGCAATCAGCAGTGCCAACCATATCGACTGGGTCAACACAATGCCCAGAATGGTTGCACAAGCCCCTGCAATCATCAGACCTTCAAGTCCAAGATGCCAGACCCCAGTGCGCTGTGCGATTACACCGGCAAGGGTGACATAAATGAGTGGCGTGCCTGAGCGCAGGATAGCGATTAGGAAGTCTTCCATATCCGTCCTCCAAGTTTTGCTATCCGGTCAATGACGCTGGATTTTGCTGTAATGAAGAGAGCGATTGCAGCATTGATGATGTCGATGGCAGAAGACGGCAGGCCAGCCATAATCGGCAGATAAAGCGCCGCCGACGCAAGACCGCCGAAAAACAAGGCGACAAATGCCGTTCCGACAACGGAGAAATTGGCAACAAGTGCAATCAGGATTGCCGTGAAACCATGGCCCGGCAGGAAACCGCCGGTCAGGCGACCATTCGGCCCCATGAATTCGATTGTTCCCGCAAGTCCGGCAAGAGCACCACTCAGCAGGAAGCTGGCAAGCCCGATACGCCATGTTCGCGCACCTTGCCATTGCACCATTGTTGGATTGCGACCAGCAAGTCCGGAGAGAACACCAAACGCAGTCCGGTTAACCAGAAACCACATAGCCAGCCCAACAAGAACAGCAATCGCAATGATTGTTGGAGAAAGGCCGAGTGAATCACTAATGCGATATGCGCTCGAGAGGGGGCGGCTCGACGCCTGCTGCCCCGTTCCCGAGGGGTCCTTAAGTGGCCCAGCGGTCACATAAAGCAGAAACAGGCCTGCGATGAAATTGCCCATCAGGGTGGTGATTACTTCATCAGCACCAGATTTCAGCCGCAGAAGCCCGGGCCATAATGCCCAGAGTGCCCCGCCCGTCATGCCAGCCAAAAAGCAAGCCGTAATCAGGACGAATGCGGGTGCACCATTGAGCCATTCAGCTGTAAATGCGGCTGCAATTGCACCCATGTAGAATTGGCCCTGAGCACCAATATTAAAATAGCCTGCGCGGAAAGAAACAGCCACACCAACGGCTGTAATGAACAATGGGAGGCCCCATCTTAAAGCCTGATTGAATGCGCCGGGCCTCAGAAATGCACCATCAGCAATCGACTGGAACATGAGACCTGTTGAATATCCG
>Ga0213829_1000732_pt1 | contig 27676 bp, 37 predicted proteins | sample MC6MC0896MG_FD_180665 | JGI IMG/M metagenome (GOLD analysis project Ga0213829, IMG submission 180665) | Enriched soil aggregate microbial communities from Iowa State University, Ames, United States - MC6-MC0896-MG | ecosystem: Environmental > Terrestrial > Soil > Unclassified | place: USA: Iowa...
TGATCGTGCCGATCGCAATGGAAGAGAAGCTCCGCTTCGCTATCCGTGAAGGTGGCCGTACCGTTGGTGCAGGCATCGTCGCTTCGATCATCGAGTAATTAGATTTGTGCAGGAGCGCTCGGCTCCGGCATAACCCCGAAAAGTGTTTTACGGTTTTCGGATCAGGTTATGCCCAAACAACCGGGCGCTCCGCGTAACAAGGAACAGATCAAATGAACGGTCAAAACATCCGCATTCGCCTTAAGGCGTTTGATCATCGGATCCTTGACGCTTCGACGCGGGAAATCGTGTCGACTGCTAAGCGTACCGGTGCAAATGTACGCGGACCGATCCCACTTCCAACACGGATCGAAAAGTTCACAGTTAACCGGTCGCCGCACATCGATAAGAAGAGCCGCGAACAGTTCGAGATGCGCACGCACAAGCGTCTTCTCGATATCGTTGACCCAACCCCGCAGACTGTAGACGCGCTGATGAAGCTCGATCTGTCCGCCGGTGTTGATGTCGAGATCAAGCTTTAATCGGCTTGAGGACGGAAGGAACGAACCCGATGCGTTCAGGTGTTATTGCACAAAAGCTGGGCATGACCCGCGTCTATAACGACGCCGGTGAACATGTACCAGTGACAGTTCTTCGTATGGAAGACTGCCACGTGGTAGCTCAGCGTACAGTTGAAAAAAATGGTTATACAGCTGTTCAGCTTGGCGTTGGATTTGCCAAGGTAAAGAACACAACCAAGGCTCTGCGCGGTCACTTCGCGAAGGCCGAAGTTGAGCCTAAGGCGAAAGTTGCGGAATTCCGCGTTTCGCCAGATAACCTTCTTGAAGTTGGCTCTGAGATTCTTGCAGAGCATTTCGTCGCCGGCCAGAAGGTCGATGTGACGGGAACTTCGATTGGTAAGGGCTTTGCCGGTGTTATGAAGCGTCATAACTTTGCTGGTCATCGCGCTTCTCATGGTAACTCGGTTACTCACCGCTCGCACGGCTCGACCGGCCAGCGTCAGGATCCGGGTAAAGTGTTCAAGGGCAAGAAGATGGCTGGTCACATGGGTCAGACCCGCGTGACAACGCAGAACATCGAAGTTGTCTCTACAGACACTGATCGTGGCCTTATTCTGGTTCGCGGTGCAGTTCCTGGCTCCAAGGGCGCCTGGATTCTGGTTCGCGATGCAGTCAAGGTTTCGCTGCCAGAGAATGCACCTAAGCCAGCAGCGCTGCGCCAGGCTGCAAACAATGTAGCAGCAGATGCTGTCGCGACTGAGGGAGCCGAATAATGGATCTCACAATTACAACTCTTGAAGGCAAGGATGCCGGCAAGGTCAAGCTTAACGAAGATATCTTCGGTCTTGATCCACGCGACGACATTCTTCAGCGCGTTGTGCGCTGGCAGCTGGCTCGCCGCCAGCAGGGCTCTCATGATGCCAAGGGCCGTAGCGACATCAGCCGCACCGGTTCGAAGATGTACAAGCAGAAGGGTACGGGCCGCGCTCGTCACCATTCAGCACGTGCACCGCAGTTCCGCGGCGGTGGTCAGGCTCACGGACCAGTAGTCCGTTCGCACGATCATGATCTGCCGAAGAAGGTTCGCGCTCTTGGTCTGCGTCATGCTTTGTCGGCAAAGGCAAAGGCATCTGACCTGATCATCATCGATGATCTGGCAGCTTCCGAAGCCAAGACAAAGCAGCTTGTGTCGCAGTTCGCCAAGCTCGGTCTCGAAAATGCACTGCTTATCGGTGGCGCAGAGATCGACGTGAACTTCCAGCGTGCTGCTTCGAACATCCCGAACATCGATGTTCTGCCAGTGCAGGGCATCAATGTTTACGACATCCTGCGTCGTGGCAAGCTCGTGCTTTCCAAGGCAGCTGTCGAAGCACTCGAGGAGCGTTTTAAATGACCGATCTTCGCCATTATGACGTGATCGTCAGCCCAGTCATTACCGAAAAGTCGACCCTTGTTTCCGAACATAATCAGGTCGTCTTCAACGTAGCTCGCAAAGCGACGAAGCCGGAAATCAAGGCTGCAATCGAAGCGCTTTTCGGCGTTAAGGTTAAGGCTGTAAACACCACTGTGCGCAAAGGCAAAGTGAAGCGGTTCCGCGGCATTGTCGGGCGCCAGAGCGATGTCAAGAAAGCGATCGTTACTTTGGCCGAAGGCCAGAGCATCGACGTTTCGACAGGTCTCTGAGAGGCCACGGAGTAAAGACAATGGCACTCAAGCACTTTAATCCGACCACGCCAGGACAGCGTCAGCTGGTCATCGTGGACCGTTCGGAACTCTACAAGGGCAAGCCGGTCAAGTCGTTGACCGAAGGTCTGTCCAAGAAGGGTGGCCGTAACAACACCGGTCGTATCACTGTTCGCTTTCAGGGCGGCGGTCACAAGCGTTCTTACCGATTTGTTGACTTCAAGCGTCGTAAGCACGACGTCGTCGCAACGGTTGAACGTCTGGAATACGATCCTAACCGCACAGCGTTTATCGCGCTGATCCGCTACGAAGACGGCGAGCTGAGCTACATTCTGGCTCCGCAGCGTCTGGCAGCCGGCGACAAGGTCATTGCTGGCCAGTCCGTCGACGTTAAGCCAGGCAATGCAATGCCGCTTTCGTCGATGCCAATTGGTACCATTATCCACAACGTGGAAATGAAGCCAGGCAAGGGCGGTCAGATTGCTCGTTCGGCTGGCGCATACGCCCAGCTCGTTGGACGTGACCAGGGTATGGCTATCCTGCGTCTGAACTCCGGCGAACAGCGTCTGGTATCAGGTGCATGCTTTGCAACGGTTGGCGCAGTGTCCAATCCAGAGCACAGCAACATCAATGACGGTAAGGCCGGTCGTTCGGTTTGGCGCGGTAAGCGTCCACACGTTCGCGGCGTTGCTATGAACCCAGTTGACCACCCGCATGGTGGTGGTGAAGGCCGCACTTCTGGTGGTCGTCATCCGGTCACGCCTTGGGGCAAGCCTACGAAGGGTAAAAAGACCCGTTCGAACAAGGCGACCGATAAATTCATCATGCGTTCGCGTCATCAGCGCAAGAAATAAGAGAGGTAGTCTAAAGTGGCTCGTTCAGTTTGGAAAGGTCCGTTTGTCGATGGCTATCTTCTCAAGAAAGCTGAGAAGGTACGCGAAGGCGGTCGCAGTGAAGTTATCAAGATGTGGAGCCGTCGCTCCACGATCTTGCCGCAGTTCGTTGGCCTGACTTTCGGTGTTTATAACGGCAACAAGCATGTGCCGGTATCAATCAACGAAGAAATGGTTGGACATAAGTTCGGTGAATTCGCGCCGACGCGTACCTATTACGGTCACGGCGCGGACAAGAAGTCAAAGAGGAAGTAACAGATGGGCAAGGCCAAGGCTCCCCGCCAGCTTAAGGATAACGAGGCGAAAGCCGTCGCCCGTACGCTTCGCGTCAGCCCGCAGAAGCTTAACCTTGTCGCGGCACTTATCCGCGGCAAGAAAGTTAACGCGGCACTTGCTGATCTGACGTTCTCGCGCAAGCGGATCGCTGAAACAGTGAAAAAGACGCTCGAATCGGCTATCGCCAACGCAGAGAACAATCATGATCTCGATGTTGACGCGCTGATCGTTGCAGAAGCTTATGTTGGCAAATCAATTGTCATGAAGCGTTTCCACGTTCGTGGACGTGGTAAGGCAAGCCGCATCGAAAAGCCGTTTTCGCATCTCACCATTGTTGTCCGCGAAGTTGCGGAAAAAGGGGAGGCCGCATAATGGGCCAGAAGATTAATCCGATCGGTTTTCGTCTCGGCATTAACCGCACCTGGGATTCGCGTTGGTACGCAAATACCGGTGAATACGGCAAGCTGCTGCATGAAGACGTTAAGATCCGTGAGTATCTTAAGAGCGAACTCAAGCAGGCTGCGATCGCTAAGATCGTAATCGAACGTCCGCACAAGAAGTGCCGCGTGACGATTCACTCGGCTCGTCCGGGTATAATCATCGGCAAGAAGGGTGCAGACATCGAAAAGCTTCGCAAGAAGCTTTCCGAAATGACGAATTCCGATACGTCGCTCAACATTGTTGAAGTTCGTAAGCCGGAAGTCGATGCTACGCTGATCGCACAGTCGATCGCTCAGCAGCTTGAACGTCGTGTGGCATTCCGTCGCGCCATGAAGCGTGCCGTTCAGTCGGCAATGCGTCTTGGAGCCGAAGGCATCCGTATCAACTGCTCCGGTCGTTTGGGCGGCGCTGAAATCGCACGTATGGAATGGTACCGCGAAGGTCGCGTTCCGCTTCACACGCTGCGTGCTGATATCGATTACGGTACAGCAGAAGCGCAGACCGCCTACGGCATCTGCGGCGTGAAGGTTTGGGTATTCAAGGGCGAAATCCTTGAGCATGACCCAATGGCTTCTGAACGTCGTGCGGTTGAGGGTGACAATCAGGGTTCCCAGCAGAACCGCCGCCGCGAAAACGCTTAAAAAGCGCATCGCGGGCGAGAAAATTGGAGTAGAGAACAATGATGCAGCCTAAGCGCACCAAGTTCCGTAAGCAGTTCAAGGGCCGTATTCACGGCAACTCGAAGGGCGGTACGGATCTTAATTTCGGTGCATTCGGTTTGAAGGCAGTAGAGCCTGACCGCGTCACAGCACGACAGATCGAAGCGGCTCGCCGCGCGATCACTCGTCACATGAAACGTGCCGGTCGTGTATGGATCCGAATCTTCCCGGATCTGCCAGTTACATCGAAGCCTACCGAAGTCCGTATGGGTAAAGGTAAGGGTTCGGTTGACTACTGGGCAGCACGTGTTGCACCAGGTCGTGTAATGTTTGAGCTTGACGGCGTACCCGAAGATGTGGCACGCGAAGCCTTGAGACTCGGCGCTGCAAAGTTGTCGGTCAAGACGCGCTTCATTCAGCGCATCGTAGATTAAGAGGGCAGTCATGAAAGCCGCAGACGTTCGGGCGAAAAGCCTCGATCAGATTACAGAAGAGCTCGGCTCGCTGAAGAAAGAGCAGTTTAACCTGCGCTTCCAGAAGGCAACCGGCCAGCTCGAAAAAACCGCGCGCGTGAAGCAGGTTCGCCGTGACATTGCGCGTATTAAGACCATCGCCCGCCAGAAGGCGGCCGAAAGCAAGGCATAAGGAAAAATATAATGCCTAAACGCGTTCTGCAGGGCGTTGTCGTCAGCGACAAAAATGATAAGACTGTTGTAGTAAAGGTTGAGCGTCGCTATTCGCATCCGCTCCTCCAGAAAACTATTCGTCAGTCGAAGAAATATAAAGCGCATGACGAAAACAACCAGTTCAAGATTGGTGATCAGGTTTCTATTGAAGAATCCAAGCCAATTTCGAAGGACAAACGCTGGATCGTTCTCACGAACGTAACAGCGGGCTAAATTACAAACACGCAGCTTAGGTAGGGCAGGAGCCCTTAACCAGCTGAAGGAAAAAAAGGCGGCCAGTCATGATTCAGATGCAAACAAACCTCGACGTGGCGGATAACTCCGGCGCACGTCGTGTCATGTGCATCAAGGTGCTGGGCGGCTCGAAGCGGCGTTATGCTTCCGTGGGAGACATCATTGTGGTGTCGATCAAGGAAGCTATCCCGCGCGGCCGCGTCAAAAAAGGTGACGTGATGAAGGCGGTGGTCGTACGGACCGCCAAGGACATCCGTCGCGCAGACGGCAGCGTAATTCGTTTTGATAACAACGCAGCTGTTCTAATCGATAACAAGAAAGAGCCTATCGGCACGCGTATCTTCGGACCGGTTCCGCGCGAACTTCGCGCTAAGAACCACATGAAGATCATCTCGCTGGCTCCGGAAGTTCTGTAAGGAAGCAAGACGATGCAAAAGATTCGCAAAGGCGACAGCGTTGTCGTGCTGTCCGGTAAGGACAAGGGCCGTACAGGCGAAGTTCTTCAGGTTATGCCTAAGGACGACAAAGCGCTTGTCCGTGGCATTAATGTTGTGAAGCGTCATCAGCGCCAGACACAGACACAGGAATCCGGTATTATCTCGAAAGAGGCACCGATCCATTTGTCTAACCTGGCCGTTGCTGATCCAAAAGACGGCAAGCCAACTCGCGTTGGTTTCCGCGTTGAGGACGGCAAGAAGGTGCGCGTCGCAAAGCGTTCGGGAGCGGTGATCTGATGACTGAAGCTAAGGCACTTCCACGCTTTAAGAAGATTTATCAGGATACAATCCGTAAAGCTCTTCTTGAAGAATTCAAATACGACAACGAGATGCAGATCCCACGCATCAGCAAAGTTGTCCTGAATATGGGTGTAGGCGAAGCAACTGGCGATTCTAAGAAGCCATCGGTTGCTGCAGCAGATCTGGCCTTGATTGCCGGTCAAAAGGCTGTCATTACTCGCGCCCGTAATTCGATCGCAACTTTTAAGTTGCGTGAAGATATGCCAATCGGTACGAAGGTCACTCTTCGTGCGGATCGCATGTACGAATTCCTAGATCGCCTGATCACGATTGCGCTTCCGCGCGTTCGAGATTTCCGTGGTCTGAATCCGAAGAGCTTTGATGGTCGTGGCAACTTCGCCATGGGTGTCAAGGAACACATCGTGTTTCCAGAAATCAACTACGATAAAGTTGATCAGATCTGGGGCATGGACATCATCGTTTGCACGACTGCAACAACGGATGATGAAGCCCGCGCTCTTCTGCGCGCCTTCAACTTCCCGTTTCGGCAGTAACGGCAAGCGTAGCGAGGTATAAATACTATGGCCAAGACTAGCGCAGTCGAAAACAATAAGCGCCGCGAAAAGTTGGTTAAGCGTCATGCTGACAAGCGTGCACGTCTGAAGGCGGTTGTAATGAACCAGAGCCTTCCGTTGGAAGAGCGCTTTCGCGCTACTATCCAGCTCGCCGAACTGCCGCGCAATTCCGCTAAGGTCCGTATTCGCAATCGTTGCGAAATTTCGGGTCGCCCGCGTGGTTATTACCGTAAACTGAAGATGTCGCGTATTGCGCTTCGCCAGTTGGGTTCGCTCGGACAGATTCCGGGCATAGTTAAGTCGAGCTGGTAAGGAGTAGCATATGTCTGTGTCAGATCCTATCGGCGACATGCTGACCCGTATTCGCAACGCAGTAGGCCGCAAGAAGACCAAGGTTTCGACCCCGGCTTCGAAGCTCCGCGCTCGCGTTCTGGATGTTCTTCAGTCAGAAGGTTACATTCGCGGATACACGCAGAGTGAGTTCGTGAACGGCAAAGCCGAGATCGAAATCGAACTGAAGTATTATGAAGGCGTTCCAGTCATTCGTGAACTGACCCGCGTTTCGAAGCCTGGCCGTCGCGTGTACGTGTCGGTCAAGTCGATTCCGCAGGTTGCGAATGGTCTTGGCATCTCGATCCTGTCCACACCTAAGGGTGTAATGGCGGATCATGAAGCCCGTGAACAAAACGTTGGTGGTGAGCTGCTCTGCCGCATCTTCTGATGCGGCTGACAGTGAACAGATAGAAGACAGGTATAAAAATGTCTCGTATCGGTAAAAAACCCGTGCCGGTCCCGGCAGGCGTGACCGCCAGTGTTGATGGGCAGATCGTCAAGGCTAAGGGCGCGAAGGGCGAATTGTCTTTCGTAGTGCACGATGAGGTACTGGTTAAGATCGAAGATGGCGCTGTAAGCGTTGATCCTCGCGATCAGTCAAAGAATGCTCGTTCCAAGTGGGGCATGTCCCGCACTATGATCATTAACATCTTCACAGGTGTTAAGGATGGTTACGAGAAGAAGCTTGAGATCAGCGGCGTCGGTTATCGCGCTGCAATGCAGGGCAAGAACCTGCAGCTCTCGTTGGGCTTCAGTCACGAGGTCGTCTATGACGTGCCAGCCGGCATCACTGTTGCCGTACCAAAGCCAACGGAAATCGTTGTCTCAGGTATCGATAAGCAGCAGGTCGGTCAGGTTGCGGCTGAGATTCGTGAATATCGCGGCCCCGAGCCTTACAAGGGCAAGGGCGTCAAGTATGCTGGCGAGAAGATCGTCCGCAAAGAAGGCAAGAAGAAGTAAGGGAAGCGCGTCATGGCATCGCCAAAAGAAACTTTGCAGCGTCGCGCTGCTCGTGTACGCCGTCAGGTCAAGGCCGTCGCAAACGGCCGTCCACGTCTCAGCGTACACCGCTCTTCCAAGAACATCTACGTTCAGGTTATCGACGACGTTCGCGGTGTTACCATCGCAGCAGCATCGACACTGGATGGCGATCTGAAGGGCAAGCTCAAGACCGGTGCGGACCAGGCAGCTGCGGCTGCTGTTGGCAAGCTGGTTGCTGAGCGTGCAGTTAAGGCCGGCGTCAACGAAGTAGTGTTCGATCGTGGTGCATTTATTTACCACGGCCGTGTGAAGGCTCTCGCCGAAGCTGCTCGCGAAAGCGGACTGAGCTTCTAATATTTTGTGCTTCCGGAAAATAATAAAGGAATAGGATATGGCACAGAGAGAACGTAACCGCGAGGACCGCGGTCGTGAGGAGCGTGACAGCGAATTCGTTGACAAGCTCGTTCACATCAATCGCGTTGCTAAGGTTGTTAAGGGTGGCCGTCGCTTCGGTTTTGCTGCACTCGTCGTCGTTGGTGACCAGAAGGGTCGCGTCGGCTTCGGACATGGCAAGGCTCGTGAAGTGCCTGAAGCTATCCGTAAGGCAACTGAAGCTGCCAAGCGCGATATGATTTTCGTACCACTGCGTTCGGGTCGTACACTGCATCACGATGTGCAGGGTCGTCACGGCGCTGGCAAGGTTTTGCTTCGTGCAGCTCCTGCTGGTAAGGGTATCATTGCTGGTGGTCCTATGCGTGCGGTGTTCGAAACGCTTGGCGTTCAGGACGTTGTTGCTAAGTCGCTCGGCTCGTCGAACCCTTACAACATGGTTCGTGCAACCTTTGACGCTCTGAAGCATCAGATGCATCCAAAGGACATTGCTGCACAGCGCGGCATCAAGTACTCGACCCTTCAGGCTCGTCGCCATGATGTGGTTGGTTCAGAAGAATAGCCGATAGTTTGTGCCAGTCCGGTGCGTATCAATTCCCGCAAAATTGCAATGCGGTTTTGCGTTAGGGATTGATATAAAGAAGCTACCGGATACGCCATAGACAAGGGATTTGAGTGATGGCTGAGAAGAAGGGTAAGACGGTTACGGTCGAACAGATCGGAAGCCCTATCCGTCGTCCAGCCGAACAGCGTGCAACGCTGATCGGTCTCGGACTTAACAAAATGCACCGCCGCCGCACACTGGAGGATACTCCTTCAGTTCGTGGCATGATCGCCAAGGTTCAGCATCTCGTCCGCGTCGTGGACGAGGTCTGATAACGCAGGGGACAGAGACATGAAACTCAACGATCTGCGTGACAAGCCAGGTTCGATTAAAGCGCGCAAGCGCGTTGGCCGTGGTATCGGCTCCGGCACCGGCAAGACCGCTGGCCGCGGCGTCAAGGGACAGAAGTCCCGTTCTGGCGTAGCGATCAATGGCTTTGAAGGCGGCCAGATGCCAATCTACCGTCGCTTGCCAAAGCGCGGCTTCACTAACATCTTTGCGAAGAGCTTCAACGTTGTATCGCTTGGTCGTATTCAGACCGCGATTGATGCTGGTAAGCTTGATGCCAAAGCTGTTGTGAACATTGAAAGCCTCAAGGCTGCTGGCGTGATTCGTCGTGCGCTTGATGGTGTTCGCGTTCTCGCTGACGGTGAACTGAAGGCAAAGGTCGCTTTCGACGTTGCTGGTGCTTCCAAGGCTGCGATCGAAAAGATCGAAAAAGCCGGTGGCAGCATTAAGCTTCCCGAAGCAGCTGCTGAAGCTTCTGAATAAGACTTCAGATATAAAATAAAAAGCGGCGGCCCTTGTGCCGCCGCTTGCACATTTATGCCAATGCGCATATCTGGGTAAGGTCTTTTGTCCGAGGACACGCGGATTCTTGTTGCGTGTTTGCTGGGATAGGGGGCCGGAGACTTTTCACCGGAGAAATTTAATGGCATCGGCTGCTGAACAGCTAGTTTCCAATCTCAATTTTTCAGCCTTTTCGAAAGCTGAAGAACTCAAGAAGCGTATCTGGTTCACTTTGGGCGCTCTGCTCGTGTACCGGTTTGGAACATATATTCCGCTTCCCGGCATTAATCCTGAAGCGCTTGCGCAGGCATTCCAGCAGCATAGCCAGGGTGTGCTTGGACTCTTCAACATGTTTGCCGGCGGCGCTGTTGGTCGTATGGCCATTTTCGCGCTCGGCATCATGCCGTATATTTCTGCCTCCATTATCGTGCAGCTTATGACGTCGGTTGTACCGACGCTTGAGGCGCTGAAGAAGGAAGGCGAATCGGGCCGCAAGATTATCAACCAGTACACCCGCTACGGTACGGTACTGCTGGCGATCGTGCAGGCTTATGCGATTTCGGTGGGCCTCCAGTCTGGTAACGGTATCGTTACGAACCCTGGACCAATGTTCCTTGTTACGTCGGTAATAACGCTTGTTGGCGGTACGATGTTCCTGATGTGGCTGGGCGAACAGATCACGGCTCGTGGTATCGGTAACGGTATCTCGCTAATTATCTTTGCTGGTATTGTTGCAAATCTTCCGCATGCAATTTCGGGTACGCTGGAACTCGGCCGCACGGGCGCTCTGTCCACCGGTCTGATCCTCGGCGTTATCATTCTGGCAATCGCGCTTATTGCAATCATCGTCTTTGTTGAACGCGCCCAGCGTCGCCTTCTGATCCAGTATCCGAAGCGTCAGGTTGGCAACCGCATGTTCCAGGGCGATACATCGCATCTGCCGCTCAAGCTTAACACTGCTGGTGTTATCCCTCCAATCTTTGCATCGTCGCTGCTGTTGCTGCCAGCAACCGTCGCGGGCTTTGCAAATACGGCTGAAATGCCAGCCTGGGGTACGACCATTCTCAATGCTCTCGGTCATGGTCAGCCACTTTACATGCTGTTCTATGCGGCGTTGATGGCATTCTTCTGCTTCTTCTACACGGCAATCGTGTTCAATCCCAAGGATACGGCTGACCAGCTCAAGAAGCATTCCGGCTTTATTCCGGGCATTCGTCCGGGTGAGCGTACAGCCGAGTACATAGACTATGTGTTGACCCGCATTACGGTTGTCGGCGCCATCTATATCGTGCTTGTCTGTCTTCTGCCGGAATTCCTGATTTCTGCAACTGGTGTGCCATTCTATCTTGGCGGTACTTCGCTGTTGATCGTGGTCAGCGTGACACTCGATACGGTTGCGCAAATTCAGGGACATCTTGTCGCCCATCAGTATGAGGGCCTGATCAAGAAGTCCAAACTCAGAGGTGGGAAACGTAGTAAATGAGACTGATACTTCTTGGGCCGCCCGGAGCAGGTAAGGGGACGCAGGCTGGACTTCTTACCAAGAAGCATGGAATACCACAGCTTTCGACAGGCGACATGCTGCGTGCAGCGGTCGCCCAGCAAAGCGAAATCGGGAAGCGCGCCAAGGCTGTCATGGATGCCGGTCAGCTGGTTTCCGACGAGATTGTAAACCAGATCGTATCCGAGCGCATTGATGCGCCAGATTGCGCAAGCGGTTTCATTCTTGACGGCTATCCGCGTACTGTTCCACAAGCACAGGCTCTCGGCGAAATGCTTGCCGGTAAAGGTCTCAAGCTTGATGCTGTCATCGAGTTGAAAGTCGATGAGAATGCACTGGTCAACCGGATGGAGAGCCGGGTGGCTGAAACGATTGCCAAGGGTGGTCAGGTTCGTTCTGACGATAACCCGGAAGCATTCCGCAAGCGTCTTGTTGAGTATCGTGAAAAGACTTCGCCGCTTTCGGCCTATTATGCCGGTACTGGTGAGTTGCGCGTACTCAACGGTATGGCACCGGTTGAAGAAGTTACTGCCGAAATTGAGAGAATTCTCGTTCCGGCCTGAGGTTACAAGAATTGCGGACAGAACAGCATTTGATGTTTTTCTGTCCGTTTCTCGCTTTTAAAATTGGCTTTTAACGTCTGCATAGTTGCTTTGGTAGCTTTACGGACAGTTAAGAGTTGACTTTTTCAGGCGATTCCGTCAAAGACTGCGCCACTTCAATGGTTTTTGAATGGTCGGTTGCGGCGGAAATTGAAAAAGGCCGTTACCGGTCACTTTATGCTGTCCGGGGGACAAGTCCCTTTGATGGAATTTATTACAACTCAAGGAGAACAGACGTGGCACGTATCGCTGGCGTCAACATCCCGACGAACAAGCGCGTTGTTATTGCGCTTCAGTACATCCACGGGATTGGACCGAAATTTGCTCGGCAGATCGTAACGAAAGTTGGCATTGCTGACGATCGTCGCGTTAACCAGCTCTCGGATGCTGAAGTACTTCAGATCCGTGAAGCAATCGATGCTGACTACCGGGTCGAAGGTGACCTGCGTCGTGAAGTTTCGATGAACATCAAGCGCCTGATGGACCTTGGCTGCTACCGCGGTCTTCGTCATCGTCGTTCGCTGCCGGTTCGCGGTCAGCGTACGCATACCAATGCACGCACCCGTAAGGGTCCTGCAAAGGCTATCGCAGGCAAGAAGAAGTAATTTTCGGCAGAACCATTCGTTCTGCCGGGCTTGCCCGTAAAAGGGTGGGTTCGGTGCTGGTCCTTATCAAAGGGCCGGTGTAGCCGCTGGAACTACGGCGGTGTAGAGATCGAGTTTTGAGAGGACTATCATGGCTAAAGAAGCCCAGCGTATTCGCCGTCGCGAACGCAAAAACATCTCGTCGGGCGTTGCCCACGTAAATTCGACGTTTAACAACACCATGATCACCATCACGGACGCACAGGGCAATACAATTGCCTGGTCTTCCGCAGGTGCTCAGGGTTTCAAGGGTTCGCGTAAGTCGACCCCGTTTGCCGCACAGATCGCTGCCGAAGATTGCGCCAAGAAGGCTCAGGAACATGGCATGCGCTCCCTCGAAGTTGAGGTTTGCGGACCGGGTTCTGGCCGTGAATCTGCGCTGCGCGCTCTCCAGGCTGCCGGCTTTGTGATCACGTCGATCCGCGATGTTACGCCGATCCCGCACAACGGTTGCCGTCCGCGCAAGAAGCGCCGGGTCTAATTTCGTTTATATGCTGCATGAACCTCGAACCACGTGTTCGGGGTTCCTCTGCGGTTCTTCACAGGATCGCTACGATTGGATAGTAGCGACGGTTGATAGAGGAAAACAAAATGATCCAGAAAAACTGGCAGGAACTGATTAAGCCGAACAAGGTGGATTTCATCACCAACGGCTCGCACACACGTGCAACTGTCGTTGCTGAACCGCTGGAACGCGGCTTTGGTCTGACGCTCGGCAACGCCCTGCGTCGCGTGCTTCTGTCGTCGCTGCGCGGCGCTGCTGTGACCGCTGTCCAGATTGATGGCGTTCTGCATGAATTCTCGTCTATTCCGGGCGTCCGTGAGGACACAACGGATATTGTTCTGAACGTCAAGGAAATCGCCATCCGTATGGAAGGTGAAGGCCCGAAGCGCATGGTTGTCCGTAAGGAAGGCCCGGGCGTTGTTACGGCTGGTGACATTCAGACTGTTGGCGATGTCGAGATCCTCAACCCGGATCACGTCATCTGCACGCTGGATGAAGGCGCTGAAATCCGCATGGAATTCACTGTCAACACCGGTAAGGGCTATGTGCCTGCCGACCGTAATCGTGCGGAAGATGCTCCAATCGGCCTTATTCCGGTTGACAGCCTTTATTCGCCGATCCGCAAGGTATCGTACAAGATTGAGAACACCCGTGAAGGTCAGGTTCTCGATTACGACAAGCTGACGCTCAATATCGAAACCAATGGTTCGGTGAGCGGTGAAGATGCAGTTGCTTATGCAGCACGTATTCTTCAGGACCAGCTCGCAGTCTTCGTCAACTTCGAAGAGCCACAGAAGGAAGCACCGCAGGAACAAGTTGCGGAACTCGCTTTCAACCCGGCTCTGCTCAAGAAGGTAGACGAGCTCGAATTGTCGGTACGTTCGGCAAATTGCCTGAAGAACGACAACATCGTCTATATCGGCGATCTGATCCAGAAGACGGAAGCCGAAATGTTGCGGACTCCGAATTTCGGCCGCAAGTCGCTCAACGAGATCAAGGAAGTTCTGGCATCGATGGGTCTCCATCTTGGAATGGAAATCCCAGCCTGGCCGCCAGAAAACATCGAAGATCTCGCAAAGCGCTACGAAGACCAATATTGAGACCGGTAACGTTCCGGCTATAGAGAAGATTAAAAGGAGAAGGCCATGCGCCACGGTAATGGACAGCGTAAGCTGAACCGCACTGCCTCGCATCGCAAGGCAATGTTCGCCAACATGGCGGCTTCGCTCATCGAGCATGAACAGATTGTGACGACGCTTCCAAAAGCAAAAGAAATTCGTCCAATCGTTGAAAAGCTTGTCACACTTGGCAAGCGTGGTGACCTGCATGCACGTCGTCAGGCGATTTCCGCCATTCGCGACGTAAAGCTGGTTGCAAAGCTGTTCGACACGCTGGCTACCCGTTACGCAACCCGTAACGGCGGCTACATCCGCATCATGAAGGCAGGCTTCCGCACCGGTGACAATGCACCGATGGCAGTTGTTGAATTCGTGGAACGCGATGTTGATGCAAAGGGCAAGGCTGATCACGCACGTGTTGAAGCCGAGCGTGCTGCCGAAGCTGACGCAGCATAATCTACGCAATTTCGCATTTAAAAGGGCCGCCATGTGCGGCCTTTTTTTGTTTTTATTGACTTTTATCGAATTGATTTGAAACAGCGACTGTTCGGTCTTCATTACCAAGCTGTAATGCAATCGCCATAATACAGCCCTTTATCCTTGGCCTTGTTGCCTTCATATTGCTTACGATCCGAGGAATCGGATGTCGGAATTGAAAACTGGAGTTTGCCAATGAATTTGCGGCGTTATGGAATGATCGGTGTTGTTCTTGCTTCTATCGGCATGGTCGCACAGCCTGCGTTGGCTCAGGATAGTCCCGCTGCCGTTTCGGGCAAACAGATTCCGCTGAGCCGAGCCGATATGCAGCTTTCCTTTGCGCCACTGGTGAAAGAAACCGCGCCGGCAGTCGTTAATGTTTATGCTGCTCGTCAGGTTCAACAGCGGCAATCTCCCTTCGCAGGGGATCCATTTTTCGAGCAATTTTTCGGCGGTCAGATCAACCGTGGACGTCCGCGCACCGAACAATCGCTGGGTTCTGGTGTGATTGTTGATTCTTCCGGTATTGTTGTGACGAATAATCACGTCATAAAAGATGCAGATGAGATCAAGGTTGCGCTGTCCGATGGACGACAGTTGGAAAGCAAGGTTTTGCTGCGCGATGAGACCACTGATCTCGCCGTTCTGAAGATTGAGGGGAATGAAAAATTCCCAGTCGTTTCACTTGGCAATTCTGATGATGTCGAAGTCGGTGATCTTGTGCTTGCAATTGGCAATCCATTTGCCGTTGGACAGACGGTCACCAGCGGCATTGTGTCGGCGCAGTCACGTACGCAGGTTGGCGTATCGGATTTTGACTTTTTCATTCAGACCGATGCTGCGATCAATCCCGGTAATTCGGGTGGTGGTTTGATTGATATGCGCGGACGCCTTATTGGTATTAATACGGCGATCTATTCGCGTTCTGGTGGCTCGGTTGGTATCGGGTTCGCCATCCCATCGAATATGGTAAGTGCGGTCGTCGATGCGGCACGTAGTGGCAGTTCTAGTTTTGAGCGCCCCTTCATCGGTGCAACTTTCCAAAACATCACGCCAGAAGTTGCCGAAGGTCTTGGCATGGATAAGTCGTTTGGTGTGCTTGTGACGGCACTCACGAAAGATGGACCTGCAGAGCAGGCCGGGTTGAAAGTCGGCGATGTTGTGCTTTCGGTCCAGGATGTGCGCGTCGATAATATTGATGTTCTCGGTTATCGGTTATCGACGGCTGGCATCGGAAATACGGTTACACTCGACATTGAGCGGAATGGTAAGGCAAGCAAGCTTCCAGTGAAGCTGACAAAAGAGCCGGAAGCAAAGCCGCAGCAGAAGCAGACTATTAAAGGTGACAACCCATTCGAGGGCGCTGTCGTTGAGGAGCTAACTCCGTCAACTGTTTCCAAGATGCGGCTGCGTGAGGGATCTCGCGGCGTTATTGTGACAGATGTTATCGTGAATTCTCAAGCGGCGCGGCTGGGTTTGCGTCAACGCGACATTATTCGCGGTATCAACGGCAATCCAATCCGCACGATCACCGATCTTACGACAGCGTTAAGTAACGGAAGAGGTCTGGCTTGGCGGCTTGAAGTCGAGCGAAATGGTGCCTTAATTCGCCAGTTTGTGCGCTAGTACCACTTTCCAAACAGTTGCATGTCGTTTCAGGCGGGACTATGCCTGAAACGACATCTATTTTTCTGGATTGAGCGAAGCAAATGAGCGACCTTTTTTCCGTGGCAGTTGATCCGAATGCAGACCGTAACAGGCCGCTTGCGGATCGTTTGCGTCCGCGCCATCTCGCGGAAGTGACGGGGCAGGAGCATCTGACCGGGCCGGAAGGCATTCTCACGCGGATGATTGCATCCGGTTCGCTTGGCTCAATGATTTTCTGGGGGCCTCCGGGAACCGGCAAGACAACGGTTGCACGACTGCTTGCCGGTGAAACCGAGCTTGCTTTCGAGCAGATTTCGGCAATCTTTTCCGGCGTTGCAGATCTCAAGAAGGTGTTTGAATCCGCTCGCGCACGCCGCATGTCAGGTCGTCAGACTTTGCTGTTCGTTGATGAGATTCATCGCTTCAATCGCGCACAACAGGATAGTTTCCTTCCCGTTATGGAGGATGGCACGGTCATCCTTATCGGTGCGACGACCGAGAACCCGTCTTTCGAACTCAACGCAGCTTTGTTATCACGGGCGAGGGTTCTGACGTTTCATCCGCATGATGCAATGAGCATTGCGACACTTCTGACGCGTGCCGAAGAGCAGGAAGAACGTCTTTTGCCGCTGGATGAGGACGCGCGTGCGAGCCTGATCCGCATGGCCGATGGTGACGGGCGGGCAGCACTCACGCTTGCCGAAGAGGTTTGGCGTGCAGCGAGACCCGACGAAACATTCGATGCCGAAAAATTGCAGGATGTGGTTCAGCGGCGTGCGCCAGTCTATGACAAGGGGCAGGACGGGCATTACAATCTGATTTCAGCGCTGCATAAATCTGTGCGCGGGTCCGATCCCGATGCAGCGCTTTATTATCTTTGTCGAATGTTCGATGCGGGTGAAGATCCGCTTTATCTGGGACGACGGCTCGTTCGCATGGCGGTAGAAGATATCGGGCTTGCCGATCCGCAAGCGCTGGCCATCTGCAATGCTGCCAAGGATGCCTATGATTATCTTGGCTCTCCGGAAGGCGAGCTGGCACTGGCGCAAGCCTGCGTGTATCTCGCGACAGCCCCCAAATCCAATGCCGTTTATATGGCTTACAAAGCCTCTATGCGTGCAGCCAAAGAAAATGGCTCACTGCTTCCGCCAAAGCATATCCTCAACGCGCCAACCAAACTCATGAAGAATGAGGGCTATGGTGATGGTTATGCCTATGACCATGATCAGCCTGATGCTTTTTCCGGGCAGGATTATTTTCCCGAAGCGATGGGGCGACAGGTTTTCTATGATCCGCCAGAGCGTGGTTTTGAGCGTGAAATTCGTAAGCGTCTCGACTATTGGTCACGTTTGAGAGCGGAGCGGCGGGGACGAAACTGATTGGCTTTGCCAAGCGATCCGCTTGAAAAAGCTGGCGTCACAATTCGGCCTTCATCGGGGCCGTTGAAGCACGCATCAATACAATCTCAAGTTTCAATTCACATGAGGCCGCAAATTCGTTTCCTCAATGATTTCAATGGTTCGGCAACTTTTGCAAGTGCGCATAAACCATCTGGTAACCATAATGAAATCAATGACTTAGTTTAATTCTCTTTAATGTTTAAAATTTAATCAAATTTTCTAGTTCCTAAGAGGTTTCCCTATGACGCGCGTTTTGTTGCTCGTCGCGCTCGTTATTCTCGGTGGCTGCGCGACCGCCCCACGGCAGATCAGCAATGTATGCGCAGTTTTTGATCAACGCGATGGCTGGATTAACAATTGGCAGAAGGACGCCACGCGCGTTTCGCGTGAATATGGTATTCCAGTCCATATTCTCATGGCCACGATCTATGCCGAATCCGGCTTCCGGCCTTATGCACGGCCGCCACGCACAAAGCTACTTGGCTTTATTCCATGGAAGCGTGCTTCAAGCGCCTATGGCTATTCGCAAGCACTGAATGGAACCTGGGATCGATATAAGCGTGAAACTGGACGCTGGACGGCGTCGCGCAGTAATTTCGGCGATGCTGTTCATTTTGTCGGCTGGTATCATAATGAGAGCAGCAGGAGAAATGGCATCAATCGCAGCGATGCCTATAATCTCTATCTGGCTTATTATTCTGGCCATGGTGGCTATTCCCGTGGGGTGTGGCGCAATAATTCGACGGCTCTGAATGGAGCCAAACGTGCGCAAACCATGGCCAATCGTTATGCGACGCAATTGCGTTCATGCGGGAGGATTGGCTAAAATTTTTCGAAATGCGCGCAAAAATTGGCGATAGGGAATTTAAGTCACCATCAAGCCGCAATCGAAGCTATCATTCGCGGCGAATCGAACGTTTAGGATGACCTTTTTTATGCTGAAGAAACTCGGAATTATTTTTATCGGGGCCACATTTTTGGCGGGCTGTACTTCTACTGATCCCTATACGGGCCAGGAAAAGATGTCCAACACCGCTGGCGGTGCTGCAATTGGTGCGGCAGTAGGTGCGTTGGGCGGTCTTATGGTGGGTGGCTCCAGCCGTGCCCAGCGTAACGCTGTGCTGATTGGCGCGGGTATCGGCGCACTCGGTGGCGGCGCTATAGGCAATTATATGGACCGTCAGGAATCGGAACTGCGTAACCAGCTTCAGGGCACGGGCGTTTCTGTGACGCGTAACGGCGACCAGATCATCTTGAACATGCCTTCCGCCATCACTTTTGATACCGATCAGGATCAGGTGAAGAGCCAGTTCTATCCAACTCTGAATTCTGTCGCGATCGTATTGCGCAAGTTCAATCAGACGCTTGTGGATGTTTACGGCTTTACCGATTCGACCGGCAGTGCAAGCCATAATCAGGCGCTGTCACAACGTCGCGCCGCATCTGTTGCAAGCTATCTCGGTTCTCAGGGCATTGATCCACGTCGCTTTGCGGTTATCGGCTATGGTGCGAGCCAGCCCGTCGCTTCCAACGCAACACCGGAAGGACGCGCACAAAATCGTCGTGTGGAAATTCAGATTTCACCGTTGCGTGGTGCAAGTCAGTAATATTCAGGAATTGCTTTCCTGTGATTCAACGCAGCTTTCTGTGAGGAGAGCTGCGTTTTTTTATACCTATTTTGCGAATCGAAAGGCGTTATAGCGCGTTTTTCTGAACTAAAGCGTGGACAGTCTTATAGATATTGATCTACTAATATTAAAGAACAATAATAGAACAAAAATTTTAAATCTATTAAAATCAATGTCTTGATCTTATTGCAAAACGAGAACAAAACAGATACAAATAGATATTGGCGATGAGCCCGTTGGGCTTCTAGCGAGACAAGAGGATGGTGTAAGATGTCTCAAAAATCATTGCGACTCGTTGAGGATAATTCAGTGGATAAGACAAAAGCACTCGATGCGGCGCTGTCGCAAATTGAACGTGCGTTCGGCAAGGGCTCAATTATGCGGCTTGGTCAGAACGATGTCGTCGATATTGAGACAGTGCCAACCGGTTCGCTTTCTCTTGATATAGCGTTGGGCGTCGGCGGTCTGCCCAAGGGACGTATCATCGAGATTTACGGCCCGGAAAGTTCGGGTAAGACAACGCTTGCGCTTCATACGATTGCAGAAGCACAGAAAAAAGGCGGTATCTGCGCGTTTGTGGATGCGGAACATGCCCTTGATCCGGTTTATGCCCGCAAGCTTGGTGTAGATCTTGAAAATCTTCTGATTTCGCAGCCTGATACGGGCGAACAGGCGCTTGAAATTACGGATACACTTGTGCGATCCGGCGCAATCGACGTTCTGGTTATCGACTCGGTCGCGGCTCTTACGCCGCGCGCTGAAATCGAAGGCGAAATGGGTGATTCTCTGCCAGGTCTTCAAGCTCGTCTTATGAGTCAGGCACTTCGTAAGCTCACGGCTTCAATTTCGCGCTCGAACTGCATGGTTATTTTCATCAACCAGATTCGTATGAAGATCGGAGTCATGTTCGGTTCGCCAGAAACGACGACCGGCGGCAATGCGCTCAAGTTTTACGCTTCTGTTCGTCTTGATATTCGCCGTATCGGTTCGATTAAGGAACGGGATGAGGTTGTAGGCAACCAGACGCGTGTGAAGGTGGTCAAGAACAAGCTCGCACCTCCATTCAAGCAGGTCGAATTCGACATCATGTATGGTGCCGGTGTTTCCAAGGTGGGCGAACTTGTTGATCTGGGCGTTAAGGCCGGTGTTGTCGAGAAGTCTGGCGCATGGTTCTCCTATAATTCCCAGCGTCTGGGGCAGGGCCGTGAAAATGCCAAGCAGTATCTTAAGGACAATCCGGAGGTGGCGAACGAGATTGAAACGACGCTCCGCCAGAGTGCTGGTTTGATTGCCGAGAAGTTCCTTGAAGACGGTGGTCCCGAAGCGGATGATGGTCCAGATGCAGCCGAAGCTTAAACTTCTCGCTGATGCAAAATAGAACAAGCCCCGCACGATAGTGTGGGGCTTTTGTTTTTAAGCCTGAGTACTGTTGCATAGATGCCGTTTTCTTAACTTCCCCGCTAAATTGCTTTTATAGCGCACACTGCTTATCTGGACAGAAAAGCGGCACACCGTTAAAAGCGGTCAACCGAAACTCCACTTCGCTGTCGGGCAGTACGAAACGTAACGGCTATATCGCCGAAGATCGTTGCCCCGTTGCGGGTGGAGAAAAGATAATCGATGTGCTTTTTGAGGGGCGCATCCGTGCAGGGCGGAAGAAGCCCAAGGGTGAATTATGGCTGGCGTCAACGAGATAAGATCTACGTTTCTCGATTACTTCCGTAAGAACGGACACGAGGTTGTTTCATCAAGCCCGTTGGTGCCGCGCAACGACCCGACGCTCATGTTTACCAATGCGGGCATGGTGCAGTTCAAAAATGTCTTTACAGGTCTTGAACAGCGCCCTTACAACCGCGCGACGACCTCGCAGAAATGCGTGCGCGCAGGCGGCAAGCATAACGATCTTGACAATGTCGGCTATACCGCACGTCACCACACTTTCTTTGAAATGCTCGGCAATTTCTCTTTTGGCGATTATTTCAAGGAAGAGGCGATCACTCACGCCTGGAACCTGATCACCAAGGAGTTTGGTCTTAACAAGGACAAACTTCTCGTCACGGTTTATCATACCGATGATGCGGCTGCGAATTTCTGGAAGAAGATCGCAGGTCTCTCCGATGATCGCATCATTCGCATTGCCACCAACGACAATTTCTGGGCGATGGGTGATACAGGTCCGTGCGGTCCTTGCTCGGAAATCTTTTATGATCACGGTGATCACATCTGGGGTGGACCTCCCGGATCGGCTGACGAAGACGGTGATCGCTTCATCGAGATATGGAATCTCGTTTTCATGCAGTTTGAGCAGCTCTCGCCTGAGCAGCGCATTGATCTGCCGCGCCCGTCGATTGATACCGGAATGGGGCTGGAACGTGTTGCAGCTGTTTTGCAGGGTGTGCATGACAATTACGACATTGATCTTTTCAAGGCGCTGATCCGTGCATCGGAAGAAGCAACGGGTGTTAAGGCCGAAGGTGATTTCCGTGCCAGCCATCGTGTTATTGCGGACCACCTGCGCGCATCGAGCTTCCTGATTGCTGATGGTGTACTGCCATCCAATGAAGGTCGCGGTTATGTGCTGCGCCGGATCATGCGTCGCGCGATGCGTCACGCACAGTTGCTGGGTGCGAGCCAGCCGTTGATGTGGCGTCTGTTGCCAGCGCTGATCCGCGAAATGGGTCAGGCTTATCCTGAACTCATCCGCGCCGAAGCATTGATTTCCGAAACGCTTAAGCTGGAAGAAACCCGTTTCCGCAAAACGCTGGAACGCGGTTTGGGCCTGCTTTCTGATGCCTCGGAGAATCTCGGTGAAGGTGATCGTCTTGACGGTGAAACAGCTTTCAAACTCCATGACACTTACGGTTTCCCGCTTGATCTGACGCAGGACGCTTTGCGTTCGCGTGGTGTGACTGTTGATACCGATGGCTTTAATGCCGCGATGGAGCGCCAGAAGGCAGAAGCGCGCGCCAACTGGACTGGTTCAGGTGAAGCTGTAACTGAAACCATCTGGTTCGGTATCAAAGACAAGGTCGGTGCGACCGAATTTTTGGGCTATGAAACCGAAAGCGCAGAAGGTGTGATCACCGCACTGGTGCGCGATGGGGCAGAAGTCTCATCGGCCGCGGAAGGTGAAACCATCTCTGTTGTTGTCAATCAGACGCCATTTTATGGCGAATCGGGTGGCCAGCAGGGGGATACCGGAACGATTTCCGGTGAAGGTTTTGTTATTACCATCACGGACACGCAGAAGAAGGGCGAGGGTGTCTTCGTTCATACCGGCGAAGTCACCAAAGGTTCTGCCAAGGTTGGTGAAGCTGTTGAATTGAAGGTGGATTCGGGTCGTCGTACGCGCATTCGCTCCAATCACTCGGCAACTCATCTTCTGCATGAAGCACTGCGCGAAACGCTGGGCTCGCATGTTGCGCAGAAAGGCTCGCTCGTTGCGCCTGATCGCCTGCGGTTCGACTTCTCGCATCCGAAGCCGATTTCTGCTGAGGAACTGACGATTGTCGAAAATCTCGCCAATGAAATCATTCTGCAAAATGCACCGGTTTCGACTCGCCTGATGGCTGTTGATGATGCGATTGCAGAAGGCGCGATGGCACTTTTCGGCGAAAAATATGGCGACGAAGTGCGCGTTGTATCAATGGGCACAGCTAAGCACGGCGATAAGGCTGGCAGGGCATATTCGGTTGAACTTTGCGGCGGCACACATGTTCGCCAGACTGGTGACATTGGCCTCGTCCGCATTCTGTCCGACAGTGGTGTTGCAGCCGGCGTTCGCCGTATGGAAGCGCTGACAGGTGAGGCGGCTCGCCTTTATCTTGAGGAACAGGATGAACGCGTTAAAGCGATTGCCGGTGTTCTCAAAACGACGCCAGCAGACGCCCTTGAGCGCGTCAATGCCTTGGTTGACGAGCGCAAAAAGCTTGAACGCGAGCTTGCTGATGCGCGCAGACAGCTGGCGCTAAGCGGCGGCTCGTCGGATGGCGGCAGTGCGGTGGAAACCGTGAATGGTGTTAACTTCCTTGGCAAAGTCGTCACGGGTGTTTCGCCACGCGATCTCAAGCCATTGGCCGATGAAGGCAAAAAGCAGGTTGGCTCTGGTGTGGTGCTCTTCATCGGTGTCAGTGAAGACGGCAAGGCCAGTGCAGTTGCTGCGGTGACCGAAGATCTGGTTGGCCGTTTCAGTGCTGTTGATCTGGTGCGCGCTGCATCCGGTGCTCTTGGCGGTGCCGGTGGTGGTGGTCGCCCGGATATGGCGCAGGCCGGTGGCCCGGATGGTACAAAGGCAGACGAAGCGATTGCGGCTGTTAAAGCGCTGATCGTCTAATCAAATCCTTATCAGAATGAAAAGGCCGGGTTTTCCCGGCCTTTTTCTTTATGTGTTATGTATAACGCGGCTATCATTTGGCACTTGTGCACGGTCGTCTAATCCATAGTCGCGTAACACGGTTGAAATACGCAGACGATAATTTTCAAAAACGCCGTCACGCCCTTTCGTTTGCGCGATGCGATGTGATGGCAGGTTTCGCCAATGCTTCACCGCTTCCTCATCGCGCCAGAATGACAAGGAAAGCAGCTTTTGTGGCTCGACCAGGCTTTGAAAGCGCTCAATGGATATGAAGCCATCGATGTGTGAAAGCTCTGCGCGCAGATGTGCAGCAATATCGAGATATTGTTCGCGCCGTTCTTCGTCAGAAGGCCAAACTTCAAAAATAACTGCAATCATGGTTTGATAAACTCCGCATGTGGTGCTGATTGCAGCTTGAGAAAGATACGCTCTTCGGAGCGGATAAATTGCTCGCGTTTTGCAAACTCATAATTGGCTTGCCCGATCGGATATGCGGTCAGACGTGCGCGAAATGCTTCATAAGCTGCGAGGTTTTCGACCGAATAAACACCATAAGCCGTTGTGGTGGAGCCTTCATGTGGGCCGAAATAACCAATCAGATTGGCGCCACAACGCGGACTTGCCTGTCCCCAATTGCGTGCATATTCCGCAAAAGCATTGGCTTTGAAAGGGTCGATCTTATAGCGGATGAAGCAGGTAATCATGTTTGTCTCCTGACATTGATGTGGTTGCCGGGGACTGTTTTAGCGTATTGAACTTCGTCCATGCTTCGGTTAGCATCGAAGTATGAAAGACGGTCCGATTATAGCTTCTGTTGCAGCTCTGCTGGGTGATCCTGCGCGCGCAAATATGTTGACGGCGCTGATGGACGGTCGCGCTTTGACGGTGAGCGAGCTTGCCGCAGCGGCAGGTGTTACGCTTCAAACCGCAAGTGGCCATCTTTCCAAGCTTGATGCTGCCAATCTGCTGGTGGCGGAAAAGCAGGGCAGGCACCGTTACTTTAGGCTTTCTGGTGCCGATGTTGCTCATGTGCTGGAAGGACTGATGGGGCTTGCGCAACGCACGGGTGCCGTGCGCGTTCGTACTGGCCCCAAAGACCATGCGCTGCGGAAGGCGCGGATTTGTTATGATCATCTGGCTGGCGAACGCGGTGTGGAAATGCTCGATGCATCCTACAGACTGGGTCTGATTGATGATGTTGGCAATCCTGTGCTTACCGATGCTGGAAAGTCATTCTTCTCGTGTCTCGGTGTCGATGTGGAGGCTTTGCAAAAGGGCAAGCGCCCACTGTGCCGACACTGTCTCGACTGGAGCGAAAGGCGCAATCATCTGGGTGGCGCTCTTGGTGCGGCAGTTCTGGATAATTTCATAGAGAAAGGCTGGGCGCGTCGGGAAGAGGGACGTGTCATTTCCTTCTCCGCCAATGGCATGCAAGCCTTTGCGAAGACATTCCAACTCTGATTATTGCTTGGCGGCAACCGCCGCGTCATCGAGCTCGTTGGCGCGTTTCATGGCCGGGCGGTCTTTCAAACGATCCCAATAGGCGGTGAATGCAGGCTTTGGCGGCAAAGTACCAAAACGCAAGCCCCAGCCGATATGCGATCCGACATAGACATCTGCCGCCGTGAAGCGCGTGCCGGTGATATAGGGGTGGCGGGAGACGGCGTTCTCCAACGTGCTCACAACCGCATCATAATTGCCATAGCCGACCATGACCTGTTTATCGGCAGGTATCTCATAACCAAGTGCATGATTGGCGAGTGCAGCCTCCACCGGACCCGATGTGAAGAAGAGCCAGCGATAAAAATCCGCGCGCTCATCCGGATGCGGTGCGAGGCCTGCTTCGGGAAAAGTCGTTGCGAGATAAGCGCAGATCGCCGCGACTTCAGTTACAATATCTTTGCCGTGGCGAAGAGCCGGAACTTTGCCCATCGGGTTGATCGAGCAGTAATCCTGCCCTTTCATGGGCGGGCCGAAATCCAGGATTTCTACATCGTACGGCTTGCCTATTTCCTCAAGCATCCAGCGCGCAATGCGTCCGCGTGACATGGGGTTGGTGTAAAGCTTTAAGTCGCTCATTGCTTATCCTCCCTGCAAACTACAAAACAGGATGCTCTTTCTCGCGCCAAAAGGAAATGGGAAAGCGGAATGTTAGAGCGCCATGCGCCCGACAGGGTACAGAGAGTTCGCTCTAACACTTTGTAATTATCGCATAATTTGCCTTCGCCTGATCCAGGTTGAAGCAGCTATGCTCTACAAGGCTTTGCGATACTGGATGAAGCCAGATGCCTGCGCGATTGCATCATAAAGACGGCGTGCCGTCGTGTTGCTTTCATGGGTGAGCCAATAAAGGCGTCCGGCATCGTGTTCACGTGCAAGATCAGCAACCGCTTCGATCAAAGCAGCGCCGGTGCCTTTTCCGCGCTGGCTGTCTTCAACATAAAGATCCTGAAGATAGCAGGTCCATCCGGGTAGCCAGCAGGAACGGTGGAAGATCACGTGCACGATACCCACAAGCTGCCCTTCATCATCGAAAGCACCAAATGCGTGCATCGGTTCCGAGGCATCGTGAAAACGGCCCCATGTAATGTCGGTTGTTTCAGCGGGAATGTCGACTTCGTAGAAGACCTGATAAGCACGCCATAATGGTTCCCATGCAGCACGGTCTTGCGGGGTTAATTCCCGAATTGTCGACATATTCGTTCTCCCTGTTTGTTTAGAGCACGTTTTGACCTTATTGGTTCAGATCGGCGCTCTAACCCCTTTTATCATAAGCATAATTTTGTCGATCTTCGTTCAAGGAAGGTCGGATTATGCTCTAATGCAGACTATCCGGGAGTATGCTTGCATGCGAGTGCTATATGACAAGATTCAACAAAAAACGGCGGGAATTTCCCGCCGCTTTATTCATTTGATGCCTTGGCTTAAGCTGCCATGGCCTTCTGTAGGTTTTCGTCGATCTTGTCGAGGAAGCCGGTTGTCGAGAGCCAAGGCTGATCAGGACCAATGAGCAGCGCCAGATCCTTGGTCATGTAGCCGCTTTCGACGGTGTCTACGCAGACCTTTTCGAGTGTGTCGGCGAAGCGCTTGAGCTCTGAATTGTTGTCGAGCTTTGCGCGATGGGCAAGACCACGTGTCCATGCGAAGATCGAAGCGATCGAGTTGGTCGAGGTTTCCTCGCCCTTCTGATGCTGGCGATAGTGACGGGTCACAGTGCCGTGCGCTGCTTCTGCTTCCACTGTCTTGCCATCCGGCGTCATCAGAACCGAGGTCATCAGGCCGAGCGAGCCAAAGCCCTGTGCCACGATGTCGGACTGCACGTCACCGTCGTAGTTCTTACATGCCCAGACATAACCACCGGACCACTTAAGGGCCGAAGCAACCATATCGTCGATCAGGCGGTGTTCGTACCAGATCTTGGCTTCCTTGAACTTGTCTGCGAATTCAGCCTGATAGACTTCTTCGAAGATGTCCTTGAAGCGGCCGTCATAGGCCTTGAGAATTGTGTTCTTGGTCGAGAGATAGACCGGGTAATTGCGCTGCAAGCCGTAGTTCAGCGAGGCACGCGCAAATTCGCGGATCGATTCGTCAAGGTTGTACATGGCCATTGCCACGCCAGCAGCCGGAGCCTGATAGACTTCGTGCTCGATGGTTTCGCCATCTTCGCCAACAAACTTAATCGAAAGCGTGCCTTTGCCCGGGAACTTGAAATCGGTCGCGCGGTACTGATCACCAAAAGCATGACGGCCAACGATGATTGGCTGGGTCCAGCCTGGAACCAGGCGAGGGACGTTTTTGCAGATGATTGGCTCGCGGAAAATCACGCCACCAAGAATATTACGGATGGTGCCGTTAGGCGACTTCCACATTTTCTTGAGCTTGAATTCTTCAACACGGGCTTCGTCCGGCGTGATGGTCGCGCATTTTACGCCGACGCCATGTTCCTTGATGGCATTGGCTGCATCAATGGTAACCTGGTCATTGGTTTCATCGCGATGTTCAACCGACAGATCATAATA
>Ga0213829_1000736_pt1 | contig 27579 bp, 34 predicted proteins | sample MC6MC0896MG_FD_180665 | JGI IMG/M metagenome (GOLD analysis project Ga0213829, IMG submission 180665) | Enriched soil aggregate microbial communities from Iowa State University, Ames, United States - MC6-MC0896-MG | ecosystem: Environmental > Terrestrial > Soil > Unclassified | place: USA: Iowa...
TTCTCCGCTTTCGACCGAGAAGATCGAACCGTCAACAGAGCCGAACAACATCGCTCTATCAACTCCTTCGGGGCCTCGATGAATTGAAGCAACTCGCTGTCGAAAATTGCGTAACTCTTTGTTTACCAAGGAGTTTTCCGTTTCGACTGCGCCGGAAGTGGGGCGAATTATAGACTTCCAGAATCTGCCGTCAAGCGTTAATTCCGCTTTCCTGTCAATAACTTGCCCATGCCCGGAAAGCAGCCCGAGCAGCCTCGATTCGACAAGGAAAACCGCCCTTCTATATAGGAGGATTCTTTAACGCTTGAAAGACACCCCTGCAACGCATCGGTGATGCCTGCCGCCAAAAACAAAAAAGCCCCGCCAGAATTGAATTCCTGAACGGAGCTTTCCAATGCCTGAAGCAAATACCTGCCCCACCAGCCACGACGCTTTTGAGGACGGATGCGAATTTGCTTCCTTGAATATGGTGTCCCAGGGCAGGTTCGAACTGCCAACCTTCCCCTTAGGAGGGTCAATTTAGAAGCCGTCAGGCTTGAGGCAGGCCAGCATTTACGGGCGTTATCGTCCGGTTGCGTCCGTGAAAACGGCCCCGTATAGTTCTTTTTGCTGCCACGGTGCTGTCACGGAGCTGTATAGCTTGAAAACGAAGATCACCCAAAAGCTCATAAACAGCCTGCCCACTGAGCCGAAGGCCTACCGCGTGCATGACACCGTACAGCCCGGCCTATTCATCCGTATCCTACCGAGCGGACACAAGTCCTACATGATCACCTGGGGGCGCAACAAGAATGCCACCCTTGGCCGCGTTGGCGTGGTGACGCTTGACCAGGCACGCACCGAGGCAGCCCGGTACTTGGCCGACGCACACGAACACGGCGAGCCGCTGGCGATCACTCAGGGCCGCAAGGGCGCCACCCTCCCCTCCTTGCGGCAGTTCATCGACGACACCTATATGCCGTGGTTCAAGACTCACCACAAAGGGCATGAGAAAACCCTGCACACGCTCGACAACAACTTCGAGCCGATCATGCCGCAACGGATCGACGCCATCACCGGCCGGGACCTGGACCAGATCCGCACCGGATGGATGCAGTCGGGCAACAAGCCGTCGACAGTCAACCGCAAGATGGGCTCAATTAGCGGGGTCTTCAGTCGAGCTGTTGAGTGGGAGTACATCAGCACTCACCCGATGGAGAAACTAAAGGCTCTAAAGGTCGACTCAATGGGGCTGGTCCGCTATCTGGATGCCGACGAGACCAAGCGCCTGCGCGAAGCTCTGGATGTTCGCCAAGATGACGCGCGGGCCGAGCGCGAGACTGCGAATAAGTGGCGGGCAGACCGCGGCAAAGAATTGATGCCGTGCTTGCTGCAGCTCCCCTTCACCGATCACCTGAAACCCATGGTGCTGGTGTCGCTTAATACTGGCATGAGACGTGGCGAGCTGTTCGACTTGAAATGGTCAGCTGTGAATTTCCAAACGAAGACGATCACCGCCGCCGGCGCCACTACCAAGACGAGTGATACACGGCATATCCCGATGAACAAGGAGACCTTCGGCGTGCTGGAGGATTGGAAAAAGCAGGTTGGGAAGTCTCGGTACGTTTTTCCGAGCCAGGCCGGTGGCCGCCTAGAGGACGTTAAAAGCGCGTGGATGAATCTGCTGGAGCGAGCCAAGATTGAAAACTTCCGCTGGCATGATATGCGTCACGACTTCGCGTCACGCTTAGTAATGGCCGGCGTACCGCTCAACACGGTACGGGATCTATTGGGGCATTCAGATATCAAGATGACGCTTCGATACGCTCACTTGGCGCCGGGCACAAAAGCCGCGGCGGTGGAGCTGATTTAAGATCGCTGTCGGAGTGAGCTCACCAAGTCTTCGTCCTCTTTGTCTGCGCCGCGAACTGCAATCGCCTCGCCTTCTTCAAGATCAAATTTCGGCGCTGCAATCAATGGAGATATCGAGTCAAGAGGCCGTCCCAACAGCAACTCTATTTCCTCCGCTGTAAAATCCTTCGCGGTTCCTTTTTCGGCAAGCTCGGCCGCGCGCGCCTTGATGAAATCCCAGCACAACCGGATCGTGCGCTTTTTGGGCGTTGCAAACATCAACACGCCATCTTCGTCCTGCTGAAACGCACCTTTCAGATTGTGGAAGTAATGCTCTCGGTACCTCACATTCCCCGGGGGAACGTGATAGAGGTTGAAAAAAATATGGCTTGCTGCTTCCAGCACATTCTTGATGCACAGCTCTTCATGGCTCAGCAGCGATGGGGCGAACAAAATCATATTGACCGTCCTCTCGCTTTCCTCTGGTGCCCATAACCGCTCGTAGGCAACACTGAGCGTCGTCTCCTCGCCACAGATCAGCACCTTGCGATATTGCGCCTGGATTTTGACCGCCGATTCGATCACGCCCGTAATGGTTTGATGCCCCAAACGAGACGTCATCTCGATTAAATATTTGGTACGGGGATCGAGGCGCAGAGTAAGTGCGTCAGTCTTCTTAGGGGTTTTCTTGGCGGTCATCTAAGTCTCCTTTGACTCGGAGTATACGCTTTGCTGAGTCCCGTTCAATCCGAATAATACTGCACGTCATTTGACGTGCAGTATTTCTATCGGGTAGGCTTAGTACAGCTGGCATATCCCAAACCGCCAGAAAGGAGAAATCCATGTCACAAGCAGCACTCGCCACACCTCTGTCTGTAAGCGTCGAAGAGGCCGCCCGACTGGTAGGGCACTCTCGCTCTGGAATTTACGAAGTAATTGCTCAAGGCGAATTGAAGGCTTTCAAGCTGGGCAAGCGCCGGCTGATCCTGATGACTGAGTTGAAATCCTGGATCGAGCGCGCAGCGCAAGTCGGCGCTCGATGAATTCGTTCGCAGGCAAAACGAGAAGGGATAGATCGAAAGAGAGCGCTAAGGCGGTGTTCGAGCACCGCCTTAACGAATACACATTGGATAGCACCAAGTGAAGGGCAAACTATGACACGTCATTCTTCAACTGAGCAAGACCGCAAGATGATCGAGGCGCTTCGCAACGGCCCGATTACCACTATCGAGGCCGCACAAAACCTCGACATCGTCCAGCCGCCGAATACGATTCGTCGACTCCGTAACCGCGGCTTCAACATCATTACGCATTGGACATATCAGCCCACAGAGCCAGGTCGGCCGCCGCACAGGATTGCAAAGTACGTCCTGATGCAAGAAGCGTCCTAATTACCCTCAATAGCGCGAGATGCCCTCAGTTTTGAGGGCATCGAAGCGCCTGCCTGTGAGCTGCTAATGGCGAAGAAAAAGCCAAAACTGGATTGGGGGCCGATGGGGGCCGTCGCGATCCCTCGGTCACTTATGGCTCACAAGGACTACCGCGAACTCTCCGGATCAGCGCGTAAGGTGCTGGACTTGCTGACCTTCCAGTACAACGGGCGGAACAACGGCAACCTCGCAGCCACGCACACAATGATGGCTGAGTGGGGCGGAATGGCAAAAGGAACGCTTGCCGGGGCATTGCGCGAGCTCGTAGACCGCGACCTGATCGTCAAAAGCCGTGATCATGACAGGTCTAGGGATGGCGCCAAACCAACTCTATATGCTCTCGCTTGGCAGCCTATCGATGAGTGCCCAGGCAAAAACCTTGAGCTCGCCCCCACCACCAACGCCAAACGAAAGTTAGGCTGCTAAACCATATCCCTGATCCGGAGCACCGTCGTCGTTGAGCAGTCCGCGTGCCGGGCTGTGGCACGGATGCCAAGTCCGGCCTTCAGCAACTCCTTCACTCGCTTGTGCAAGTCCTCATCCACCGGGCGCCCCTGATACTTGCCTTCGGCTTTCGCCTTCTCGATACCCTGGGCCTGGCGCTCACGACGCTGCTCGTAATCCTTCCGGGCAATGGCCGCCATCATTTCCACCAGCATTGAATTTATCGCCCCCAGCATCCGACCAGTGAACTCGTCGCCCTTTGTGTCCTGCATCCCCTGATGACTGGTTGGCAGATCGAGGGCGACGATCCGTAGGCCCTTGGAGTCGATTGCTGCCTTGAGCTTTTGCCAGTCGTCTACAGGAAGCCGCGAGAGACGATCTATCGACTCAACTAGCAGTACGTCACCCTTGCGCGCATCTTTGAGCAGACGCAACAGCTCAGGCCGGTCAGCGGTGGCACCGCTGGCATTCTCCAGATACACACTCGCGATGACCTTGTTGTGGTCTGTGGCGAACTGATCGAGCGAAGCCCGGGCGCGGCCGGCGTCCTGCTCGTCTGTTGATGCTCGGAGGTATGCGCGGATGAACATGATGTGCGTCCCGTATCAGTTAAGGTGTCTCACTAACACTGTTGCATTTTGAGTGTTACTTATCAAGCGAAAAGCTCAAATAAACGCAAATTTGCGCGTATCAACTCAGGCATACCGTAAAAACAGGCTTCATGTAGGCTAGCGATTGGTGACTGACGCCAGGCTACAGAGTTGGGACCTATGCGGACCTGCTTTGGGAGGTGCCTTCCCTGATCCGGCGATAAACCGTATTTCGGCCCAGACCGGTGGTGCGCAGCACCTCGTCGAGGCGCATGAAGCGATCGATACTCTCTTTCCCTGTACTGTTCGTCATGGGGCTCATCTCCCGTCAACTGAGACTTACCAGCGTAGGCGGCTTCTGCCGTTTCCGGCCGACCGTCGCGCTCTTGTTCGCGCCATCACGACAGGCGCGCAGGAATTTCCGAACGTCCTCTTTAAGCCAGCAGTGTCTGGTGCCCATTTTGAACTCTTCGGCAGCCAGTCCATGCCCCGGCGAATTCCCTCTCTGACTGAAGCCTCAGCTCGGCCAAGCATCTTGCTCAGGCCGGCGACAAATACCACTTTGCAGTCATCGTCCAAGGGCATTGCTTCGACTCCATTCGAGAAAACGAAAGCGTAGCAGTGTTGGTTCAATCGGGGCATTCATGGGGCGGTGCAACGATAATTTGCGATCCATAGGCACTGCCGCTCGGAGCATGAGACAAGCTGCTCACTGCTCACTAATCAGTGGCCGTTCTAAGCCCGGGAAAATCATCGATGCCTGGGGGGGGTGTATAGCCATTGTTTAAGCGATGTCCAGGGGGGGTGTATAGCCCCGGTGCAGGAGTCTATCCAGAAGGGACCTTGTCCGTCCGATTTCAGTGGTTGTGGTACCAGCGCCACAGTGTGGCATTCCCACCAATCTATCTCGGGGTTGAGCTGACTGCGCTCCCACTTCGGTAAGTCAGATGTCGCGGAGCTTTGTAGCACTGCCACGTAAGACGGGACGGCTATCTGTTCAGCGGTTGAGTGAGCCCGAACGAGCCACCTACAGCAGCATTTCTAGGATGACTCGTCCAAGCTCCACGTCTTGAGAAAGGCAGATTTATCTTGACCCTTTTCTCAAGGAGCTTACATTTCTCGTAAGGACACACTCCATCCAGCCAGGACCGCGGACTTCCTATGCACTATAACGCCAGCAGCACCACCCTAATCCTGCTTACGCTAAACGACATTCGTCGCGAGAATAATGTTCACCTTGGCTTGATCGCAGACTGTGTAGGGATCACTCCAAGTGCTTGGGCAAATATTGAGAGTGGCCAATCACCTCTCACGTTAGAGGTTTTAGGCGATGCATGCAGAGCGCTTTCTGTTTTCCCATCCTTCGTCATGATGTTGGCGGAGCGCTTATCTCAAATCTTCAAAGATCGTGGCTGGTACTTTCAGCATCCTCGGCTCGGAAAAGAGGACGAATTGCTCCCATTGGTCAAGAGCTACTTCGCCAGTACTGGATATGAGTCGCTGCGAAGCCGCCCACAAGAAAAGGTTTCGGTTCTTGCTCTTCAAGGTCCCAACTTTTGGCCGATCCCAACAATCGTTGATTACTGCTGTGAGCAAGATTTCAAGGCTTGGGTAGACAGTGGTGCCCCGTTCGGAGCAATGCCTCAAACGATTGGGGTACCCATCTTCAGCCTAGCTACAACAGCTAACGCTGGAACACTGATCTGAATCCTCGTGACCAGCCCGTAAGCCGCCAGAGTTAATCGAGTAGTCTGATTCGCCGACCAGACAATGCTGGTTGGCCGCTTGGTTGCCAGCTCTGAATGGCAACCTTCGGTGGAAACCACAGTGGAAACCTGACGTCTCGCAACCGACCGTTCTGGTAACTTTTCGTGGTAATCGCGCTGGTAGCCGTCAGCAAGATTCGCATTAGCGGGTGCGAACTTCGAGTGCGAACCCTGACGCGCCAGCTATTGGCTTGAATTGACCAGTGTCAGTTTAATTTCCGCCCTATCTAGGCGCTCTGTTACCGCGCCTGTTTCAAAGCACCAGTCACCAGGCATGGTCGTTTTAAAGCCTAGGTCGACATCGAGGAGCCGCGCTTCCTCCTTGGTGATAAGGGCAATTTTTAGCGTTCGCTGAAGCATGAGGGCAACCGCATCAACGTCTTCGTTGGCCCAGAGCATCTTGAAAGCTTGGTCACGGATCAGTGAGCAGGGGACAAGGTGTTCTGTGTGCCCAGTCCCTTTTACAGAAACCCCATAGAGGATGTGGCTTGGGTGGATGAGAGTATCGAAAATCCTGGAATGCACACGGGCCGCACGAGGCAGCAAGTCCTTTTGCTCTTCCCAGTAATGTTTCAGCACCCAAGCTGCTCGCTCGAATGCACGTCGCTTCAGATCTTCTGACGTATAGCTGGACACGTAACGCTTCCTTAGCTGGCGGGCGAAATGCTTTGCCGCAAAAGGTAACCGCTCTTGCTATGCGCGTGTAGTGGGCGCGCAACGATAGAGGCTGAGCCCATCGCCACTGCGCACGCCAGAATGCGTACCAATGGTGCATACCAGTCTGCGTACCAATGCCGTGCGTATCTGTCCAGGTAAGCATTTCACGCGCTCCAGGATGCGTGAAATTACTGCGTGAAGTGCTGCGTGAATATTGGCCGTAAGAGCATTTCGCGCACTCCAGCTGCGCGACAGAGGTGCGCGAAACACTGCGCGAAAACACGCCAATAGGCACTTGACGTGGGTCATTCATGGGGTTGTGATTCCACAAATGGGTTTGATGGTTTTGTGACCAGCGAAACGTGGTCACCAGTGATGGTCACCGCGCTTGGTCACCGGCACGGTATCCGCTCCCGCAATTCCTTCAAACGGTGGATACCGGAATGGATACCGGTCGCAATAAATTTCAGATCTTTGGTTGATTACGCTTTTGATTGCGATATGGCGTAGTGGTCATGCTGTTGTGGGCACCGGTCAATATCATGCCATTGGGATGTGGGGCGAACGGCCAGTTCACATCGACGATAGGTTTAGTCGGGATTTTCATTCCGAACAATCCGTTTATGTCCATGGTTACCCATGGTGTCAAATCGAGTACACCGTTGAGCCGGTAACTCGGATTCTGGATCTCTGTGCTGAACGCAAATGCCAACGGATAGGTTTTAAACGCCGAAATCCATAGGGGATCATATTGTTGAGTAGTGCCGAATTCCGAGTGGTGCAGATCCTTCAGAATGCCCTGCTTGGTAAACGGGTAAAGCCACATTTGAAAACGCAGCGATGGATGTAGCTTGGTGCTCTCCTGTAGGACGAACCTTCGCAATTGCCGCGCCATGGTGTGCCGGGACTGTGGTATTTCGTCAAGGGCAAGCAAATGACCGGCTACCGCTCTGGCAACCCTGTTTAGATTTACCCCTTTGAGTTGCAGCGGCTCTATTACAGGGAAGCGGCCCCGCCGTAGCGCTTCAGACGCAGCCTTATAAAAATCTATGAGCCATGGATCAAGATTTGTACCTAATATTCTGTTGTTGCAGTCGGCACAAAGTGTCGACCTTTTTATTCCGTTTTGCGCTAAAAAGGTTCCCTGGCGACCCCGATAGTTCGGATCAACCTTATGTTGGATTTTTGTTACCTTCCGCTGCCCCGGCGTGGCCAGTCCCTGTGGAAACAGATGGTCCTCGGTCATCGGAGCGCGCTTAAGACAAAGATTGCATCTTCTAGTAGGTGTCATCTGGGTACGGCTCGAAGGTTGGTTGGATTATCTAGCTGTTGCCTATTGATGCGGTGTGTAGCCTCAGTAACGGGCATCCATTTGCTGAATGGAATCATGCGGAGATGGTTACCATTGGGGGTTGCCAGGTAATTACCCACATCTGGTCAGCGCCAGCGACTTAACAAAACTTAACGTTCTGTCGACTCAAAAGGCTGACAAAACCTGACATTGGAACGTAGCGAATGCTTGAGCGCAGCAGGTTGTAAAGAATTGGCCACCTCTGGTCCATAGCCCATCTCTTAGTGGCTTACGGGCACCGCGACAGTATTGATCGACTCTACGGGCGGAGAGCGGCTCAAATCAAGCGACGACGACCTCATCGACAATTGGAAGCCAGGCCTTGAATTCTGCTCCGCTAGCAATCAGTCGAAATCCGAAAGGTGTAGCCATGAGAAGGGCGTCGTTGATGTTCTCTGGGGCGGGGGCCTGGTCCCACAGTCCATGCTTTTCTACCTCCGCAACCAGGGCGGCGAACTGTTCCGCGCTTTCAAAGCCGACTATTAAAATCTCAAAACCTGTCTGGGACACATCTGAAAGGAGCGCAGGTGGAGCATCCATGCCAGGGCTGACATAGGCCGTCACAATCCTCCCGCCAAGATGGTCGTTAATCCGTTTCTGTCGCTCGTAGGCCGCATCTACTTGTGGGCCAGGCGCGTCACTAGATATGGAGAACCTCCCATCCTCGGTCAATTCAATTTTCCACGGCATAGGTGGGTTGTCGCTGAATCTGCCTATGATGGTTCGAACTGGACGAAATGACTCTGCTGTTTTCTGCTGAAAGGCTTGAAGGAGTTCAAAGAAGAACATCGCGATCTGGAACGCGACTTCTACCTCGGCGATAGACACGAGTATCGGATGGCCGCCGTTTCTTCGCCTTACCCGCAGACCTTCTTGAGCCAAAATGTAATCCGCATGCGCAATTGCGTTTCTGATGTCATCACGGAAAGTGATCTCCAAAAGACGCGCGAGACCGGTCATTCCGATTTCGGTGGCGACTTCTGCTAAGCGTCGAAACATCCTATTGGCATTAGGGCCTATCACTGCTCTCGGCTCCTTGCGAACTCGCACGAGGTCTTGGAATGGCCAGAGGTTGTAAGGCTTCAATTGCGCGATACGCATGGTGTTCAGCAACCCCTCGTATATGCCGCCGGCCTCTGCAAGGTGCGCGTATAGGCATAACACCTGGCGAAGCTCGGCTCGAGTTAATGGCTCTCCCTTTGATCCGAGGACCTTCAGTTCATGGAAAACCTCATGGGCAGTGGCGATAGTATTCCAGCCGGCATCCTGCATTCCGCGGAATTCGCCGAAAAGACCTGCGGCCGTGTCGATTTCATTGATCTTGCGCACGTAGGCAAACAAGTAGGTGAGCTGAGTGTTTAGCTCGCGAAGGTAAGCTTGAGGTTCCATTTCGCCTCCGATGGCAGGAAGTAGCTAACGGGTCGTATCCAGATCGGCTGGTTACTTTTGGTGGTTACCAGAGTGGTTATCGCTCCGGCTGATAGCCTCGGTGAACGCCTAGCTATGCACTGCATTAAAATGGCACTTTTACCCCTGTCAGGCGCCAGGCAATCAAATCGCGCCGAAGGATAAACTGTGATGGGCCGCCCCCATTTTTACCGGGGACTTCAATCACGAATTTGTTCAGGCCTTCGTAGTGCATTTTGGCACTCTCGAATGGTTTCTTATCTGAAGGAGCGGCATTTCCACCTGAGCTATTACCACGCGCTATAAGTTTTTCCGGCCTCTATCCTTTCATAAGCTCAACTAGACCAGATGGCGTGACGAAACTAGAAATCATTTTTTCTGCAAAGCCAATTGCCATTGCCATAGCTAGGCCTGCGAACGGATTATCCTTAAGCTCTGTTTTGGCTTTTGCCATGATTGAGGCATTCACCTGCTCCTTGAGGTCTTCTCTTATGCGAGGGAAATCGATGTGTTCCTCAAGGGCTTCAGTGTCCTGAGTTTGAGCAGCCCGTTGAATTTGATAGACCGTTACGTATGGTGCCGACCCAACCCCCGCCAGCGCTATAGCTGCTATGCCAACCATAATCAGCAACGGCTTTCTTTGTCTGATTGAGACGCGCTTAGCGGGAACTGAGAGCGGCTCAGTAGCACTTTCGTTCCGCTGTTTGGCTGACAGTACCTTGTTGTAATCCACACCACACTCTGGGCATTTCAACGGATCGCCGAAATCGAACTGTGGAGCTTCACAGTTACACACAGGGCATTGCATAGGCTCCCTCCTAAAGTTTGATACTCGGGCGGACTTTAGCATGCTGTTGCAATGTGCTAGGTCTTCCTAGGAGGTGAATGATGAGTATCAAGGTCTCTGGGGGCTGCCCGATCATGCAGCCTCTCATTCATGAGCAATGCCGGCCAGGGAGTCTTTTGTGGTGAGAGCTGCGGCGACTCCCGGTGACGACTACGCTGAATGACGTACAGACGGTTCGTGCTTTCGAGGTGGCTCATATGGCAAGACGCGGCCGGACTTACCAGTGGCGAGACGAAGAAATAGAGGAGGTAAAGCCAGTTCGAGTCCGCGCTTCACGCGCTAGGCGACCCGCTCCGCCCCTCAAACCGGCGAGACTTGGCTTTCAAAATGGGCTCCTGCTTTTCACCTTCTGCAGCGTGACACTGGTGTTTGCAGTGCCGGCGCTCATCGCATTCCTGGTACTAATTTACTCGGTCGTAATTGGGTGATGGGCCAACCATTTATGGGATGTTGACCGCCATAGCATTGCGCTTTGGCGGTCAGATTAAGAGCGCTCCTCTCACCCTCTCGGGTAAACCAAGCTCGAGGTACCAGGCATCAATAAGCTACGGGACGGGTCAAAACCTTGCATTCCGGTGCGAGGCTTAGCGGCCTCCTTTGCCTGATGCGTTGTCACCGACTCTGCGATCTTCTTGCCATCCAAATGGATAGGCTGAGTCAATTGCACTGTGAGTGACTGCTTTGGCGGAACAGGTGCTACTAGAGGTTGCATTGCCTTAGAGGCGAGACTCGGCAGCAATGCCCACGGCGCTGCTGTAGAGGCGGCCAGCAGCTCGGATGGCTTGCCTCGATAGTCGTCGGCGAAGGACGTCTTGGAGATCTGCATCGACGCCGGCAGGATCAGGTTTGCGCCGGCGATCAACGTGTTGAAGATCGTCTGCCAGCCAGTCAGGAAGACCAAGGCGAACGACTTGAACGCCCCTCCGATGTCGCCATGGAACAGCTGGATCACGCCTGTCTTGATACCGCCCCACATCAACTTCAGTGCCCCGCTGACTTCCTTCCAGTTGTTCAAGAGCAGGAAGGCAGCAGCAGCGACGCCGATCACCACCAGACCCACAGGGGTCAGCAACAGCGTCAGAGGCGATAGGAAGAAGTACAACGCCGTCCCGATCAGCTTGATGGGGGCCAAAAGCGCCATCAGGAAGCCGCGGACAAACCCGGATGCCAGGACAAACCCAGCCATAGCCCTGGCGAAGTCGATGGCGAAGACTAGCAAGTACGTACCGAAGCGAAGCATGGCGGGAATCATTGGCGCTAGCGCGGTAGTGGTGACGAATATCATGGCTTTACTTAGAAGCCAAAAGCCCATTCCTGCAGCTGCGACCATCATGATGAGGCCACCGGTGATCAGGAAAGCTGACAGCCCCATCAGCGCATATGTGAAAGCCTGGACTTTCAATGGGTTCTCACCCATCCAAAAAGTCATGTTCTTGATTGCATTGCTAAGCCCGTCCACGGCCTTGATGGCCAAGGGAAGGATCACTTCGCCAAGCTTCAGCAGGAGGTCATCCCAATTCTTAGTGAGCTCAATCTGCTTGCCGGCGAGGGTTTTCTTTGCGTTTTGCTCAAGCTCATCAATGCCCGCTGCGCCTTTATTCAACTGTATGTTCTTATCGATGTTTGCCATTTGGGTGTACATCGTCGAATACAAGTTGGACGCTGTTCTGTTGGTGAAGATGGCGCCGATTTCGTTGAGGATAGCCTGCCTATTAGTGATCCCTTTGCTCGCGAAAGCCGGCAGCATCACCGTCTTCATCCATGCATATGGGTCTTTTACCATGAGGTCGCTTCCGGCCACGGCGCCCGGCCTTATCTGCTTGATGTTGCCGACTTTGTCGTAGTTCACCATTTTGGGGTCAAGCATGCCGAGCCGCATCAGCTCGTTTGCGGCGCGTTGCGTGGTCCGCCCCTGGACAAGGTTCTGGTAACCGGACATCAGGCCGGTACCGACCCTGAAGCCCCCCATTTCTTGGATCAGAGGTTCCATGTTGTAGTAGAAGTTCTCGTCCTTCATGCCCTTGGCGGCAACGCCACCAGTCTTGATGAAGTTCAAGTATTCATTGGCGCCGACACGGCCGCCCGTTGCCGTTTGCACCTGCTGAATCATGTTTGCCTGACTGTAGAAGGCTTCTTTGCTAGCTAGGCCGCCACGCATTTCAATGACTTTCATCATGTCCATGAATGCGCGATCTTTCATCGCGCCGCCCGCATCGCCGTAAAGGGCTGCGTTGGCAAACTTCATCTTGGACAGCAGTGGCACGACCATCTGCGCTTCATGGAAGTCGCCGAAGACCGTCTGAGCATCACGCAGTAGGCCGAGGTTTTCGCGAATACTGGTGCCGTAGGTGTTCATGCCACTGGCGAATTTCACCGCGTCATTGGTGACCTTGTCGCCCAGGCCGAGGGACCGGAAACGCTCGACTTCGTTCTGGAATTTCTTCGCCTCATCGAGCGGGGCCTTGAATAGCGCGGCAAGCCCCAAGCCGCCAGCGAACATCGCGGCACCAATGGCGCCTTGCTTACCGATCGACGCCAGCTTGGAGTTAAGCTTGTCGACATCCTGCCCGGTAGAGGCCAGGCTTTTGCTGATCAGAGCCATTCCAGAGCTGACGTGGTTGATCAGCGACAGCTTGACGGCAACTGAATATGCTTCAAACATAAACCATACCTCTCGCGATCCTAGCGCTTGAGCGTCCGCTTGGCGCGCTCGATGGACGGGATACCAAAACCAAATGCATCTATCGTTTTGTTCGGCTTTTCTTTTTTGATCAGAACGGACAGAAGCCTGTCGTTAGGCAGTTCGCTGAGCAGCATTCCGATCGGGGTGAGATGCGAGAAAGCTCGAGCGCTCCACTCCAGCTGATTTCTACCCATTGCGATCGCTTGAGCCTCCGCGGGCTGCTGCTCCGGGTCAGTGCCAGGGTAGAAGGCCATAATCAGATCCTTGTCACGATGGAATGGGCGAGCTGGGTGCTGCTGCCGGTGTTTGCGGTAACGGCGCCGTAGATCGATGCGGTATGGAATCCTTCGGCCAAGAGCGCGCCGGCAGGAGTCAGGGTGTTCGAGCTGGCATATGCCATCCCCACGCCGTTCGCTGGAATGTAAGAGGCGCATACGTTGCCGTAGGGTGCGGCGTCCACGTAGGACTGGATCGATACCGATTGCGTCGCCGTGGTGTTGGTGTATTGGCCGGAGACTTTCACGTCAACTGCTTCATCGCCCCAGTTCAGGAACAAAATCCTGACACCCGTCGATATCTCGGTATTGGATGTCGTAGCGAACGCCAGGGTGCCGCTGGAAGTGACGTTCCCGCCGACCGATCTGCGGTTGAACCAACTAGCTACTAGTCGCGCTGCAGGGCCATCACCGAACTGTGCGGAACCATTGACGTAGACCATCCCGACCAGGGTGCGAGTGGCATCACCCGTCTTGATCTCAACCCCGGTAGTCGCGTCAACGCTGTGGCCCGTGGCCGAAAACTCCAGCGCGATTGCAGAGCCAGTCCAGTAGGCATAGATGTAGTACAGGGTATTGGTACCCATGCCGCCGTTCGTAAGCGTGACGCCAGCTGCAGGAATTTGGCGCGGCGCGCCACCAATGACCAGGTTGTTGCCGTTGCACGGAGACAGCTTGATCAATGTCGCGGAGATGGTGACGAGGCGGCACTGGCCGTGGCCGATCTGCTGAATCTGCGCCGCGTGCTGGCTTTTGCTGCCTGGTGCTACCTGCATCGCGCCGCCGGTGCTATCGATCAGAATCCACGAGCCGGCACCAACCGAGCTGTTCCATTGCAGCCACACGTCGCCCGTCGGGACGATCTCGCCGCCTTGGAGCGCGGCATGATTTCCGCCAACGATCGGCGCCGCGGCAATGACGCCCGGGGCGGGGCTGAACGTGCTCGCCGCGGTGTTGGCGTTGGCCGCCTTGATGCACAGCACCATCTTGTCGGAAAGCTGGGTGATCGCCGGGGTGAAGTTGGCGGCATAGGCGTTCGCGGTGCCGATGTCGGTGGCCCCGGTGGTCGTGGCGTTCTGCAGGGCCTGGAGCAAGCCGCTCGGCAGCAATGGCGCGCCGCTGTACTGGCTGATGCTGCCAGCGGTGATGGTGGTTTGGCCGAATGCCACGGTTACCACGTACAGGCCAACATAGCCTGCGTCCGGAGCGGGAGTTGCTTGGCTGCCAGTGACCGCTGACGCGCCCGCCTTCACGGTTACAGTCGCAACGCCTTTGCGGTTGGTGTTCTGCGTCAGGCCGTTGTTGCCCGCGCCGCTGTACGGCAGCGCCGGGTTCGCGCTGTTGTAATACGGCAGCAGGACCGGGGTCGAATCGGTGTCCTGGTAGGTCACCTGCACCAGATAGTTGATGGATTGACCGGTGGTGCCTGGCGCCGGGCAGCTCAGCGTCACGCCATTGAGCAGGATGCCCTGCTTCATGATCGAGTGAGCGGTGTCGGCGGGCAGCGTAGAGTACGCCAGCGCGTCGATGCTGGTCAGGCTGTAGATCTCGCCCGGGGCACAAACCACCTGCAGCGATGCAGGGCCTGTTGGCGTCACTGCGAAGCCGTTGGCCATGGTGCTGGTGCCAAGAACGGCGGCCGACAGCTTGGCCAGGCCGATCATGGAATCTTTAGCCATCTGGAGCAGGCTGGTTTCCGGCAGAATTTGGCCCGGATAAAACGTGACTCGATCCATTGTGTACTCCAAAAAAATGCCGCCAATGAAGGTGGCCTATGCGGTAAAGGTCTCGGAATGGACGATCAGGGGGTGGTTTTCAACGAGCGCGATAAGCAGAGCATTTGCCTGGACGCTGCCTTGATCCGCGGCGTTGCGCAGGCGCCCCCAAGCGGCTTTGATTTCGGCGCGGGTTGGTTTGGCCTGATGACCGCGAGGCTTGATAAGGGTCGACATGATCTGTCCTCTGTGAGCGGTGAAAGCTGTACAGGGCTCACATTAGGGCTGATATGGCCATATATCCAGTACTTTATAGGTGCACCTTAGGTGTTACACGTAACCGGACAGAACGGGACTGAATTAGTTGGTTTGGAGGGGATTACGGAGGGGTTTTTTGTTGCAGTAAGTGTGAAGGAGGCAAAGTGATACGGAGCGGATGGTGTGTACACCAAAGGTCAGGACTGTAATTTATCGAAAAGAAGGAGGAGCAGAATCTTATTAACCGATGCCGGTATTCCGGCATCGGAATTAAATCAATGAGTTACGCCAGTTTTTGGAGTAGTGCGGGGAGGTATTGAAGTGCTACCGGGTCTTTTTCCTGGAAGTAGGCGCGGCAACGTTCCGGAATCCATGTACCGTAAAAATACAGCCGGAAATCACCGAGAAGCTCTATCGGGTAAAGCCTTGCGTCAACGACGCGCCCATCGAGATATCGATGCTGATAGTTGGGAAAATCTTTTGGCTCGATGCCTTTTTCTTTTCGCAGCCAGCCAGAAAACATTCTCCCGCTAGAGATATCAGGGATCATATTTTCGGGTAGAACATAACCATCTGCCTCTAATGGTGCAATCAGAGCCAAGACGATCTCGTTGAGCATTGAAAAGTGCGTATGTGGGATTTTTGCTCTGTTCGCGATGTACCGCTGCAGATGCACAGGAATTCGCGCTGCGTTTTTGGGAGAAACACCGCCAGCCATCCATTCAGCAATCCAAGCGGTCACCTGAACTGCGAAATCTGCGGATAACCATTGTGCAAGGTGGAGGGCAACCTGAGGATGAACCCAAGTTCCTTGGTAGTTACCACCTTTTACCGACTGAACCAAGACGGCAGTCGGCAATTTGAGGGACCTGGACAAAGCCTCAAGAAAATCGCTATTCGTCTTGGTCGTATTGTAATGGCTAAATTTTTTATCCGCCGCTTGGCACATAGCTGTCGCGTTGATGTATCCATCCACCGCCCGTTGGTGAATTAGGTTGCCTTCCATTTCGTGTGGAATAACCGGCAAATCCATTTGAACCATTGCGCTTCCCTCGTAAGGTTAAGGTGAGTTTCCCTGCATCCAGGACTTTTTTGCTGTCGATGCCCCTCATTGAGGCCTGCAATATCTTATACCTGCTCTGGTGGCACGTTGCCATTGACCGTTTTGGATTCGGCCGCGAAGAGCAGATCTACGCTACCTAGCTTGGACGCGATTCGACTAGCTGGATGGGTTTGCCCCTCCATTTCGGTAGGGCAGATGTCGCGACACAATTTGATGATTCGTGAAACGTGTCGCGGAAAAGATGCCACGGGGCTTGGTGATAACTCCCTGGGGACAGAATTGAATGGGGTGGTGTTCGACCCTCCAATAGCTAAAAGTGAGCCAGGATCACAATTACCTGCTCCACCCTGCTGTCAGGGTTTGCCTACTCATCCCACAAACTATCAATAGGTGCGACAATTCCCTTCGTACGCATTCGAGCTATGAAAGGTACGCCGTCACCCGTGAGGTGACTTCCGTCGGGCAACTCACCACTGTTCGGCCTGGATGCGGTTAAGGGGGCGTCATAAATTTCCTTGTGGAATTCAAGGCAAGCCTGGCCAATGCCCCGGCCCTTGCAAGCGTCGAGCGCTAAGTGGCAAATGTGGAAGTAGACTTCGCCCGAAAAGTCGTCCTCCCGCTCATCAAGGTCGATCGTGCCGACACGCTTACCGGCTTTTCCCACATGAATCCTATGCGTGTCCTCGTCGATCTCTATCTCGTAAATCTCGCCGCACGCTGTAAATTCTTTGATCATTTCAGGCTCCTATACGCTAATCGATCCGGAAGACTACCAACTTTCCACCACTGGTTAAGGAGTGCAGATGTACTGAGTTTTGATTACATCTCAGGTCATTCATGGGGTTGGTTTTCACAGCGAATGAAACCGTGGAAACCAGTGTGGAAACCTCCTGAAAATGCGCAGTCCGGTACTTGACATGGGGCTTCCATGGGGTTTATTTCCCAAACTTGCATTCAATGCGTTATCGCGGCGTAAATCCCTCAGGTTCGCATTGGCGGGTGCGAACTAGAAGTGCGAACCACTGGTGCGAACCTTGACAATTGCTACAGGATTAGCTCTATCACGCCTCGTTCACGGTGCGTGAACAGTCTGCGTGACGACGCGTGAAAATCAGCAGGCAAGCCTGGTGTTTATCCCCATCCTTGTTTGCGATTACCCCCAAACTGCCTGCCGACCTGTCAAGACCTGTCAAGAATTTTGTCAAAGTGCTGTCAAAGTCAGTCAGAAATTCCGTCTAGAGCCTGTCTAGTATTTCCGGGAGGTTCGCCCTGCAAAAACTTGATCCCTCATCTTTGCCGGCCTTTCGCAAAATTTTGGACAGATTGGTAGATTTTGGCCGCGACTAGGGCGACAAATCAGCCATCCATTGAGCGATTGCCGACTGGCGCCAAGCGACCGAGTTGGGACCGATTCTGATCTGCTTCGGGAAGGTGCCTTCCCTGATCCGGCGATAAACCGTGTTACGGCTCAGACCAGTGGTGTGGAGCACCTCGTCGAGCCGCATGAAGCGATCAATACTCTCTTTCATCTCCTGATATCTCTCAGTGTTGGCGGCGCCTGCCGTTTCCTGCCTACCTTCGTAGCCTTGTTTTCGCCATCCCGGCAAGCGATCAGGAACTCCCGAACATCCCCCTTCAGCCAGCAGTGCCTAACACCCATTTTGAAACTCTTGGGCAGCCAATCCACGCCTCGGCGAATTCCCTCTCTGATTGACGCGTCGGTTCTGCCCAGCATCTTGGCCAGGCCTTCAACGTGTATCACTTCGCAGTCATCGGCCATAAGCGCTCCTGATTCTGACGTTGGCTCACCAACGGGCCTTGTGCCTTCAGTCGGGCCAAGCCGTGATTGATATGTCCGGAGTTTCCCATTTCGATGGGGCAGGTGCTGGAAAACTACCCGGATTATGGCTAGTTCGAATATGCCGCCTACAGGCGCATCTGCCGGATGACCTGGCGCGGATCGGCACCGGCGGATATCGCTGAGATCGCGTCATTGGTCAATTGATCCAAGGCCTGCTGTTCGAACGCATCGGCCATCGAGGCAGCCTTTCGCACGATCAGCAAGGCCAGCTCTGGCGGGAACTGCACTTTTTGGGTGGTGGGCAGGTAGTCGCAATCGATTACGGACATGGGGTGGCCCTCGCAGTGTGGTCGTGTTCAACGGCCGCTGAACAGGCGTTCGATTATCTAAGAACTACCGTTATCCCGGTAGTTTGCTTGGAGATCCATGCGCTGACAGCGACCATTTCGTCTCACTAAGACCGATCCGCCCCGTCGCGGATAAAACTCCTTGACCGGCCACCGACAATATTTGACGGGCCGCGCTGACTGCCACCCCGAGAAATCCTCGCCAGCCCTTACAGATCAAGGCGTCCAGCCAGGCGCTGGCGCATGGTCGTCCGGCAATCCGTCAAACCCTGTCAAATATTTCGTCAAGACTGGGTCAAGGTTCTGGACGGGGCGCGTCGCTCGGATGCGACGTGGCCGTATGCGCGCTAGGTGTGCCGCTGCTTTACGGGCAATAGGACTGCTGAGCCAGGCCGCAATCCGTCTAGAGCCTGTCTAGAATCCATGAGCTCTTCATACGTCGCCCAGACTGCCGGCGACGGTCAGCTCAGCGATACCCTGGCGAATGAACACCAGGTTCTGGTCGAGCGTATCGAGCGCGCCGCGCACGTTGTCGGCTATGTCCGCCGATCCGCGCTGCTCGACCCAGTTGGAAAGCTCTTCAACAGCAGCGCCCAGGGCAAGCTGGTTGTGATTCAAGCGATCGAACAGGCTGGCGATCAATTTTGTGTCCGTCATGGTGGCTCTCCGTGTTTCGAGGAAGCGTAGCACCGGCATCTCGGCTCTCGGAACCACTTTAATGGGGAAGTCCAAAATCCGTCTGGGGTCTGTCAGGGGTGTGAGGCGGCCAAGGTGGCTTCTTTGACGACCATCGCCCGGGATAAGCTCGGACGCCCACCTTGCACCAGTTTCGTCTCATGCCTGTCTTACATTTCGTCAAAGCGTGGTCAAAGTAGCGGGCACCAAGGCATAGGCATACCCTTCACCTTAGCGGTCTCACACTCCGTGTTGATCCCTACACAGAGTGTCGATTTCAACACGTTGGAACCTGTCAAAACCTGACATTCAAACCACTGGTGGCGGGGCATTCATGGGGTGTTTCCGCAACTGGGTCAGTCGGCCTCGATTCGAGGTCTCTTTTGCCTCATTCATGGGGTTGGTTTTCGCAGAACAGATTTGATTCATGGGGTTGATCTTGCCAGCAGCCGCTTGGCCAGTGAAAAACACTGCGGTACCGTGGAAACCACAGTGGAAACCAGCGTTTGGAAACCATAACTTTTGATAACAGGGGGGGGCGGACTCGTTCGTACGTTGGCGGTTGCAAGCCCTCGGGGCGAACCTGTCCTACATCCATTGTTGATGCGCTTTACTGGGCCGCACCGTGAAAAGTTCGCGCTTTCGCGACGCGTCAGGGAATACACTCGAAACACCGCGTGGCTGCGATCGCAACGTGCATTCTCTGACTGTCGCATATCACCGGCAGGCGAGGATAAACAGCGCTTGTGGTATTTGCGCCCGAATACCTATCCAAAGTTCATTACGCGGTTGCAGGCTCTGCCAGAAGAGAAACTGTCCAGTGTCCGCCCGGCTCTTTATGCAAGTTCAACGAATCATGGATCTTCATCATTTCTAATAACCCAGTGAAGCCGTATTTTGCGGGTGAGAAGCTAGGATCGCGTCGCTTGAGATAGGAACCTAGAGCACTGACAGTGACCTTGCCTTCTGGAGCGTCTCCAGCCAGGAGTGAAACTGCGTCCACTACGAATACAGTTGATTCTTCAATTTCCTGAATGCCCACTTGGCCTGCGCCTGCGTCAACCTGACCTGGACTGCCCTCATCTACACCGTCTCTACGCCATTCGAAAAACTGGTCGCTAGCGTTCCTTAAAGCAGGAGGGGTCTTACTCTCGCCCACAATACAGACAGCGGCACCTCGTTCTCGGAGTTTTCGGCAAAGGTATGCGAAGTCGGAATCACTGGTGACCAAGCAGAACAAATCAGCGCGATTGTCAAAAAGCGCCTCCTGAGCATCCAGCGCGAGAGCAATATCAGACGTGTTTTTACCAGGTGCGTACTGGTACTGAAGGCAGGGTGTGAACGCGAGCCGTACTAGCGCTTCCTGCCATTTGTTCGCGAGAGTTCCGTGGTTTCCATATCCCCGCCTCAAAACTATGCGCCCAAACTGAGCCGCAACCTTTAAAGCATGCTCCAGTACGTCTGGAGATACGTTGTCACAATCAACGAGCACAGCTACTCGAGATTCCCCGTGGTTTTGGATAGATGCCATTGAATCCTCCTTGAATGAACGCGCTCTGCGGCTGATTAATTCAGCCCAGCAGAACATAGCACTGTGCCACCTGTTGAATCTAGGCCGCAGACGGGGACTAGCGCCATGGACGGTATAGGTTTGTGCCCGTCAATTCGTGGTTTTGACTCGGTCATTATCTGGTACCGATCTATTCCGCCCTGTGTCAGGCCTGTCTGATGCGCTCAAAATTGAGTGCATATCTCCAAGAGCCCATATCAGTCATTGATTGCGATTACCTCAACGAAACGAGGGCGTTGACTTTCCTCGCGATCGGGCCTTTCTGATCGTCCGCAAGTCTGCATCTATGGCCGCGGCGCCCGAGGAAAAAGCCTTGGATCAACTCACCCGGGACGCGATATCAGCGATCGCTGACGGCGCCGATCCGCGCCAGGTGATTCGTCAGATGCGCCTGTAGGAGCGAAACCGGTAGGAGTACACCTGTACTCTCCTATCTGATAGCCCATTTCGTTGGGGCAGGCGCACCCGGTTTTGCAGCTCCCAAAAGTCGGGGAGTTAATCGATCGCTCACCTTGAGCCGCCGGCGAATGGTGGGCCCACCGGGCCTATCTTGCCCTGCGTCCTAACGTTCATTAACCGTTACCTAACTGGCGTTGTGCCTGGGCTTTGATGCACTCAGTTTTGAGTGCATCTATTGGCGATCGGCTAAATATTCAGCCGATCTATCTACCAGAATCCGGGTGGTGGCCTGCCATACCGAATTGGGATGCCAGCTCCAGCCCTACACCCCGACAAACACCCGACACATGCCTTGCCGGGATTTCAAATCCGAGCAAGCCGAACTCTTCGAGGTCGACCTACGTGCGAACGCTGAGATGCCGGGAGTTTTTCCGTTATCTCGCCGCGCCCTAATGAGGGTCTGCAATTATTTTGCACTCTCCCCATTGTGTTACCCGTAACGGAGTGTCATAGTTCAATAACGTTACGGGTAACGGAGGAAGTATGACCGACGAGAAGAAACCAAAAGGCCTGGCCGAGCGGCAGCGCCTGTTCAGAGAGCGTCAGCGAGAGGCTGGATTCACTCAAAAAACGATGTGGATTCATGCAGAAGCAGAGGATTCAGGCAGGCGAGCAGCCGCCGATGGCAAACCCTGTGACCCTGTTGGGTCGCGACACCCACTTAGCTGGGTCGTGGGATGGGTAAGCGAGATGGAAAGCATAGATCGCAGCGAAGAGTAGGTAGTGATCGGAAGAGAATTTTGCCGATCTATCGATGATCCAGAACTGGACCATCGCAAGGGAGATGCCGCCCCGGTGCGCTAACACCGGGAACGGCTGCACTGCCACATAACGAATGCAGGGAACATCATGCAACTGTATCAAAATGCCACTAGTGGCACCGAAAATCAAGACATCATCGCCGAAGCAGCCGTTGTTTTTGAGCTGCTGGCTGCCGCTATGACCATCATTGCGCAACCGAACACGCCTGCCGTGCTCAGACAGGCCCTGGCCATCCTGGGCTACAACTGCGCCACCAACTGGGCCTCGATGCTAACTGCGGACTTCTCCGTAGTTGAAGGAGGTGCGCAATGACCGCTCATATCGAACGCCTGTTGAGCGCCGAGCGCGACCGCTCCTCGGGCTGGTGGAAGATCCTCAGTGCAATGCGTGCGCACAATCAGATGCCTGAATGGGTATCCCGGCAGGGAATCGGTACCGGAGGCGACCACGGCCGCTACCGGGCGGCTCAGGACGAGGTGAATCGCTACCTGGCCAACGGCGAACTGGAAAGCTCGGACGAGCAGGCCGCTCTGATCGATCTTCTGGAGGCTGAGCGGACGCATGCCCTGTGCTGGTGGTCGGTGTTGAACACCATGCGCGCGCGTAAGCAGCTGCCCGACTGGGTGCGCATCCATCACATTGGCACCGGGCCGGAATATGATCGGTACTCGGCGGAGGGCATAAAGGTGAATATGACGCTGTTCGGCATGCAGTACGTGCGCAGCCAGGCCAATTTGGACCAAGTCGAAGCCGAGCGCCGGGAGTTCCGCCAAACGTTCGCTGATACCGTGATCACTACAATACGGGCCTAGTGAAGTTGTGATAACAACGAAAGTTTCGTAGTAACCAGCAGGGCGCTCTCCACGAGGACTGCGCCCTTTTAGCGTTACTCCAGCGGATGAGGACTGCCAGGCTTCGTCTTGTTGCGCCGTTCGCCGGCTGGCCCCTGTTCAACCCAAGCTTCGTAGCCCACCACATCAATCAGCACTCGACCATCCGGAGCGCGACGCCATACGACATTGATTAGCCACACGCCCTCGCTGATCTTCGAGCGGACTGCAGCTTCTGTGTAACCCGATTCTGCAGAGAACCTCTTGATGGTGAGGTAACGCATATTGACCTCCCCCACCCTGCTGGCTGTCTTCGAGCTATACCGATTCAGGAATTACTACTCAGGATTTATCGGGTGCGGTACCGAGCGTGGTGGACGCTCTACAGTGCGTAGCGTTCAACGCAGTGTGTTGGGTTCTACACGCTGGACTTTGTCAGTTGCACTCTCGCACACGCTCAAGAGAGGGCTCATACCCTTACTGGACAGAGGCCACGAATGCTTAGAGCTGAGCAAGTCATGAGTATATGGGTGGTAAATTATAAGGGTGTCCAATTTTTGGACTAACAAAACATTCGGAATGGCCGATTACAGTCCAATTTTTGGACCGTTATTTCATCTCCGCCGATGAACCGGACGGAACCGGAATGCCTAAGTCCAATTTTTGGACTGGTGATGTCCAATTTTTGGACTAGAAGAATTTGAGCGGAGCGCCTGAGGGAATAATGATGGCGAATCACGCTCTGGGCTAAGTTTTCAGCTCTGCTGCTGCCACCCTGCTGTCACGGTACTTTTTGACAATCGCCTGAATCAGCTGGAGGCCCTGAATTATATGGTGTCCCAGGGCAGGTTCGAACTGCCAACCTTCCCCTTAGGAGGGGGATGCTCTATCCAATTGAGCTACTGAGACACAAGTCGCTCCGCATACGCAGCGCTACGGACGGCGAGCATGTTAACGGCCAGGCATACTTTTGTCATGTCGTCCGTAGGCTTTTTAAGTGTAGGCAGATACTTCAAGGCGGCGCGGCATCGCTTGCCGTGCAAATTGCATCACTTCAAAAAGCCATCATTGCAAAATGCAAGACACGCCACACCCGATTATGCGCTATATCTTTGATTTTAAAGGATTTAATAACCTATAGAGTCTTGGCATGCCGACTGCTTCAGTTCTTTCATAGAACAACGGAGGTCCGCCCTCATGAACAGCGCCCTAATACTCTCGAACGCCATCGCCCTGGCTGTCCTGCTGGGATTTCATTTTGCTCCCGAGAGCGGCACTGAACCCGTTGTCCAACGAACGCCCCACTACCTCCAGCTACAGAAAGCGCCGCAGCTGGCAGTCATGAACGATCAGCGCGGCTTTGCAGGCCAGGACGGGAGGCAGGAAATGATCCTGTTGCCAGCCCCCACCTCACAACGCTTGGTATTCTAAATCCACCCGTCAGGAGCACAGCATGTCCAAATCAGCAGCAGGACTTTTCGTCCTGACGTTACTGTGCGGAATTCTTCATTTTTCATTGGTCGAAGACAGGGTCCTCACTGTGCCGCTCATTGCCTGTGGTGTATTTGGCACACTGTTTATGGCGGCGCTCGTCGCGGGGCGCAGAATCAAATTCGATCCCGTTTTACGCTGACAAGATCCTCCTGCCGAAGAAATGACCGCCCGCCGGCACATCCGGCGCGGCCTTCGTCACTAGATGGAAACCGAGACTCGCACACGATTGACCAGCCCTCCCTGACGGATTCAGCCAGCCTGCGCTAAAGCAATCAAACCACCATCTATCCCGTAATTGCTTATCAGTACGGATGAGCCTAGCAAATCGGCCATTTGCCACTATCCTGTATTTATAAGGACGTTGAACGAATCCGCACAACACTTCCCCCTTCTGGTGTCTTTGGACATCACCCGTCGGGCAACCGGACGCGGCCGGCGATGCGAACAGGTTAAATTTTCCAACCAGTCCGCATTTCTGATAATGGGTGCTGGCAGAACGCCTTTATCCAGTTCAATATTTGTCACAGAATTGACGCCAATGAACTGGCTATCTTGAGGCATGATGCGGGCCTCTATCGATTCAGGTTGAACATTTGGCCAGAGCGCTTGTCCTATCAGACATCCTGCGGCCAATCCCGAGAACCGCTCCCCTGAACTAACCGGTTAAATATATGCGCCCATTGAAACAGGCAATTTATTCCAGCCGTACGGCTGACAAGTTCGTCGTACGTCTGCCAGACGGAATGCGTGAACGCATTGCCGAGGTGGCTCGCAATCATCACCGCAGCATGAACTCCGAAATAATCGCGCGCCTTGAGCAGAGCCTTATTCAGGAAGGCGCCTTGGGCGAAGAACTGAGCATGCGCCTGGACAGCCCGGAGCTGTCATTGCACGAGCGCGAATTGCTGCAACGCTTCCGTCAGCTCTCCCACCGCCAGCAGAACGCTCTTGTTTCGCTGATTGCCCATGACACCGAAACGGCTGCGGACGCTTCCTGACTCATCACGAAAGCTCCAAGCCAGCGTAATCGCTGGCTTTTTTTTGCCTGAAATTCGCGCATAAAAAAACCCGCCGGTCTGCGGGTAGTTTCGGAGGTCTGCTGTAGAAGCAAGCTCGCGCCGGGCGGCGTTCGGACGATGGTCTCAAGGACTACGCGTTTATTCAGAAGGAGCGCGTAATCGTTAACGTCCATCGTCGGAACGCCGCCCGGAGCAAGCTTGCTCCTACAGCAGCAACAATCGGAAAATCAAAGCAGGAAAATCGTTGCCAACCCCAGGAAGATGAAGAAGCCGCCGCTGTCGGTCATGGCGGTGATCATCACGCTGGCCCCCATCGCCGGATCACGGCCAAGCCGCGCCAGGGTCATGGGAATTAGTACCCCCATCAAGGCGGCAAGCAACAGGTTGAGCGTCATGGCGGCGGTCATTACCACGCCAAGGGACCAGCTGCCATAAAGCAGATAGGCCACGACACCGATCACGCCTCCCCACACCAGGCCATTGATCAGGCCTACGGCCAATTCCTTGCGCATCAGACGCGAAGTATTGCCCGTACTCACCTGGTCCAGCGCCATGGCGCGAACGATCATGGTAATAGTCTGGTTGCCGGAGTTGCCACCGATACCCGCCACGATCGGCATCAATGCCGCGAGCGCCACCAGCTTCTCGATGGAGCCTTCGAATAGACCGATCACCCGCGAGGCAATGAAAGCGGTAACCAGATTCACAGCCAACCAGGCCCAGCGGTTGCGCAGGGACTTCCAGACCGAGGCGAAGATATCTTCCTCTTCGCGCAGGCCCGCCATGTTGAGCATTTCGCTTTCGCTCTCTTCACGAATCAGGTCGACCATTTCATCGATGGTCAAACGGCCGATCAACTTGCCGTTCTTGTCGACGACGGGTGCCGAGATCAAGTCGTAACGTTCAAACGCCTGGGCGGCATCGTAGGCATCTTCATCCGGGTGAAAACTCACCGGATCGCTGGCCATGACGTCAGCCACCTGTTTTTCCGGATCGTTGACCAGCAATCGCTTGATCGGCAACACGCCTTTGAGCACGCCGCCATAATCGACCACGAACAATTTGTCCGTGTGGCCTGGCAGCTCCTTGAGGCGACGCAGGTAGCGCAAGACCACTTCGAGACTGACGTCCTCACGGATCGTCACCATCTCGAAGTCCATCAGCGCACCCACCTGCTCCTCGTCATAGGACAGGGCCGACCGCACGCGCTCACGCTGCTGGTTATCCAGGGTTTCCATGAGTTCATGGACGACGTCTCGCGGCAGCTCGGAAGCCAGGTCGGCAAGTTCGTCAGCATCCATGTCCTTGGCTGCGGCCAGGAGCTCGTGATCGTCCATGTCGGCGATCAGTGTTTCACGAACCGAATCGGACACTTCGAGCAGGATGTCGCCGTCACGATCGGCCTTGACCAGTTGCCAAAGCGTCAGACGATCGTCCAGTGGCAAGGCTTCAAGGATGTAGGCAACGTCGGCGGAGTGCAGGTCATCGAGCTTGCGCTGCAGCTCGACGAGATTTTGCCGGTGAACCAGGTTCTCGACCCGCTCGTGATGCGGACCTTCCTGACGATGAGTCAGGTCTTCGACCACCCGCTGACGCTGCAACAGCTCAATGACTTGAGCGAGGCGGTCCTGCAGGCTTTCTTGTGTTTTCTTTACTTCTACTTCAGACATAGGCGAACTCCACTCCCAGCTGCGGAGCGCGCCGGAAGGATCAATCAGTCAATTCATGATTGGAAAAGCGGTTTACTGAGTAACTACTGGGTAAGTCCATGGAGGTATTCCACAAGCCCCGGCGGGGCTGACGGGCGCAATGATACACCGCCCGACGGTTTTAAACGTTAAAAAATCGCGGGTGGAAACAAGCGGTTGCGAGATAAACCTGAGCCCTGTCCTGATCCATGAAAATGCGACGACTTATCCTGGAAAGAAAACACACCACCATCCGAAAATGCATTGATCGCCTTGAGCGAACCTCACGGAAGACCATCATCCAACGCATCGTCACCGCATGAGACAACAGGACATCAAAAGCGTCCCCGGCAAACCAGAGAAGATCGGCAATGAGTTCGAGCACCACAACCCCAGGGCGAGGTCTTAGCGCAAAGGCCAGATTAGAAGAGAGAGGATGCAACAGGAAAAAGCCAAAACCCAGACAGCAAAAAGCCCGCGTTAGACGCAGGCTTTTTGGTGTTTGGTGCACTCGACAGGATTCGAACCTGTGACCGCTCGGTTCGTAGCCGAGTACTCTATCCAGCTGAGCTACGAGTGCATTTGTGTTTTTATACCAGATCACAACTGGTTGGAGCC
>Ga0213829_1000738_pt1 | contig 27495 bp, 36 predicted proteins | sample MC6MC0896MG_FD_180665 | JGI IMG/M metagenome (GOLD analysis project Ga0213829, IMG submission 180665) | Enriched soil aggregate microbial communities from Iowa State University, Ames, United States - MC6-MC0896-MG | ecosystem: Environmental > Terrestrial > Soil > Unclassified | place: USA: Iowa...
AATCGGCTTATTTTCTTCTCTTCCAAAATAAAATTTAAAGCTCCAGTCGCCACTAAAACCAACATACTTGCCCATGTTACTTTTTGTCTTTTTCATAATAATATGCTTTGCTTAAATAATTAATGTTACTAAGCAAACATCAGAAAAACTAAAATTATTAGCCGGTTATTAAACATTTGTAGTCGACAGTAGTCGTTTGTTGTCGGCTAGCTGGCAACAAAAGCATCAACTTGTTAACCTAGTCTTGCTTTCCGGACACAAAAAAAAGCCACATCTTACGACATGGCTTCTACTTATTATATGATTAAACTTGATTACTTATAAGAATTGATCGATTGGGATACTTTCCAGTTACCTTCGTCATTTACCAGTGTCACTAGATCAGTTTTAGTAAATCCTTCAAACTGCATCGTTACTTTGGCTATCATATAGTCCGCAGATTCCTGTATGATGGTGGTGCTAGTTTTACAGTTTAACTGCTCACCTTTTTGCTTTTTCAAAAAGGATATTACTTCTGAACGGCTATTGGTTTTATCTTCTACTGCCTGTACTTTTTGGCTGAAGTCTGTTGTAAACAATTGCTCTACTCCTGCCGATTGTCCTTCTGTCATAACCGCAACGTAATGATCAATGGCGAGATCTGCTGTAGATAAATTGACCACTGCTTTTTTAGGGTTTGCTATCTCCGGTTTGCCTGCTGCCATAGTGAAAGTAGATACTGCGATCAAGGCTGCTGCTGCGAATGTTTTTGCTAAAGTTCTCATAATGTCTTTATGTTATAGTTTGTTAGTTCTTAAGTTGCATCAGCCCCACATCCACCAACTCAAACCCTGATGCTTGCTGACGCAATTGTTGATTCAAAAGTAGGATGTAATTCGTCCCTACCCTATGGCAATTAGACTAAACCAACTAAAAACTCGGTGAACGGTCGAAATGAATAGGTGAAATTATTTTAAACTTTTTTGAACTATTCTATTCGACAGGTGTTCTTATTATACAAAACGATAACAAACATACTTTCAGCATGAAAGTGGATAACGATAAATGACGTAGTACAGTAAGTAAATCCAATTGCTTGAAAACAATTTGGATGACGAAACAAAAAAGAGGAAACGATAAGAAACATAAAAATTACTGTGCAGTTAAACGCCAAGATAAAGGGTCTAATGAAAATTAGGCCCTTTTGATGTATATGGATTTTCAAACATTCGTAACTATTTTACAGGATATAAATGGTATTTATTCGTAACTTAATACGATTAACCTATATACTTACAATAACTAAATCGATGCATTCAGGGGTATTAAATATAGTTTAGCTAGATGCTTTATAATTGCTTCATTATTAGCTTTAAGTTTTATCGCCAAAAGCCAAGAAGATAAAGAGGTTATATTTATCTCGTATGAAAACTTTCTACCAACGCCCAAAATTGGTGTATATAAGTTTCATGAAGAGCTTTTAAAAGCTTTTCATCGTTTTCCTCCTATTTAAAATTAGTAATTCGGCCCTGAATTATCCACTTTTATATGCTCCAATTTTTTGAAAGAAGGTCAATTGCAAGACATTATGTATAACAATTTGTAAGGCTAACATAAATTATGTTGCGAAGAATTTAATAAGAACTTTAGCAAATCTTTAACTAAATAAAACTTCTCATCATCTCGATTTTTTTCCAAGAAAATATTCATCTTATTGATAGCTTTATTATAATGACTAGTTTTAAACGGTCCTTTCATTTCTTCAATAATCATTATTGCGTTTGTAGTTGTGTAATAAGCATCTGTTAATACCAAATCAATGAAAACCAACAAATAAGAAGAGCAGTCAAAAGCAGCACAGCACAAAACCAGATATCCTCTATTATTTTTTGTACGAGGTTGTTTAATGGCATTAATAAATGCTTTTAGAGAAGTTTTATGCTCTAAAGAGAATAAAATTTTAGCTGTGGTATTTCTTACTTCATGGTTTTTTGTATTTTGAAGCAAACTATTCAACTCTTTAAATATCGATATTTTATTTTTTGAAATTAACCATTTTATATTAGAAAAGGCCATTTCTTCAATACTCATTTTTAATCTTTGATCTCTACTCAATTTTTGAATATTTGCCATATTTTATTTTTTATCATGTGTTTTCAAAGATTCAAATGCTTGCTTTTCGCACCTCCATTTGGATACAAACTTTTCCCTTCATAGAAGCCATGTATTGGTTAATATTTGCAACGTTTGCAACGACGAATCAATCTTAGATACCATTAAAAAAGCAAATTACAAATAAAAAATCAAAAGGTGTTTTGTCTTTCATAACCATGTCTTTTGAATAATTGAATTTAATAATTTTTATCTAATTATTCCGCTGACATATTTTAAGTTAAACTCTCCTTTACGTAAAAAATGTAGTTCAATTCTATCTCAACTTCAGATTATCTAACTGCTATTTTTCGTTTAAAATTGAACTTTAAATAATACAAGGTAAAATTCTATAATCCGCTTATTGGAAGAATATCTTTGCTATTTTGCATTTTTCAGCGCCAGAGATTGTTAACCACCCATACCTTATTTATTTAATTTTTTATAGGATTTTTTTCTTCTGAACAATTATATTTGCACACATAATTTATAAAAATCAGTTTAAGCTAAAAATTACTTACTGTAAATGAAAAATACTTATCTCTTCGTAATGAGCATTATGCTGTGTATCGGTATATATGGTTGTAAAAAAGACATCGTAAATTCTTTAACCGATGCAGAAAATCAAACTTCGTTATTGAAAAACGCATTTGACGCCCAAATTGCTAAAAAAGGGATGAAATATGACGACCTAAGCTTCAATGAAAATTTCAGAACTGAAGTATCATGGGATAATATCATATTCAAAACTGCCGATACTGCAATCATTCCGATAAAAACTTTAGAAGATGTCAAGGTCTATACCAATGATTCAATCCCTCTTGATCTTAACAATAATTTGATTATTAAAGCTACAAAAAATGAAAATGGAGAATGGCAATTTGTTAAAGTAATATTTCTACCAGAATTCGGAAATGCCTTACCTGAGGGTTTCACTGGCCGAATAATTTCTGAAGGTTATTTTGATAAAAATATTACTGTTATAAAATACTACGGGGGACAGGGGTATTTTTCAATTTTCAATTCAGATAATACTTGGCTTAATAGTAATTATAAACCAAGACTAAAGGCAGGGGGATCCCTCGGAGATCCTAGATGTCAGCCAGAAGAAGATGACAGGGTGGTTCGTGGTTATGTTGAAGATCATCTTAACACAGTATGGCATTTCCCAAAGACTACATTACCACATGCCGCATGTAATGATGACCCTATTCTATTGAACGGAGGTAATGCAGAAATTCCACCTTATGGAACTCCTTCAGATGTAGGTGGAGGTAATGGAACAATTGGATCTAATCCTATAGCCCAAAAGTTTAATAAAAATGATCCTTGTGCAAATAAAAAGGAGTTAAATAACCGTAAAAAAAATTCGAAAATATTGGCTAAAAATAATGAAATTAAAAACTTAACTTTAAATGAAGGGCCAGAAAAGGGTCTTGAGCACGGATATAATTCTTATATCAATCTAAATAATGGAAATATAACAAGATTCACTAATGTTGAGGTGGGATACGCAACTGGTGATGGCGGTCAGGAAGTTCCATCATATGAAGCATGGAATTGGTTACCAAATAATCAGGTTGAGGTGACAGCAGACTATTCTCATACTCACCCATTTGAGAGCGGCCCGTCAGCAATGGATGTATTCTCTGGAATATTCCCATATATGGCAACCAGTACTGGAAGCATGACAGCTTTATCTCCTGCTCAGAAGGAAACGTACCTAAGTTATCTTAGTAATAATATAATGACAACAAATCATGACTATGCCATAACAATTACTGATCCTGCAAAATGGGTAAGTCGCTATCCAAACATGGCCGCAGATCAGGATAAATTTAAAAAAATGTTTAGAAAATATGAAAATTCGGGATATGATGGACACACAGCACAAGAACTTGCACTTCTGGACCTATACGGAGATATGATACAGCTTTACCGTTCTGATGTAGGTAAAGCTAACTTTGAACCGGTTATTTATAAGGTTGATCCAAAAAATTTCAGAAAATTTATATCCAACATTAACTGCTAATCTCAATATGATGAACAAAAATATTATACTTATACTGATGTGCTTTTTAGGATTTCAAAATTCAAATGCACAAACATATCTTCAGGGATACAACGTAATTCTACTAAGTGAGGCGGCAACTTGCGACCTATTGTCTCAGTCAAAAAGACTGACCATTGACCAGGCTTTCACAAAACTAAAACAAATCGATCCTGATCCTTTAGAAAAAAGTTCTAAAGATATGAACGGTGAATTCTGGTTGATCGATGATATGTTAGTTAATATCATTACACGGAAAATAACTTCGGAGAATAAAAAAGTGGACTTATATGACAGACAGAAAGCTTATGCACCAGAAATTCTCTATCGTAAGGGGACACAGCCTGACCGTGCACGAACTAATGATTATTTCAGCGAAATAAAGTCCGTGAATAATTTTGATGTACTTGTCGACTATTATAAAACACGTAGTTTTGATAAAAACTTTTTAATCCAAGACAAAAAGGGGAAATTTAAAGTAATTGGGACTATTTATGTCAAAAAACAAGATGCGACGAAAGCACATACTCTAATAAACACAATCCTAAATAAACTATCTTTTTAAATAAGGGAAGTTAGGTGTTTGAAATGAATGGTGTATTTTTATTATTACAAAAAAATGCCGCACCTCTAGGGGGTTCTTTTTGGATATTGAAATATGCAAATGCAAAGAGATCTCTTTAAGTATTCAATATAATCCCATAGAGTTAGGCTGTATCTTACACCTGTTGGTCGTTGCATTATTCATACAGATTCTTTTAATAACTTTATATTAAAAGAATCTGTAATAGGAATAATCTAAATCGAGACTATCTATAATACGAGGCGACAAGAATGCTTTTTTTGAAATCTATTTTGCTAGATATTTGCGAAGAGCTTTACTAGTCAACCAATCCCATCTTGAGCAGATCCAACTCCCCTGCTATCATATCTGGTCAACGAGCAAAACGTGCCCTAATAATCTCCTCCCCATTAGCTACGATAAATAACTGGGAAATGCTAAAAGCAGACTCTCGGATACCTGCAATCTCTCTAAAAGTTAACGGCATTCTGCTTTTACCTGTTTTTACAGCAGTAGGATGATTGAGTATATTGTAGAACGTTAATTCATAGAACTTTTTGTATATTGACAAACCAAAATATTAGCTTTAGATATACCATAAATGAAAAAATTATTATCTATCATACTTTTACTTATACTTTGTCAAAGTTTAAGTGCCCAAACAGCAGATGAACTAAATACGCTTGGAATAAAATATGCTAAAAATGATAAAGCTGACAAAGCTTTTTCAGCTTTTGATAAAGCAATAAACCTAGATCCTAATTTACCTGGCCCATATGCAAATAGAGGTAACATTCATCGGCTTCGTAAAGAATTTGAGCTTGCAATAGCGGATTATTCAAAATTTTTGGAGTTATCTCCAGATAATATTAATGTGCTCTATGCTAGGGCCGGTGTTTATAAAGGCGTGAAGGAATTTAAAAAAGCTATTTCTGACTATTCAAAAGTAATTGAAATAAAACCCTCCTTTGAAGATATCTTCTTTGATAGAGCGTATTCTTATATAAGATTAGAAGATTATGAGCATGCAAAAAATGATCTAGAATCACAGTTAAAAATATCTCCGAAAGATTTTAAATCATTTGCCAATTTAATAAACGTTAAAAAAAAATTAAAACTATATGATGAAGCACTAGCGGATTATGAAAAAATAATTATTGAATTTCCTAATGAGCCTAATCTCCATATACTTTATAACAATCGAGCTGTTACTTATAAAGAACTTAATAGACCTGATGAGGCATTAGAAGATATAAATAAAGCTCTAAAAATTAATAAAAATTATAGTGTGGGATACTTAACTCGAGCTGGCATTTATTTGGATCTTGAGGATAAAGAAAATGCTTGCAAAGATTTCAAAAAAGCACTCTCTCTTGACCTTGAAAAGCATCCCAGTTTTGAAGTAGATGAAGATTTTAAAAAACTGAAATCATTATGTGATTAAATGTCCTGTCGGGTTCATTAAATAAAGCAAAATTTTATACCGCTGAAGATAGAACTATGCAAATTATAAAGTGATTATTTATTATCATGATTTCAGAGAGTAGTTTATAGTTATGCTGAATCCATACATCGAGTGGTGCTTAATACACTCATTTTAAACGCAGCCTAAGCTTCTAAAAGAATATACAGATACCAATATTTTAGTAGTAAATCATGAAGACGCGAACCGACAAAACTATACCCATAATAATTATCTCTTATGGTTTATTTTTTATCCTTCCGCTGTTTATAAATTTAAATTTTAAACCTACACCTTTTTCAGTAGTATGGCTTAGCTTCAGTACATTTATGATACTTTTCGGGCTTTGGAAAATTGAGACATTTGAGCTTAAAGAAAATAAACTATTAAAGACAAATTTTTCAGGACTGTTTCAACGCACTATTAACTTGGACCGTATGGTTCGTTATGACAAAAATGTAATTGACACCAGCCACTTTAATAATCCATTTAATATAGTTAGACTTTTTTCAAGTGACAAAAAGTATCTAATATTTAGACGGATTACCATTATAACTGATAAAGGATCCAAAATGAAACTTGACGAAAGAACAATTGAAACAGAAGACTTTAATAAATTATACAGCAAAATAAAAAGTAAGAAAAACAAACGGACAAATTAATGTGCAATTACTCATTAATCAACCATTCTCTTCTTGAACAGCTCCAACTCTCCTGCTATCATATCTGGCCACCGAGCGAAACCTTGTCTAATAATCTCCTCCCCATCAGCTATTGTAAATAACTGGGAGATGCTAAAGGCAGACTCTCGGATACCGGCAATCTGTCTAAAAGTTAACTGTGATCTACTTTTACCTGTTCTTACAGCTGTAGGATGATTGAGTATATATTCCTGGTGTATTTGCTTTAAATTCATCTGTTTAGTTTTTAAAAATTAATAGATCAATCAGAAAACCCTTAAAAATTTTCCTTCTAACACTTCCTCTGGTATATCCAGGATCTGCTCGATCACTACCGTAGCGGACTCTTCCTTAAACTCGCTCATAAACGCCCATAGGTCGTTTACTTTTGTCGGGACAAAATGCTGTATAACATCATCCACACTATTGTCAGACTTCAGGATATTGTATCCCTTATGCTTTAAGTCCTTCAAGATCTCGGTTGTCAATGGTACATTCATCGCAATTAGTATTTATCGTTTTTGCCTTTTCCAACAGGGTTGACATTTTGAACTTAGGTTCCTTTACTATAAAGCGAACTTACAGAACACTCACCTGCTTTAAATCAATATTGAACAGAATGAACACGCAAGAATGTTGAGCAACCGGTTATCTTAATATCGTGTCCATCCTTATTCAATATCCAAAGATAAATAATAAAACTAAATATATTAGTTTATATTTGCTATAAATTTTAGCTATAGGTTTTTTTGGAATAATAAGCTATATGACTTGCAGAAATACGGTTTCCCGTAAATAGATAATTAGTCTTTGGATTATATTCGCAAAATATTAAAAAATTATACAATCAAAATTTTGCTTAAATATATACTTAAAGATTTACTTATTGTCTTTAAAGTGAATTTATATGCGTAACAATATTTATTAAATAGTTTATGAAAAGAATTTTATTATTTATTACCATCTTTTTTTCCATCATCGGGTGTAAGGATCAACAAGATGATTTTATTAATGATGATAAAAGAAATTCAATTAGCTCACTGCGAGCTGATTTTGAAAAACAAACCGGCTATCATCAAAAGGATTCCAATTTTTTATTCCAAAGTTTTAAAACATCAATTAACTGGGAACAAAATAAAATAGTTTCAGATGACACCGTTTATGTGAAAGTAAATGTTTTAGACAAGGTATCGTTATTATCAACTGATTCGAAACAAATTTCCATCAATAAATTGGTTTGGATTAAAGCAGTAAAGGTAAAAGATGTTTGGGCATATACTTTGCTGACATTTATTCCGGAAAACACTAAAAAAGGATACACAGGTGCAATTATTTCAAAATCAATTTTATCCGGTGATCAGTGGAAAGCAAAGTATATAGAAGGAAAGCTCGTCAAACAAGCAAGCGGCTTAAGAAGTTCTTCGACAGAGAGAAAATGTACCTATGGCTATGTAAACGGTGAGTTAAATGTGATCAGTTGTGAACCACCACGTACAGGCACTGACTATCCTGGACAGGGAGGAGGACCAATTGATTACGAAACTGTTGATCCAATGGAACATGGAGGTGCTGGAGGCAGTAGCGCAGGTGATGGTGAATCAACGAATAATCCAACCGAAGGCGAAATAAAAGAACAGATAAAAGACAAGCCATTTGCTTTAATCCCAAATATCCCTTGCGATATTATAAAAAAATGGATAGCAACCGCAAAATTTACTGTTGATCAAACAACAGAGAATAAATTACGTGCCATGGAGAATATTATAAAACCTGGAAGTTATAATAGTTATCTTACAAATATTCAAAATATAAATAATGCTTATAGTACGGTTGTTAACATGGATTATTTCCCTATTGATGTACGCACTTTACCTGTTGTAAATGGAAAAAGATTAACACCAGAACAGTTTATCGGACATATTCGAAAAAATATTAATAGCTTCATTGATACAGATTATTCTGAATTTAAACCGTATGTTTATTCTGGTGTAAATGAAACAAATTTATGGAACTCTGCTAATCCAAAAAATGCTGTTGTGGCGATTGATATTGGTGCACCCGACAACGGATCAGTAATAGTGAGTAATTATAATAGTTCAGGCTGGACATTTACCACAATTTTCGAACCTATGTATGGCCAACATCCAGTATCAGGAAATCGAGATTTTGGCTTTACAAAAAATTCAAATGGTTCTTATACCTTCTTTACTAAGGGGGTGGATAGATTAACAAGCTTGGATTTAACAATTATTCAAAACGCAACTGGAATCCCTTTTTCCAAGGCTGATGCATTATGGACTTCCTTTCAGAAAGGTGTAGCAGATTTTGTAAATAAAAATGGAGGAAATGCAGGTGCTAGTAAGCAAGAAATTTACAGACCAAATTGGGATCAAGTTAAAGCTGTAATTGATGGAAAAGCCCCTCTGAGCTCACTGAGTACTGACTGCAAGTAATTAAATTATATTGATCATGTTTAGAAAAATAGTCGGAACTATGTTGGTTGGGTTGTTAGCCCCAATAATATTTAAAATAGGTTGGTTACCAGCTGTTATTGATGCAATCATTTATGGTAAATATAAATATTATGACTTTCAAATTGATTCCTTTGGCATATTCTTGAAACACGTTTATTTTGAAACCTTTATATATGAATACTTATTTGCAATAATTGTGATTTTTTTACCCTTCCAATTATTAAAAGATTATTATTTAAATAATAAATCGCCTTTAAGTTTCTTTAAAAAGATACTTCTATTATCATGTTTAATGGCTTTATCGATCATCATTGTTGGAACTTTTAGTAATATTTGGGATGTTCCTTGGTACAATAATTTTAGGTATGTAGCGTTCTCATTGCTTTTTGGAAGCATATTTACAACAATACTTTATTTAGTTATCGATAGGCATGTTGAAAATAAAATAAGGAAAAGTCACTAGATAAAAATTTGTAATGTTTTCACATGTTCTTACAGCTATAGGATGATTGAGGATATATTCTTGCTGTATTTGCTTTAAATTCATCTGTAAAGATTTTAAAAATTAAAAGATCAATCAGAAAACTCTAAAGAGTTTTACTTCCAACACTTCTTCGGGCAGATCTATGATCTGCTCGATCACTACCGTCGCAGACTCTTCCTTAAATTCACTCATAAACGCCCATAGGTCGTTTACCTTTGTGGGGACAAAATGTTGTAAAACATCATCCACACTATTCTCAGACTTCAGGATATTGTATCCCTTATGCTTTAAGTCCTTCAAGATCTCTGTTGTCAATGGTACATTCATCGCAATTAGTATTTATTATTATCTCCTTATTTCGACAGGTTTGACATTTCGATCTTAAATTCATTTACTATAAAGTGAACTCACAGAACTCTCCCCTGCTTTAATTCAATATTGAACAGGATGAACACGCAAGAATGTTGAGCAACCGGTTATCTTATATCGTGTACATCCTTATTCAATATCCAAAGATAAATAATAAAACTAAATATATTAGTTTATTTTTGCTATAAATTTTAGCTTAATTGAATTTAATTTTGTTCGCCTTGGATATCAATGATTTATTATATTTAGACAAATTTTAGTTACATACATGCGGTATGCCAATTATTAATAATAAAACTATGAACTAATAATCGAAAAAGTTTGAAATACCAATGACTGAAGAAAATATTATCCAAACAGTAGTTAAAGAACTGAAAAAATATCCTGATATTAAATTTAGTAAGAAAAATGACAGCGAACTAAAAATATTTGGACGCGAAAACACAGGTTTTGATATTTTACTGCTGTTAGGCGGACGCGATAATATGCTTTATTTTGGCCCTTTTCATTGGCATTTTGATAATTCGGAGGAAGAAATTAACGAAATACTAGATTACATATCTTGTGGTTTGGCAGGGATTGCCAGGCTTAAAGAATACTCCATAAAAGGTAAAGGATACAAATGGACAGTACAGATGCAAGATCAAGATGGCAATTGGCTTGACAACGAAACAATGGCACTTATGAATATCAAATTTAATGCAGAGTCTGATGTAAAATATTTGCAAAACGAAATTATACCGAAAGACATTTTATCTAATGATTCTGAAACAAAATAATTGAGATATCCTAATTAAACAGGGCCTATCAAACGCAAAGGATGAATTAATTATGAATTACATTTACGGATATTTCAATAATTGAAATATCGGAATCGATAAGATAAATCAATATAACTCCCCTAGTACCAGACACGCCTTACCACCTGGAGTTAAATTAGCTAAGATTCGATAAAACCTTTCTTAATTGCTTCAGCTAATTTAGGTATATCTACAATCGCATCATCAATCCTTCTTTTGAATTCCTCTTCACCAAGTAAATTTATCAAATATTCATTTATGTTCATACTAATTAATCCATTCCAAACATCTACATAAGCAGGTACAATGAGATAATTTTGACTATAGTCCGCACTAACCATCTTCCAATCTAATAAACCTTCAAATTTTTCAATACTTTCCTTTATTTTAACATAAATCACGTCATCTTTTTCTTTGTCCTTAAGTCGAAATCTAAAGCAAGGAAATGAAGTATAATAATCGGTAACAAATATTGCCCCTCTACTTGTAACAACAGGATAAATATCATTTATTGTGTTATACAAGAGATAATTACATTCTTCAATTTTCATATTATTGTTTCGTTAATTTAGTGCCATTTTGATTAATACTGACTTACTTGTTAGGACGTTTACGAGTAAACGTAAAATTGAGAAGAAAACAGGAACATAATTTAACCAACATATATACTTTTTCCTTGTACGCTTAGGAATTAATTTCACCAAAGGTAACCGTTAAAACTACCCCAGATAAGTATTAAAATAAAACAAATTGTAGCTATCATCTGTAATTTTAGAGTACGTTTTATAATACCATTACTCATAACTGACCTATTGATAATAAATGCAATTAATAAAAAAAAACCTCCTTGAACAATCAAAACAAGTATTTTAATAATTGCAGAACCCACCAGACCCATCGTATCTACTCTTGGTTGATTATTTTGCCATAAAAGGCAGTTTGGAACAACATTATCATTAATGTAGGTATTTGCATATAATATGCAAAAGAATACAATTAACTGATATATCAGATTTAAGCTTATGTATGCAATGTTCTTCAAAATTGTTTTTTTTACAAGAATCGAACCGATTGTTATAGTTGTAGATCCTTTTTACTTTCATCGAATATAAGTGTTTTATCATAAAAATAACTCATGTAAATTGGCTATTATCAAGTACAAAAATGCCCCCCACCTTTGTGACTTTCTATTTGCTATTATTGAGTATATATTATTATTTTTCTTAAATTTAGTTTATCACTAGACTTTTTGGTTAATTTGATGCTAAGCATAACTTTGTTTTCAGGTCGCACAAATGCCCAAAGCCCAAAATATTAACTGCAAGTATAACAGGACAAGATAACAATTATTGATCTTTATGACACCAATAGAAAAACTGAAATCTATTTTATCGGAACAATATGTTTCGGAAGATGGAGATGAATATAGAGCCGAACTCAAAGAAAGTTTGACCGACCAACAAATAGACGAATTAGCAAAAGGACTTCCCACGGAACAAATTCCTGTTGATGTTAGAGAGTTATTAAAATTTGCAAGTGGCTTTGAATTTTTTGGATTAGAAGAAGTAGCATTTGACGGAATTGGACAATTTGGATTTGAAGAGTTTTTTCCACATTCAGTTCAACTTGCTGAAGACGGATTTGGTAATTTCTGGATTTTGGATGTTGACAAAAATGGAAATTGGGGAAACGTTTTTTATGTGTGTCACGACCCGGCAGTTATCGTAAAACATTCAGACAACTTAACCCAATTTATTGAGCACGTACATGACTTCGGGAAAAACGGAGACAAGTCAAACCTTGACATAATTCACGAAAAAGTTGTTATAAACATTTGGAACAATGATAACGGATTTATTGAACTTGAAAATGCAAGGCAATCAAATGACGAAACTTTAAAAAACTTCGCAATATCACTTTCTGACAATTTTATAATTGCCGATTTGAGAAACAAACCCAATCAAAGCGGATTTGCCTGGGGAAAATTTGGACCGAACATTGAAAAAGCAAGACGACACGAAACCGAATTGATTTGGGGGATTGAAAAAATTGAAAAAAAAGGATTTTTATCCAAACTCTTTGCAAGAAAATAATACTTAGCAAGATAAACAGAGGAAGAAGTAAAAGAACTAATTCCTATTCGCCCCAAATTATAAAAATGATTAAAATAGAACAAGCCACTATTAATGATATTGAAGATTTAGAAGTGATCTTCTCTCTTTATCTCAAATTTTATGAAACAGAAAGTATTAGAGATGCTAACATTACTTTCCTAAAGGAAAGAGTGCAAAATAATGAATCTGTTATATTTACAGCTAAAAAAGACAATGAAATCGTTGGCTTTACCCAATTGTTCCCCACTTTTTCATCTGCATCTCTTAAGAAGGTTTATATCTTGAACGATTTGTTTGTACTTGAGAAGTATAGAAATCAGGGGATAGCAAAACGTTTAATACATCAAGTCACCGAATTTGCAAAAGAAAACAACTGCGCAAGAGTATCTTTAAGTACCGCACGTAATAATCCTGCACAATTTTTATATGAAAAACTAGGATTTAAGGAAAGTTCATTCAAATTTTACAATTACAATTTATAAGAAATATAAAACAATAATCACCAATATGGACATCACTATTTCTGAACGAAGAGACATTGAACCTGAAGAAATAATTAATTTGTACCGGGCTAACGAATGGAGTTCTGCTGATAAACCTGTGGAGCTTTATAATGCTTTAAGTAACTCGCACTCGTTGATCACTGCGTGGGACAATGAACGATTGGTAGGTTTAGGCAATGCTATTTCCGATGGCCATCTGGTCGTATATTATCCTCACCTACTCGTACATCCGGATTATCAAGGTAAAGGGATTGGTAAAATGATTATGGATAAGATGCAGGAAAAATATAGTTCATTTCATATGCAGATGCTAACTGCTGATGGTGATGCGACAAAATTCTACAAAAAAATGGGATTCTCGCGTGCAGGCCATACAGAACCAATGTGGATTTATAAGGGTAATGAGCATTGAGAGAATTTTAAGATTGTGAGATATATGACAGATTATAAAGTATTGATAACCGATGAATTCTATTCTTTGCTTAATTTTGAACAAGATGATTCACCAGTCGTGTCAGTAATAATAACATGAAGAAGGAAACCAGAATACTATTTATTGCAATTAGTTTAAATCTACTGATTGCATTTATTATCTTTTATTGTCTGCTTAGTTTTAAACTGTCAGAGGTATTCGACTTTATCCAAGATTTTTTTCTCAATTTTTCAATAGGCATTATAGGGCTTTACGCTTCTGCATATGGTTGTGGTCTTGCCCTTAGTAAAATGAATCGAATCCAAATCTATCAAGGAGTATTGTCGATTTTCATTGTGCTTTTCATTGGTACATTAGCTGGCTCTACAGTCGGCTTCGTACAAAAAGGGCTACCATCGACGATCGAATTTAAGGAACCGATTTTGGAGGCTGTCATTGATTATTACGCTAAACCATTCTTCTGGATATTCTTCTTTGGCTTTATTCCAACTTTAATATCAGGTGTCATCATTGGAAAATTATTAAGAAAATGATCATTACAGCACCTGCAGCAATTGCCATTATATTAACCTACGTAATATGAAACGTGAATCGAGTTTAGTAACTTTTTTAAAAATGTATTTAATACTCCTTATTGGAGGAATAATTATTTCAATTATTACTGGTAAAATTCCTTGGAATGACTTTAATGGTTTCATCAACTTCACGTTAGGCTTTAGTTTAGCTTTATTTGCATCTGTTTTGATATTTTATTTAGTTTACTGGATTGTTAAAATTATTAAAAGACAATAGATGCGTATGCCATTTAAATGGTGTATTTTAATATAAACTTTAGGTCTCCGAAACCCACCATTACGCCAAGCCTATAAAAATTATAGAACGCAAAATAAAAATGGAATGATAGTAGTTGACAACATAATTGAACTAGAAACTAACAGCGAAACTGAACGGCTTTCGTTTGCGACTAGATATTTAGTTCAAATCAATTTTACTTTCGATTTGACAGTTTCTTCAAATGGCTTCAGCGGAACTTCACATTTTTGCGTTAGGCGTGAACAAATAGAAAAGTTGTGTTCTGATTTGACAATAATGGATCAAACAATGTTTGGCAACACTATACTTGAGGACAACGACAGTGACGCAACTATAAATTTCCAAATGAAGCCTCATGGAAAAGTAATTGTATGTGGACAAGTTGGTGGTTCACATGAAGAGCATTACTTAAAATTCAGTTTTCAAACAGACCACACTTGCATAAAACCACTTGTTATAGACTTTTATAAGCTTCTTAAAAACGAAGAACCTACCAATCTTTATGAAGCAATCGACCTAATATTATGGAAAGATTGGGACCCAATTGGAGTTAAAGATATCGCACCAAGAGATGAATATCAAATTTATACACCGACAATATTTGAGTTAAAAAATACTGGATCGGATAAGGAAACCATTGCACAGGCTTTACATGAAATAGAAATTGCAACCATTGGAGTTGTCGGTAATATTGAGCATTGTCGGCAAGTTGCAAACAAAATTATCAATCTTAAATTTTAGATAACTGTGTGCATATAGAAATATATCAATCAAATATTAGGTTTTAATTATTAAAAAGCCATACCCCTAGAGTATTATCTAGGAACGAAAAAGATATAATAAAGATATAAAGAACAGAAGAATTTAATTGACGGCTCGCTGCTCAATGTATTCCAAATCACGCAATTTTAAACCTTGATCATATGTAAAGAAAAATGAAATTAAAACAAATAATACTTTTTTTAGTAATATTGTTTATTGGAATTTCAGTAGCATTTGATAATTATTATCCTCAAAATTCAATCGTTGGGAATTACTCAGATCTGAATTACTACTTCTCTAAAATAGATTAATAAAAAACTATCACCTGTTTACTTGATGATGACCAGTTTACAATTAGATATAAAAGGATGAAAATTGATGATCCCCTATCCAGGCTAATGAAAAAATGTATTCTTAGAAATAAGTTGTCTTTGAAATTTTTGTTGAGGAGATAATAAACCGTTATTACTAAAAAGTTAACACAAATATTAATTATGAGCAATGATTATGATTTAAACGATATTGCAGAAAACTATTCAAGAAAATCCGATGCTGACTTAATTCACATAGCAACATCAAACGCTCAAGGATTAAGACCAGGAGTGTTAGAGATTATTGAAAAAGAAATTCTAAAAAGAAACCTAGACCCTAAAATTTTAGATGGCGTGAAAGCTCAAAATAGAGTTTTCTCTATTGAAGAAGTAATAGAATTGTCCCAGATATTAAGAAATTTACCATGTCCATTATGTGGAAGAACAACTGAAAAACTTAACGGAACTATTATGCATACTGCACAAAGTTTCATTATCTTTTCAACTTTTAGAAAAGATCCAATTATTGGGTGTCCAGATTGTTTAGACGAAAAAAATGAAGAATCAATTTCATCAACGGCACTATTAGGCTGGTGGGGAATCCCATGGGGACTATTTAAAACTCCATTTTATATTTACAATAATATCAAAGAAAAAAGACATAATAGGATTTCTGAACCGAATCATACTTTATTAAATTATACCATGGAAAATATTGGTCTAATAGAGACTTATAAGGATAATGTAGAAAAACTTAAAGAAGTAATAAAGTTCGTGAAAAAATAACTGTATTTAAAGGATAACGCAATCGGTGACGCAATTGACGACCTTTCGGACATTATTATTGACCTTTTAGAAATCAAAGGGAGAATTGAAAACAACAGTTTAGCAGACGGACTATGTTTTTTTTGACCTTTTAAACTTTATGAAACAAAAAATGGTTAAGACAAAAATTCGTTTCGTTGACATTATTTATTGGCTTGCAATTATTGGAGCGGATATTTTTATTTATATGATTTTGGGCTTGTTACAAATGGACTATGACGATACCTATGACAGCTCAAAAGGTGAATATTGGAGTTTAGCAAGTATGAATACAAGACAATTAATGTTTTACTGTGCATTGCAGTTTTGGAACATTATAAACTTAATTGGACTTATATTTATTGGAAGAAAAATTTATAAACGAATAAAATACGGCACGTAACAGCAATTTGGCAAAATGGCGGCTTAGGTGTTGAAATCTGTCATACTATGGCTTTAGATAAAATATCTTATTTTCAATGATTGTAAACGAAGAAAATGATACCCAAAAATCCATTAATATTATAGCGATAATAATATTATCTATTTTAATAGTTTTCGTAATTGGCAACTATTTCATAACAAATTCAGATGAATACATCACCAGCAAATATTACGAATTTAACAATTATAAATTTGAGGGTGAAATCTATGATAAAAGACAAGATCAAACTGGTACCGGAGCTAATATAACTCGTTATATAGATTTAAAATCTGGTATTTCTCATAATGTTAATAACCAAATTTATAATAATATAGAATTAGGTGATTATGTTGTAAAAAAAGCAAAATCAGATACTGTATATTACATAAAAAAAGGAAAGGACACAATAAAATCAATGGAGAATCACTATCTGACGGAATTTCTAAAAATTAATTTAAAAAAATAGATAATTTAGCTATGTGCTGTCAACAGTTATTTAAGGCTTACTAAAATTAAAAAGACAAAAAAGGTCTATTTACACTAACCGAAAGCAGAAGACAAGCTATATTCCTTCCTTATGGAAATATCTCTGAAATCACAATCGACTACGAAGCTAAGTTCGCCAAAGATCTCCCAAACGGACTAAAGAAAGGGCAAGAATTACGCTTAAAAGGCAAATCAATATTTGAGTTTTCAGATGATGGAAAGATTAAGAGATTAGTGGATGTTAGTGGATAATATTTTTTAACAACTATTATAATGGAAAAAAACGATAAAATTAATCAAGCACATTTTATTAAATGAAATAGGACTCCCATAACGCTGCTTTTCCTTGAAGTAAATTGCTTTTATCTTCTCTTCAAGAACTTCAACTTTAGAGCCACCAGCGCGTTTAGAACTATTTTTCCAAGCATAATAGCTTCTGGAACCAACTCCATTACCTTACACATCTTTTCAATCGGATATATTTGTTGATGCAGCCTGATAAACTTATATATTACTGATCGTTCTTGGAACTGCGAAGCAATCATGAATACATTTAAAAACAGACAATTATGAATAAAAGATGCCTATGGCATTTTTTGATGCGTCACAGTTCCCCTTGCTTATCCTGCATAGAGATAGTTTAATATCTCAGTTCAAGCTCTGAATCTTTAAGCTTTTTCTCTAAGGCACTTATACGTTCCTGCTCTGGTGTCTGTTTGACATCATTTTCATTGCCAGGGAAACTACCTGCTACGAAACCTTCTGATTCTTTACGCCATTTATATAACTGGGCTTCTGATATACCTAATTCTCGGGCTAGCTCAGAAATGTTTTTCCGGTCTTTACTTAACTCAACTGCACGTTCTTTAAAGGTGCGATCGTATTTTTAACGGATTTTAGTCATCGTTTCAAAATTAAGATATTTATGGTTCTTAACTTACACTGCCAACGAAGTTAGCAATTCCAGTGTTCCTGTTTTTTGAAAGGCGATCCAGAAAAATTAAAAAAGCATATGCATCTTCTATCAAAAAATTCGAATGAGCAATTATTTAAAATATTTCAAATTCCTAATTTTAACCTTGCTAGATTTTTCTATAAATAAAGTGTCGATTTCAAATTCAAAAGATTTTGTCTTTATTGACTTTGCAATATAACCTCCCTCAAAACCGATAGTTATATTTTCATTATAAATATTATAGTAATCAAAACCTTCATAAATTACCTGACCTTGCTGTTCTTGTATTTTTTTTAAACTACCCGAAGAATTAAGTATAACTTCATCCTTCAATGAAAATTTATTAAAATCAAATACCGCTGAGTCATTTGAGTTTCTAAATAAATAAGGTAAAAAAAATAATGAATCGCTAAATTGTAAGCCAATAAACGTAGTGTCATTTTTAACTGATAAAAAATACTTCTCAGGAAACGTAGTATCTTTTTGCGATGCATAGTACCTATTTACAAAATATATATTATCAAAATTAGTTTCATAATATTTATACACTACTTCTAATCTTTTCGATTTCACATCCCTTAACTTTACTACCTTTACACTTGAAGGATTACAACTATAAAAAAATAAACTAATTACCAGAGTTAACAGTATTGTGATTTGATTTCCTCTTTTCATCTTCAGTGTTATTAAAAATTTGACTATTACCATACCACCCTCTTAAATACTTAATATATCTATTAAATACTTTTGAATTTTTAGTACTATTCTTATCCCATCATTTATGATCCTCGTGTGCAGCTGTACTTTTTCCTTCAGGATTATCAGTATATTCCTTGAGGTGTAAAAACATCTCATGTCCAAGTGTTATTGCAGAAGCTTCTTCATTCTGATTAGCAATTTCAACTTCTACATTTTTTTTACCATTCAATTTCTCTGCATCGGTTTGTGAAAAAACAACATCAGACACAAGTAGCATGAGCCCAAATAAAGCCATGGCTTTGATAGTAAAATTATTAATAATAAATCGGGATTATAAGGTTAAAAAATACAATTCATTCAGGTTGAACTATTATACAATATAAATGAGTGATTGTCTCAAGAAATTTTAAAGTTTTTTGTGCACGATATATTGTGAATTGCTAAAACCACCCGCATTGTAGGATAAAGTTTAATTGACTACTAAATCTCCCTTAGTTTATAATTATACATAGATTTTGAGATCTATGTCCTTTAAGAAACCATTATTTGTGACTGGATCACGCTCCCTAATTATGCTAGGTTCGAATGGTTATTTAGGCTCTATAATACAATCATAGTGAGCAACACAAACTCCTAAAAATCACTCGAATTACATAAAGAGCTATTACTTATTTTGATTATACGATTTCCCCGTAAATATTTCTTTCAATTTTCTAATATTTTCGCAGATTAATAGAAATTTAAAAAACACTAACATATATTTAACACAAAACCTTGTTTTTCACAAAAGGTCTATATATCTTAGTTGAAGCAATTATTAACGCAGGAAAAGATAGAATTGGAACTTTTGTAATCTCCTTATTTACACATAGTATGTTTTGGATTTATCCTGAAAAATCGAATTAAAATTAAAGAGTCAATTGAGAGATTAAGGATAAAATTATAAACAGTAGCTCTTTACACAGTTTCAATAAACAAAGCAATGATCGATATGTCACTAACTAAATTTTTATGAGACCACTACTCTTAATAGCTATTTCGATAATAAATTTAAGTTGTTCAAATACAAACAATAACTCTATGGGATATTTTAATAAATCAAATTCTACTGAAGAAACTTCAAAAAATATAGACAATAAGGAGATGAAAAAAACTACTGAAATGTTAAACGAAACTGTTTTTTGGAATATAATTGATAAATCATTAAAAAACACAAATAATCAACAAGACCAAGAAGTATTTTTGATAAAAGAAATTGCAAACTTAACACCAAAAGAAATTGTAGGCTTTCGTTTACGAACTGATAAACTCTTATATGATACATATAATTCAAAAATGTGGTGCGCGGGGTACCTTATGAATGGAGGTTGTTCTGATGATGGATTTGAATACTTTAGAAATTGGGTAATTTCAAGAGGAAAGGATGTTTATGAAAAAGCAAAAGAAAATCCTGACACCTTAATTAGCCAAAAAGAAAACGGTGAATTTGAAATGTTTGAATTTGAAAGTTTCTGGTATGTTGCGTTAGAAGCTTTCAAGAAAAAAACAGGAAAAGATTTGTACGATTATATCGACTATAATAATTTTAAAACAAGGGAAGGAAATTATCCTCAATTTGAATTCGACTGGGAAGAAGAAAATACTGACAGTATGAAAAAACTATGTCCACAATTATTTGAACATTTTTGGAAATAAAGTTTGACTTCACAATATCAGAATAAAAAAGAGCCATCTCCTGATGGCTCTTAAATGAGCTTAGTCTGGGCCTCGTGCCAAGCCTTTAAAAGATCAATCAGAAAACACCTGTAAGAATTTTCTCAGGTCCATCAAATATGTAGTTCGTAGGCTGGATACAAATGAATACAATTACAAAATAACTAATATTGACTTTAATAAATCTGTTTAATATCATATGAAAACTCGTACGCCTGTCTTGGTTATAAACTTGTTAAATATAAAGTATATCATTGGTGGCGAGCAGTGTGGCTACTCCTTCTTCTCTAGAAGCAATATAAAATAGTTCTTTTTGAAAATTGTCAATTGCATTTGGCTCAACAATAATTTCCAGTTTTATTTTATTCTTTTCCTCTTGTCGATATACAGTTGGCACATCGCTCTCGAGATTTATTTCCACTCCAATATAACCACTTTTACCGATTGAATAATATTTCATAGAAAAGTAAGCATAACAGTCTTTCTCTCCCAGTTCATAGAATATTGTTTCGTTATCTTTCGGAAAACCTTTTAAAGTCTTCGCGAAATTAGCTAAGCATTCTGATTTATCATATACATCTGTTGTTCCAAAAAAGTTAATATTTGACGCTGTTACCCTTAGCTCAAACATTTCGTCATCCTTCCAAATAACTTTAATTTCTAAGAACGACTTTCGATTTTCTACAATCATATTGTTAATTATTTATTCTAAAAAAAATCACAAATGAGGTATTTTTGAGATGTTATTTCTTCTAAAAAAGTTTATCAAAATGGCCGAGATCTCAGCCATCTTCACTTTTCTTTCTTTTTGATCACTTCTCCACTTGATGATATTATATTGGTGAATGAATAATCATATACGCGGTGCGTTATTCCCATTTTCTTTAATATTTCTTCAGCATCAGTTCTTATGTTTATCCAGCTCGGGTGTTCTTCCAAATATTCCCAATCCCATATCTCACTTGGCATTTGATCGACCTTAGTTTTGAACGTCAGTAGTTCTTTTTTGTATATGATTGGTATTAGGTTATTTCTAAATACCGTTTCGAAGCACACCGGTGTATATGCATATTCCAATTCCTCATAAAGCTCTGTCATTGGGTCGAAAATTGGAGACGCCATCAGCTCTAGTTCTCTAGATTTATAAGTAAACAGAATAAGCGAATTGACGATATTGGTATAGTAAAACCTGACGTGCTTGTCATAATATTCCAATTCAGACTTAGTAAATCCTAATTCATCAACCTCGTCTATTTCATAAATTTCAGGTGCTATCAAGTCAATTTGTTTTCGGCAATAATTTGCATCTTCATCTAGCCCCATTTCGCTAGCCAGCTGATATAGTTCACCCCACACTTCTCTAGTGAACTGTACGGAACCGCTACTACCCAATTCTATCAGACTTTCAATTGTAAGCTCCCATTCCTACTCACGGTTGTATTCTACACTTTGTTGAAAATGTTGCTTATCAGCAAATGATTCGTAAAGGGAATTAAGCAGTTTTCTTAATCTTTTCTTTACTGAAGGTTTGCTATTCCATCGTTTTAAAAAATCGAATGTACCCATTTTAAAATGCGTCTTTATTATCCCCTATCAAATATATTGATTAATGCTGCCCCATTGAGCATTATATTTATAAACTACACTATAGGTTATCAATAATCCGTTTTATAAAGTAGGAAGTAAATCCTATCATCAGACCTCCGACAAGAATAATTAACCACCAATTTGGAAGAACCCACAAAATATAATAGCGGATAGATTCTATATAAAATGTTCTCGATTTTCCACTGTGTTGAAAAACTCCATCGCTAATACCATATAAATAAGTAAATACGACCAAGACTCCAATACCCCTTAAACAGTAATTTATTAATGTTTTTTTCTCCATTAAGTAACGATCATGGTCTAAGATATAATAAATAGCAATATTGCTAACATATGAAATAATATTTATCGTTCCAAAAATAATTGACCCTATTGGTTAATATTTAAAACTATCTGCTATTGCTACTCTAGTCCTTCCAGTTGTTTCTGTTAGTATATGGGCACTGCCTCGGCATCCCACTTACGTTTAGAAGGAATATCATATATAGTTCGTTCCTCCTTTGTCAATTTTGGGTAGCTGACCAACTGAAAGAGCCCTTGAAAGATGACCGAGTTCATGCATCGTGGCAAAGTCTTTAAGATAGCCCTATTCTTGAGCATATAAAATTCTTTATCTTGTTTTAATTCAAACTTCTACTTCGCTTTTAACAAAAAAAACAATTTATCATCTATAATTTATCTTGATGGAATGATAGAGCCCTTCAATGTTCAAGAAAAAAGTCACATCTCGCGACGTGTCCTTAACTAAACATATGATTAACAGTAAATTATTTGTATGAATTGATCGATTGGGATACTTTCCAGTTACCACCGTCATTGACTAAAGTCACGAGATCGGTTTTGACAAAACCTTCAAACTGCATGGTTACTTTGGCGATAATATAATCTCCAGACTCCTGTAAGATGGTAGTACTGGTTTTACAGTTTAACTGCTCACCTTTTTGCTTTTTCAAGAAGGAAATAACTTCAGAACGGCTATTGGTTTTATCTTCTGATGCCTGAACTTTTTGACTAAAATCGGATGTAAACAACTGCTCTACTCCTGCCGATTGTCCTTCTGTCATAACCACAACATAATGATCAATGGCTCGATCTGCTGTTGATAAATTGACCACCGCTTTTTTAGGGTTTGCTAACTCTGGTTTGCCTGCTGCCATAGTGAAAGTAGAAACTGCGATCAAGGCTACTGCTGCGAATGTTTTTGCTAAAGTTTTTTATCTAGATAATTTGTTATTTAAAGGTGATAAGGCTATCATGAGTATAAATTCTGAAACTAATTACCAATGTACTAATGATGGTTCATAATGTCTTTATGTTATATTGTTAGTTTTTGTTTCTAATTGTTGATTCAAAAGTAGGATGTAAATCGTCCCTCCCCTATGGCAATTAGACTAAACCAACTAAAAACTCGGTAAATGAAGGAAATGGATAGGTGAAATTATTTTAAACTTTTTTGAACTATTCTATTCGACAGGTGTTCTTATTATAGAAAGCGATAACAAACATACTTTCAGCATGAAAGTGGATAACGATAAATGACGTAGTACAGTAAATAAATCCAATTGCTTGAAAACAATTTGGATGATGAAACAAAAAAGAGGAAACGATAAGAAACATAAAAATTACTGTGCAGTTAAACGCCAAGATAAAGGGTCTAATGAGAATTAGGCCCTTTTGATGTTTATTAACACCAACGGTTTGCTCCTATAACAGCTGTTGCTGAAATGGGATTTTTGTACTAATCAATTTGATTAAAAAATACGGGAAGCCATAAGGATGGTATTAAACGTATACAGCCATTCTGTTAAGAATGGCTGTATACGTTTTTTATATGATCTGAGTTTTATTTCAGTTTTTCGATCTCTTCAATGGTAAGACCTGTACCTTTTGCAATATCTGCAATAGGCAAGCCCATTTTCTTGAATTCTAAAGCAATGGCAATCGATTCTTCTCGCTTGCCTTTTTCAATTCCTTTTTCAATTCCTGACTGAATTCCTTTTTCGATTCCAGCTTGGATTCCTTTTTCTCTTTCTTGTCGTTTGATTGTTTCCATTACACCCATTTCATATGTAAATGATTTGTTTTTTTATTGGCCATCTGGAGTATCCATACAATTTAATTATAAAATATTGGTTGTATGGAGAGTTCGATTGTGCCTCCTGTCACTTGATAAATGTATTGATCAAAGTTACTATTTATTTCTTTTTTTGGTATAAAAAGAAATAGTTCAAAATTTTAATAGCTTAAATATATAGATTTTTATTTCGGTGATCACTTTCTTAAACATAATCACATATTTGTTTTAACAAATACTATACCGGTTTAACCAACCATTTAGATTCTTCAAATTTGTAGAAGAAGGGAAAATATCGCTTTCTAATTAATTGTTCAACCTGTCAGCGTTTCCAATTCTATAAATGATTTAATATGCTGTCAATGCTTTTAAGTTCTAAAAAATTATCGTTTTTAAGATTGTATTCGTGTTGCTCGTGTGTCCACGTTACGTGGTACGGAATGTATCTACTCCACTTGGCTTGATAACACATTTATAATAAAATGATAAGCTATCTATCTTTTTTTAAAGTAATCACTCCCAAGTAAATAAGAAGTCAGTTTACAAAATGAATTCTTAGAGAAATTATTGCGTATATTTAAATCAAAATAATTTATTTACAATGTCAAATCCGATTGAACATTTATGGTTATATAATGACTGGGCCAATAAATCAGTCATCAGTATAATAAAATCTCAAGGATGTATAATTCCTCCCTCCTGTTTACGACTAATGAGTCATATTGTTAATGCACAAATAATCTGGTTAAGTAGATTAAATGGTGAAAAACCATACCTAGGCGTTTGGGATGAACATAGTATTATGGAATGCGAACAATACCATAATTTGGCTTCAGCTGGCTTAGGTGAAAAGATCAAAAAACACAACGATTATGACAAACATAGCATTCAATATAAAAACACTAAAAATGATAAATTTGTAAACTCCATTGAAGAGATATTGCTACATACCTTTAATCACGGAACCTATCATAGAGCTCAAATAGCAACAGAGATGAGAAAGAATGGTCTTGAGCCGGTCAGCACAGATTATATTGTCTTTGTCCGAAAGCAACATTAGCATATTCACTATCGTTTTACGCTCAAAAAGATTGACCTCTTACCTCCTCCCAAATTTGGACATTTTAAAAGTATAGAATTAAGAGATGAATTACCAATTCTAAATAGGAGGAAAACAGATGAAAAGATCGAAGTTGACCGAAAAATACCTGATCCTCCCCTTTTCAAGTTTACAAAAAATATCAGAGAAACATTTCAGGTACGAAATTCTTAATTCAACGTTGTCAGTTCGCTTTTTTACACCATATATTTTCCAAAATATGTATTCAGAGCTTCTTCATTATATTTGTCTTCTCCACGCCAGTATTCAACAAAAGTCCAATCGTGCTTGCCTCTACTCGGTCTGTCGTAGGAGGTTGGTTTAAGAATGTTAATACAAGCTAAAATTTCAATTAATATTTTTCGCTCATCTTTCGTTGATTTCAAAACAGTAGATAAGTTTTTTTCTAATGCACTTGGATAATCGTTCGGTTGAGAATTTTTGATAATTGATAATATACTTTTAAAAATCTCAACATCTTCCGTAGAAGGTTCCGGGATTTCTGCTATTTGTAGTTGTTGAAGGTCGAACAAAGTGTAAATAAGGTTTCCATGTCTAATTCCGCCCCATTTTATTCGTTCAAAATTCAATACATTTAAGTCTTCATTGATATAATCCTTGTCTCCTATAATGCCATATTTTAAATCTCTGCAAATTCTACAAGTATAACTCTCGTGTGTTATCTCTCCATTTTCTCCAAAACTTTGTCCACTTACTGCTTTTGTATATTGATGAGGAACCAATTGTTTCGCTATAAAATAGGAAGCCAAACTGGAACGCCAATCTAAACGCCTATTAGAAAGACTACTTAAAAATGCTGTTGAAACTTTGTCGATTGAAATTGTTGGAAGTATCTCAAAAATCTTGTCCAAACATTGGTCATGAGAAATGGTCAAAGGTTCAAACATCAAACCTTTTGATTTTGCATACTCAAAGTCAGCAGCATCTATTTGTATTTCATTAGCATCAATCCAACCATTTTTCCAATACGTTTTGAACAATATGTTTTTGGCTTTTTTATCCATAGATTTCTTTAAATTTTGTTTTTGTGTTCTCTTTTAAAGTGGCTCAAAACCCTTATTAGTGGAGTTTTTTATCGTTATGTTTCTGCAATTCCACCAACATCTTTTATTTGTCCACCTACAAACTTAAATTCAAGTCCATGTTCTGAATCCAATTTGTAACGAATAGATACTTTAATTGTCTTATCATCCAAAACTCTCAAATACATAATCTCTTTAATATGGTCATTATGTTTATCGGCGTTGTCAATATTCAATGCTGGTTCACCTGATTTTTCAGAATTTTCATAGAAATGTGCATATAATTTTAAATATCTTTCATGGGCTTTGTCTTGAATACTTTTGATATTCGTCTCAATATCCGTTATAAAATTTTGATAAGTTTCTGCAAATTCTGTCAGCTGTTTTTCGCTCGGTAGTTCTTCAATTTCTTCTCCATCTTCATCATATTCATCTCCCAAAAAAACTTCAACGTTTTGGGTGTCAAAAAAAGGATTTGAGAAAGTTATGTCGGACGAAAATCCAGCCCAATCTGCTTCAACATTTCCCCAATATCTATGTATCATATTTTTTATTCTTTATTCATTTTTCCTGTCATTGTCGTCAGTTCTATAAAAATACAATTACATTTCGGTCGGTGGCATGCCGAAATTAATTATTCTTA
>Ga0213829_1000740_pt1 | contig 27385 bp, 29 predicted proteins | sample MC6MC0896MG_FD_180665 | JGI IMG/M metagenome (GOLD analysis project Ga0213829, IMG submission 180665) | Enriched soil aggregate microbial communities from Iowa State University, Ames, United States - MC6-MC0896-MG | ecosystem: Environmental > Terrestrial > Soil > Unclassified | place: USA: Iowa...
TTTTGAAATATCTTTTGGTAGGATTTTCAGGTTTTTAAAACCGTCTTTCGATACTTCCTCATACTTTTCTGTACGGAAATTGTTGTTGAAAGACATTAACACAAAGCCCACCAACAAAAAACTGAACATATAGATCAAATTTTTTTTCATAACTAATAATTGTTTTACTAAAGTTACAAAAACATGTTTAACCTATATATTCAGTAATGTAATTTGAATTTAATCTAATTAATACTATCCTTAACAGTTTTTAAAGCATCATCATTCGGTTTAGCACCTGATTTAGATTTATTATATTCTTCACGGATGGTTTGCTGATTGAAAATTTCAGCCAAATAAGGTTCAACAATAGCTTCTAAAGCACTTTTTGAAATGGTTGTTACCGTTGGATCTTCTACCAGCTGATGCCATATACCTTTCGCTCCAAACTTATAATCTCCAAAGACAATTACCGGATTACCTTTAACTTTTACGGTTTTTTTATCTGCCAAAACCCATTGATCTGCCCAATTGTACAGCCATTGCGCATCGGCATCTAACAAACGTAAGCAAGAATGCGAAGCCGGATATCCTGGCAAAGCATACTGATGCCACCCCACACCTCCTGAATTACTAATGTTGAAATTCCAGTTTAAAATCCATTCATCATCAACGGTACTTGTAACTTTTCTGCCTTTCCAATTAGTAAAAAACAATCCACGCGGAGTCTGTGCCGATTTTTTACCCATATTCGTTGGTCCCCATTTAACCAAATTTCCTTTTTCGTACACGCCATAAGCTTGTATCGGGTATGAAAAAATTACCGTTTTAGGAACTTCCGCTAAATTATCTAACTTGCGTGGAAACGGAGTGTAATCCATAAAAGTTGACTTAAACTCGTTTGGTACAATTAAGGTATCGCGCGTTTTAATATGATCGGTATCAATACGGTTTAGCGCCGCTATAGTATATTGCTGCTCTTTTGTAAACGTGTTGTAAAAAAGTTTGCGCAACGAATCGCTGGCTTTTATCGGCCAATAACTAAAAGCATCGCCTTTGTAAACGGCATATTTTTTTGATTTTTTACTTTTTTCTAACTCGGCTTTTTTAACCGCTGCCACAGAATTCTTCTTTGCCAATTGTATAGAGTCGTTTCTTTTTATAGCGATAGAATCTACTTTTGTTTCGATATTCTGCTGAATGGTAGTAGAATCAATTTCAGAATCTTGCGTTTCCACTTCTTTTTTACAACCAGCTAAAAACAGCACAGTTACAAGTAAAACAATAATTTTTTTCATTTCAAATTTTTATACGAAATTAATAAAAAAACCGATTGTTAAAATAAGATTTTCTATTGGTCAAAAATAAATTATAACAACTACTTTTTGTCATTGAGTGGATTGCATAAAATCTCTTTGACTGACTTTTCTTTTGAGATGCTGAAACAAGTTCAGCATGACCGCTTACTGTAAATTATAAACTATTATTTCGCTGCCGAAACTGCTTCGCGATTTTTCTGTTCTTTTAATATTTCTGCCTGATATTTACCAACAATTCCGTTTAAGGTTTCAGCCGAAATATCGTTTGCATGACTGTCTTTTGCAAGATCTAACCAAGGTTTTCTTCCATCGAAATTATAACTTCCATAAACAATTACGGGTGTTCCTTTAGCTTTCACTGTTTCTTTATCAGCCAAAATCCATTCATCAGCCCAATCGTACATCCATTTAGCATCGGCTTCTAACAAACGCAGACAAGAGTGCGATGCCGGTGTGCCCGGTAATGAATATTGATGCCATGCGATGCCTTCTTTGTTATCTAAATTAAAATTCCATCGTAAAATCCACTCGTCATCAAATGTACTTACGGTTTCTTCGCCTTTCCAATTACAAAAATAGAGTCCTTCTGGTGTTTTATGTTGTTTCGATCCCATGCTCGATGGTCCCCATTTTACCAATTCGCCGTTTTCATACAAGCCGTATGCTTGAATAGGATACGAAAAAATCGCCAGTTTCTTAACATCTTTCGCACTGCTTAACGTGTACGGAAAAGGAGAGTATGCCAAAAAATCATCATCGAACTGATCAGGAATCAGCAAAGTATCAACCGTAGCAAAAGTAGTTTTATCAACACGGTTTAACGCCACAATTGTTGTAAGTTGCTGTGATGTAAACTTTTCCTTAAAGATTTTTCGAACCGAATCGTTGCTCTTTAAAACCCAGTTGGTGTAAGTGTAATCTTGCGCTTTATCATATTTACGCTCTAATTTTTTATCTAACGACTTTTCTTGTCGTTCTTCTGATGTATCTTTACAACCGATAACAGATATTAAAGTTGCAAATGCTGTAATTAAAATTGTCTTTTTCATAGCTAAATTTTAAATTATAATTGTTAAGTTACAAAAAAGAGCTGTTTCGACCAAAAATTTGATTATTTAAAATTTACAAATCAATTTATAATTCAATAAAAAAAGGTATTTTTACTTTTACAATCTACAAAAGAATATGAGTGCAGATAAAGAAGCAAAATTGAAAGCTTTACAGCTTACATTAGATAAATTAGATAAAACGTACGGCAAAGGAACTGTAATGAAATTGGGCGATAGCGCGGTGGAAGAAGTAGAAGCAATTCCGTCGGGATCATTAGGTTTAGACCTTGCTTTAGGTGTAATGGGATATCCGCGCGGAAGAATTATTGAAATCTACGGACCTGAATCGTCTGGTAAAACAACTTTAACTTTGCACGCCATTGCCGAAGCACAAAAAGCCGGTGGAATTGCCGCTTTTATTGATGCCGAGCATGCGTTTGATCGTTTTTATGCGCAGAAATTAGGTATTGATATTGATAACCTTATTATATCGCAACCTGATAACGGGGAACAAGCATTGGAAATTGCAGAAAACTTGATTCGTTCAGGTGCAATTGATATCGTTGTAATTGATTCGGTTGCTGCATTAACGCCGAAAAGTGAAATTGAAGGCGAAATGGGCGATTCTAAAATGGGATTACATGCCCGATTGATGTCGCAAGCATTACGTAAATTAACCGGAACCATTTCTAAAACAAACTGTACTGTGTTTTTTATTAACCAGTTGCGTGAAAAAATCGGTGTTATGTTTGGAAACCCAGAAACTACAACGGGTGGTAATGCGTTAAAGTTCTACGCATCGGTTCGTTTAGATATTCGTAAATCTACACAGATTAAAGACGGCGACAGCGTAATGGGTAACCGCACCAAAGTAAAAGTTATTAAAAACAAAGTGGCACCGCCTTTCCGTACCGCAGAATTCGACATTATGTATGGCGAAGGAATTTCGAAAACGGGCGAAATTTTAGATTTGGCTGTGGATTTTGAAATCGTAAAAAAATCAGGATCATGGTTTAGTTATGGCGATACCAAATTAGGTCAGGGTCGCGATGGTGTTAAAGCATTAATTAAAGATAATCCGGAACTTCAGGAAGAATTAGAAGAGCGTATTAAAGCACATATTAAAGAACAACAAAGTTCTTAAACCAAAACCTCCCTTTCAATTGAAAGGGAGGTTTTTATTTGTAATCGGTTGGTTTTACAACATATTCGTCAACAAAAGCACCATTTTTGTCTTTATAATAATATTTAAAAGTAACATCTCTTTTTCGTTGAGGTTCCATAGAAGGATTTGTTTTGATATTTTCTAAAATACCTGGATACACATATTTACGTACAGTATCTAAATTAACTTCAGATTTATCTAAACCAATCAACTTGTAATTGTATTGGAAAATCTTTCCTGGCAACGCCACAGTATTTTCTAAAACAGTATATTCATCCACTTGCACGGGGCAGGTTTTATTAAGTTCATCTGCAACAAGTTTCATTTCTTTATCAATAGAATTATCATTATTAAAGAAAAATTGAACCAGAAAAAATGTTGCAAAAAAACCTAATACAGTTCCTATTACAACAAGTAAATTCGATTTCTTTTTAACAACTTTCTTCTCTGTTTTGGGATGTATAACTTCTTCTATCGGATTTTGTTTTGGTAAAGAATATCCACAACTTTTACAAAATTTAGCGTCTAAACTATTCTCCGTATCACAATTGGCGCAAATATTACTCATGTTTTTTTTGCAAAAGTATTTAATATATATGTAAAAACCTTTCTCAATCCAGAAAAAATCATCAATTTTGAACCAACAATGGGGTGCCGATTATTATTGGCTGAGATGATACCCAAGAACCTAGTTCTGCACCTGATCCGGATAATGCCGGCGTAGGGATTGTAACTTTATCATCTCATCATTTAATTTATTTATATGATGCAGGAAATTTTAAGTAAAACCAGCCTTTTAGAATGGTTTGGTGTATTTTTTTCGGTTGTGCAGGTTTTGCTGGCACAACGCAACAACATTCACAATTATCTTTTTGGAATTGCCGGTATTGTTCTGGCTATGTTTGTTAAGTTCAACGCCAGGCTGTATGCCGAATTCACGCTTGATTTTTACTATCTGGTAATGAGTGTTTACGGTTGGCTGTTCTGGAAATTTGGCAAACAACAAACCGAAACACCGATATCGTTTACAACCACTACCGAAAAATACAAGGCAACAGGTATTGTTGTGGCTGCGTTTTTAATTTTTTATATTTTTTTAACCAATTACACCAACAGCGATGTGCCGCTTTGGGATTCTTTGGTAACCGCTTTTGCCTGGGCGGGAATGTGGCTTATGGCGAAACGCAAAATAGAAAACTGGGTGTTGCTAAACATTAGTAATTTTCTTGCCGTGCCGCTTTTAATTCATAAAGAACTGTATTTGTACGCTGCCTTAACTGCCTTTTTGTTTGTGGTTGCCATTTTTGGATACATGAATTGGTACAAAATTTTAAAGCAGCAAAAAAATGCATAGTTCCACAATTCAGCAAAAATTATTTGGGGCAAAGCAAATTCCTCTCGATGTTATTGACCATATTTATAAAGAACGCTGGCTGCAAATCTGGGTTCCTAAAATGTATGGTGGTTTAGGATTGAACTTTACAAACGGACTAAAACTTTTAAAATCGTTGGCTTTTATCGATGGAAGTTTAGGCTGGATGGTTACCTTATGTGCCGGTGCTAATTATTTTTCTCGAAACCTTAAGCCCGAAATTGCTAAAGAACTTTTTAAAGACAACTTTACGTGTTTTGGCGGAAGCGGAGCTGTTAGCGGAACTGCCGAAAAAATGAATGATTTTTATTTGATTAACGGCAGATGGACATTTGCTACCGGTGCACCGCATTTGAGTCATTTTACGTTGAACGCGGTAGTTACAGAAAACAACCAGCCTGTTTTAGACGAAAATGGCAAAGAATTGATTCGATCTTTTATTATTCCGAAAGATCAGGCAGCAATTATTGCCGATTGGAAAGCAATGGGAATGCAGGCTACCGGAACGTTTTCGTTTACGGTTGACAATGTTTTGGTTGATGCAAACCACAGCTTTATTTATAACGAATTTTATACCGATGCGGTTTTAGATCGAATTCCGTTCCGCATTTTTGCCGATTTAACCTTATTGGTTAATTATCTGGGAATGGCAGCACATTTTCTTGATGAAGCCGAAAAAATCAGACCTCAATTAAATGTAGAAGCTTTTAGAAACAATCTTTCTTCAGAAGAAAATCAAACCTATTTATTTGCAGATAAAATTGAAACTCTTTTAGAAGATCAGCAGGAAATATCAGCCGAAGTTCAAACAGAAATTCATCAGTTTAGTGAAAAATTGGTTGCTAATTTATCGCACAGAATTTTAGATCTGTATTTTCAGTTAGGTATTAAAGCATCGCACACTAACGAACCTATTCAGCAAATATTTCGCGATTATTTTACCGCAACACAACATGCAAATTTTAGAAGAGTGTATTCTTAATTATATTGCTACTGACTGGATTTATATTTTGTAGTAGCCGATTTGCATTTTGCAGCACCCGATTTGTATTTTGTAGTACCCGATTTGCATTGCTACCGACCAAATTTGTGTTTTGTTGCACCTGATTTGTGTTTTGTAATACCCGATTTGGATTGCTACCAACCAGATTTATGTTGATCAAAGCTGCGATCCTATGCGCAGCAAGAGTTTTTGTTAAAAAGATAATTGTGTATATTTATGAGTTAGCAGAAGGTTTACTTCAACAAAACTCTTAAGACTAAATCAATGATTTTATGGAACGAATAAGCTGAATATCGAATTAAGATTCAAGGAAATTGATAATGATGTTTTTGAAAAATTAACAGGCATAAAAAATACTGAAAGATTTGAATATTGCAATTTTGACTTGATAGTTGAAAATAAAAAAAACATTCAAGTAGACGGTTTTATTTCAACAATTTTTCTAGTAGATATTGTAAAATTAGTTAATTGGCTTGAAAAAATTGACAGTTATGAAGATTCTGAAACAAATATTTCAATTTACCATAATCAACTTAATTTTAAATTAATAAAAAAAGAAGGAGAATTTAAAATAATTCATATTATGTATGACCAATCAATTCGGATATTTGGATGTGGTGGAATAATGGAAGTTCAAGAGATTGGAAATGAGGAATATACTATTGAAAAAGTAAAAAATCCTGTCTATAATAAATATATTATTGAAAGTAAAATCAATGACACTGAATTGCACGAAATTATTATCACTCTAAAGAAAGAATTAGCTAAATTAGTATAAAAACCTACCGCTAACAACGGTTTGCCAAAAGTGGGGCTGAAGTGCTTCGGTTGAACATTTCCGTTAAGACAGAATAAGTCGAATTACTTATAATAAATCCTTAACAAAATAGGTTTTTTGCTGTTATCAATAATGTTTTCCAAAATCTTAAAAGTTTCATTACTAACCATTGGACAGCCTTCGCTATTAAGAATGGGCACCAATTGTTCTTCGTGCGGCATAAACGTATAGGTATGCAAAACCACGTAACGTGCAAAAGCCCCACTACGCAAAGTCTCCTGACTTTGCGTCTACATAGAAAGATTATGCAGTTTATATCTTCTTGTGTGATCCTGAATCAAGTTCAGAATGACCGTTCGTATTACTTATAATAAATCCTCAACAAAATAGGCTTTTTGCTGTTGTCAATAATCTTTTCTAAAATTTTAAAGGTTTCGTTACTAACCATTGGGCAGCCTTCGCTATTAATAATGGACACCAGTTGTTCGTCGTGCGGCATAAAAGTGTAGGTATGTAAAACCACGTAACGTGCAAAAGCTTGGTCGTTGGTTTTATCTAAACCATGAAGTTTGTACGATTTTCCAAATCGGCCTACATAATCTACTCCAACTTTATAGTTTCCTAACGACGTCATATTACTACCTTCTACATTGCTAAACTGCAATTCGCCATACGTTCCGGTGTTTGATCCTTTACCATGCGCCACCAAACCTTTGTGTAAAACACTGTCGTTCTTTACATCGTACACATAAAAGCGGTTGTACCGGCTTTTAATAGCCATATCTGCCAAGAAAACAACGTCTTGATTAAAGTCAGAATGATCTTGTAAGAATGCTTTAGAAAGTTGGATGTTTTTATTAAATCGATCTTTAGCTTCTGGCGAAACTTCGTGTTGTGGTCGAACAAATTTAAGTACCAGTAAAACAGCGGCAGCTAATAAAACAATTGCTATTAAATTACGAATGATTATTTTTTTCATGCTTCAATAAAGGTTGTAATATCAATTCGCGCACTTGATCTTTTAATTCCGGTTTATCGCGTTGGGTTAATCCTTTAGTTTCAACAAACGGATGCTGGTAAATGAACACATTTCCCGGATGACCTGCAAAAAATCGAAAAGGAAACATCTTTTTTAGTCCGATAAAAGTTATAGGAACCACCGGAATTCCAAAATCGATCGCCAAACGAAAAGCTCCGTCCTTAAAATCATCTAAAACAATCGATTCGTCATTTGGCACACCGCCTTCAGGAAAAATACAGACACTTAAACCACTCGCCAGCTTTTGTGCCGCAGCAATCATGGTTTTTTGTCGACTTACCGAACTTGATCTATCTACCAAAATGCAGGCTCTTTTATAGAAATATCCAAAAATGGGCAGCTTTGCCAGCTCTTTCTTTCCAACAAAAACAAACGGATTTTTAACCAAAATCAGCATCAGCATAATATCCATCATCGACGTATGATTTGCCGTAAGCATATAACTTTTGTTTCGATCGAAATGCTGTTTGGTAACGATTGATTTTCTAAAACCTGTTCCGTAAAATACCGCATACGCCCAAATTCTTGCTAAAAAGAAAAAGAAACGGTAAAATTTATCGGTTGATAATGAAATGATTAAAAATGGAGAAAGTACCAAAATTACCACCAGTATAATCAGGTAAAACCATATTTTCCATAAAAACCAGATGGTGTTCTTTAAAAATTTCATGTGTTTTTTGTTAGACACTGCAAATTAATAAATAAATAATTTTAACAACTAACGTTATAAACTTTTAAATTTGTAAAAATTAATTTTAAAAGAATGGCAAAAGTATTAACAGGAGTTCAAAGTACCGGAACCCCACACCTTGGAAATCTTTTAGGAGCTATTTTGCCTGCTATTGAAATGGCAAATAATCCTGAAAATGAAACGTTTTTATTTATCGCCGATTTACATTCGGCAACACAGATTAAAGACGCTAAAACATTAAAAGAAAATACATACAGTGTGGCTGCAACCTGGCTTGCTTGTGGGTTAAACACCAACCGTGTTACCTTTTACAAACAATCTAGCGTGCCACAAACTTGTGAGCTTACCTGGTACTTAAGCTGTTTTTTTTCGTTTCAGCGTTTAACGTTGGCACACTCGTTTAAAGATAAAGCGAGCTATTTAGATAATGTAAACGCCGGTTTGTTTACCTACCCTATGCTTATGGCTGCCGATATTTTATTGTACGATGCCGAATTTGTGCCGGTTGGTAAAGATCAGTTACAGCATTTGGAAATTACGCGCGATGTTGCTTCTCGTTTTAATAGTCAGATGGGTGAAACATTTGTATTGCCGAATGCTAAAATTTCGGACGATATCATGACCGTTCCCGGAACCGATGGCGAAAAAATGAGTAAATCTCGTAACAACTTCATTAATATTTTTGAAGACGATAAAAAACTACGCAAGCAAATTATGGCAATTGTTACTGATGCTACTCCGCTTGAAGAACCTAAAAATCCGGATACCTGCAACGTATTTTCAATTTACAAGTTATTGGCAACGCCTGAACAAACCGAACAAATGCGTGCAAATTATTTAGGTGGAAATTACGGTTACGGACATGCAAAACAAGCTTTGTTTGAATTGATTTGCGATAAGTTTAAAGACATACGTGAAAAATATACGTACTACATGAACAACTTGGAAGAAGTTGATCGTTTCTTGACAGAAGGCGCTGTAAAAGCCGCTGTTATTGCAAACGGAACCTTAAACCGAGTTAGAGAAAAGTTGGGGTATTAAAAATTTAGAAAACCACTCATTTGAGTGGTTTTTTTATTTCACTTTAAAAACCTTTCCGGGTAAACCAACAACAATTCCGTTTAGTTCCAACATCATTAATTCAGCGTTTAAAACCGACATTGATAGTTGCGTTTGTAAAGCCAGTTCATCAATATGCAATGGTTCGTTTTGTAAAGTTTTTAAAATGGTTTGCTGCAATGCTGTAAAATCATTTAGGTTGATTTCTTTTTTTGCTTCTGGTTGTTTCTTTGGTTCTGTGGTTGTATTCCAGTTAAGATCTGCAATTAAATGATCAAAATTATAAAGCAGTTGTGCGCGGTTTTCATGTATCAACCGTAAACATCCTTTACTAAATTCATCGGTTATTTTTCCGGGTATTGCATAAACTTCACGAGCATAATCATTAGCAAAATAGGCAGTAGATAAAGATCCGCCAGTTTCGGCACTTTCAATAACTACCGTTGCAGTACACAATCCGGCAATAATTCTGTTTCGGCGTGTAAAAAGTTCAGGAACCAAGGTATTAAATCGGGCGTATTCAGTAATAATTAATCCGTTGTTGAATAAATCATTATAAAAATACTTGTGCATTGCAGGATACAGTTTTTTAAAACTGGTTCCCATGATTCCTACAGTCGGTAAATTACATTTTCGAGCTTCGTGATATGCCGCAATATCAACTCCGTAAGCCATTCCGCTTACAATTGTGGGTTTATACGGTTGTAAATATTCCATTAATTTTGCTGTAACCTCTTTTCCGTAAGTGGATATTTTCCGTGTTCCAACAATCGCCAGACAATTATTGTTTAGCAGAGAAATATCGCCCTTATAAAACAAAAGTATAGGCGCATCGGCACATTCCTTTAAAAGCTTTGGATAGGCATCATCTAAAATTCCAACACAATTAATGTGGTTCTTTTCTATAAACTTTAATTCTTCCTGAATTACATCGTTTTTATCGAAATGTAAAAGGGCATTTTGTATAGATTTCGGAATGTTGAGATCAGCAAAAAACTGCTTGTTGCTAGGATCGAACAAACTATTTACATTTTTAGAAAGATCAAGCAATTTTCGGGCAGACAAAACTCCTACTCCATCGCAAGCCAACAATTTCAGATAAGATGTTAAAGGTAACTGATCCATTTATTTTTTTGATTATCATTCTTTTATAAATATAAATCATTTTTTAAGTTTGAAAAACACGAAAAGTATTCCAACTCAAAATGTTATCAACAAAAGCTAAAAATTGTTAATAACATTTGTGAATAAATTTCTTTAAAATGTATTGATTGGTTATTTTTGCCTTATGATGATCGAAAAACATATTTCAGCATTATTATACCGCTACCAATGTGTAACGGTACCCGGTTTTGGTGCTTTTATTACCGAAACTGTTTCTGCACTCTATAACGAAACCAGCAATACATTTGTGCCGCCAAAGAAAACCATATTGTTTAACAGCTTGTTACAACAAAACGATGGTTTATTGGCAAACCACATTGCTTTAGAAGAACAAATTTCTTTTAACGAAGCTGTTGTTTTGATTCAGGATCAGATTTCGTTATGGAAGGCAAACCTGAACGATAAAGAGATTGTTTATTTAAAGAACATTGGTGAACTTTCTTTAAACAGCGAACAGAAAATTCAATTTGAACCTGTTGGATCTACCAATTACCTTACTTCTTCTTTTGGACTAACCGCAGTTATGGCAACAGCTTTAACTCGTGAACAGCAACCAACAGAAACTAAAGTGATTGAATTATCGACTGCAACCAAAAACAAACCACGTTTGCAGTGGATGCGTTATGCAGCAGCAGTTATTGCGGCAGTTGGTTTGTACAGTTCGGTTTCTACGTATCAGGAATATGAGGTTTATCAGCAGAAAAAATTAGCCGTTGAAAAGGATGTTCAAAATCAGATAGAACAAAAATTACAGCAAGCAACGTTTGTGATTGAAGCGCCAAAGGTTATTAAAGAGAAAATTGCTGAAGTTACACAACAACAATCAACCAAATCTTTTCACATTGTTGCAGGTGCTTTTAAAACCGAAGCCAAAGCACAGATCTTAACCGATGAATTAAAAGCTAAAGGTTACGCAAATGCAAAATATTTGTCGAAATCTAAACACAATATGCGTCAGGTGGTTTACAACAGCTACGCAACACAAGAAGAAGCACAGGCTGATTTACGACAGATACACGAAAAAGTAAATAAAGACGCTTGGATTTTTATTGAAAACTAATTACACAAAAGACCTTTACGGGTCTTTTTTTTATTATATTCTCAAATAAATCTGCTACTTTTGTAAAAAATATCAATTATGCAATCTAAAACACCTAAAGATTCTATTACTATTTTAACCGATATTGTATTGCCGGGTGAAACAAATCCTTTAAACAACCTTTTTGGAGGCGAATTACTTGCTCGTATGGATCGTGCAGCAAGTATTACTGCCCGCAGACATTCGCGCAGGATCTGTGTAACGGCATCGGTTAACAATGTGGCGTTTAATAAAAGCATTCCTTTAGGAAGTGTGGTAACTATTGAAGCGAAGGTTTCTAGAACTTTTAGAACTTCTATGGAAATTTTTTTGGATGTTTGGATTGAAGATCGTGAATCGGGTAACCGTCAAAAAGCAAACGAAGCTATTTATACCTTTGTTGCTGTTGATGAAATGGGTACGCCAATTGAAATACCTACTATAACTCCTGAAACAGAAGAAGAAATTAGTCGTTTTGAAGCAGCTTTACGCAGAAAGCAGTTAAGTTTGGTTTTAGCAGGTAAAATGCAACCAAGCGAAGCAACAGAACTAAAAGCTTTATTTAGCTAAATACCATAAAAAAAAGAGTGCTTTTCGGCACTCTTTTTAATTTTGAATAATCTTTATTTATCTACCACCTCGTGTCATTCCGCCGCCTGATGAACTTCTACCGCCACCTCCTGACGATCCGCTGCTTCTACTCATTGACGGAGCTGAAGATCTGCTCATGCTTGGTGATGAACTACGACTCATTGATGGAGCCGAACTTCTGCTTGAAGAAGAACTTGGCTGACTGAAAGTTCTACTTGGTTGTGATGAGATACGTGATGAACGTTCGATTCTTGAACTTGCCGGTGCAGATTCTCTTCTTATTGAAGATGAATTACCTGATCTTAATGTACCACTGTTTTGAATAGTTGCTCTGTCTGATCTTAATGTTGCATTCGACGATCTGCTTCTTGAAAATTCTTCGCCTGAAACTCTTTGTCTTCCTGAATTTACAGTTGTTGCTCTTCCTGAAGAAATAGTTCTACTGTCTGCATTTTGAATTCTACCAACACCTTCGCTTCTGTTTGAACTTCTTAAGTTACCATCTGTAATACTATTTCTAGATCTTGAATCTCTTGTAGTTTCTAAAGCTCTACGGTTATTTACGTTTTCATTTCTGCTTGTAAAAGAACGATTAGGATTCTGACGCTCTAATGAATTTCCTCTTACACTACTGTACATACGGTCTGCACGAACTAATCTACGGTTATCTGTATACGAATATCTGTTTCTGCCGTCTATATGAGAATGGATATGGCTGTGGTATCTAAACACCGGCATAGGACGCCAATATGAATAATATGTTGGATAATAACCCCAGTACCATGGTGAATAATATGGGCGGTATGTTGCCATCCAGAACATATCAAAGAACAATGGTGTTGAGTAGTAGAAAGGCTCATAAATATAGTTTGGACCATAAATGTATGAGTTACCTACAATTTGTACCTGAACCGTTTTATTACGCTGACGCTCCATTTCTATAGTTGCAACGTCTTGAAACTGATCCTGACCTAAAACTGCTTGGATTACAATTACACGAACATCGCTTTCACCAACTTCAACTACACGTAAATAATCAACATAATTATCGTTATTTAAATCTAGGTTTGATATTTGTGCCGACGGATCGTTTATTCTACGCTCAAAATCTTCTAAATCTCTAGATTCGCCAAAAATAGATGCTACTGCCTGCAAATCAAGATTGTCAGAAATATCGTAATTCTGAGCTACAACAGTTGCATTACCCCTGTTGTTTTGCGCAATACCAACACTTGCTGTTAGCATTGCTGCTGCTATTAATGCGAATCTGAATATTTTCATTTTGTTTATTATTTTTTGTTTTATATATATACAAAATATCAAGTACTGTGCCAAAAGTTTAAATAAAGAAAAAGACCTCAATAAATGAGGTCTTTTTAAGTATATAATCTGTAAAAATTATTCTTGAGTAATAATGAATTCTGAACGACGGTTCATTGCATCCTGCTCTGGTGTACAACCCGTTCCACAATCAACTTTTGGTACACTTTCACCATAACCACGAGCTTGTAAACGAGAGCCGTTGATTCCTTTAGAGATCACATACTGCATTGTTGAACGTGCACGCTCATCTGATAATTTCAAGTTATACACATCGCTACCTTTGTTATCAGTGTGCGATTCAATTTTAACTTTCATACCTGGATTACGTTGCATGATTTGAACTAGTTTATTCAACTCAAACGCACCTTGCTGTGTAATGTTCGCTTTATCAAATTCAAAATATACATCACCTAAAATGATTTTCTTGTCAATTACAATCATTTCAATTGGGCGTAATTCAACATCGATTGGATATTTACCATCTCCCCATTTCTGTAATTCAACATCTTTACTTTCATAACCTTCAGAAGTTACCTGTAAAGCAAAAACCTTGTTACAGTCGGTATCATAACGTACAATTCCGTAAGAATCTGTAAAACGTGTTTCAATTACGTTTTTATCGTAGTCTAAAATCGCCACTTGTGCATCTTTTAAAATTGCACCTGTTTTTTGATCTTTCACCGTAATTACCATTTCGGTAACACAAACCGGGCGAACTTTGTAAATATCGTCACGACCTACGCGGTTTGTAGATAAGAAACCTACGCCTTTATCTGTATAGAATGATAAGTGAAAATCGTCTTTTGCTGTATTGATTGGATCACCAATATTGCGAACTTTTGCATTAGGATCAGTCAAATCGAACATATATAAATCCAATCCGCCAAAACCTTTATGTGCGTTTGATGCAAAGATCAATTTATCATCGTCTGAAATAAAAGGAAACGATTCACGGCCTTCGGTATTAACGATTGTTCCCATGTTTTCAGGGGTTCCGTAAGTACCGTCTTCATTTAAAGCTACACGCCAAATATCCATATCACCAACCGTTCCTGGCATATCAGAAGCAAAATACAACATTTTACCATCTGGAGAAACAGCAGGATTACTTACCATGTAATCAGGTGAATTGAATGGAACAGGCTCAATATCTTTCCATTTTTTTCCACTGTACTTTGCGCGGTAAACACTTACTTTACCTTTCTTTAAACGGTTTTTCTTGTCTTTTTCATATTTTCCACCACGGAAACTTTCTGTAGCAAAAAACATGGTTTGACCATCTGCCGTTACAGTTGTAGGACCATCGTGATGTTTTGTATTTAATTCATCAACAGGTTTAATATCTTTAAACTTTTCTTCGTCTGATACATAGGTTGCGGCGTAAACGTTTAAGAAAGGTTGATCGTTCCAGCCGTATTTCTTTTTAGATTCATCACGAGCAGAAGCAAAATAAAGCGTATTATCGGCAGTTAAAATTCCACCAAAATCAGAAAACTGCGAATGGTTCATTCTACTATCTTCAAAAGTAAACAATGCTTCCTGGCTTCTTAATGCCGGAATGTAATCAGGATTTTGCAAATAATCAATCGCACGAGAATCTTCCGGTTTTAAATCGGAAAATTTCTTCATGATTTTATTAGAAGTATCATAACGTCCACTTGCTTTCAACATTTGTGCGTACTTGTAGTAAACTTCTGCATCTTGATTTGGATTCAACTCAATTGCCTTTGCATACCATTTTGCAGATTCAACCGTATTAAATAAATTATAGTAGGTTTCTGCTAATTGCAAAACAACATAACTATCTGTTTTTTCTCCGCGCACCAATTTTTTGTAATGCTCTGCAGCTTCAACAAATTCGTATCTTTTAAATAAATTGTCGGCATGCTTTAAACGCTCTTCTGCATTGTGAATGAACGCAGTGTTTTGTGCTTGCGCTGTATATAAGGAACCTATTAATAATAGAGATAAGTATATTTTTTTCATAATTAATATTTAGCAGATGATGTTAGAAGAAACGTGGTGAACTTGATACTTTTTTCTTGTAGAAAATATCAAATAAAAGAATTATTTCATGAGATCCGCTTGTGTTATAATTTAAGTCAGATGTTATATAATCATACGCATATCCAACTCTTAATTTAGGTGTAATTCTGTAGTTAACCATGGCACCAAACGAGTCTTGCAAACGGTATGTTACACCAAACTCTAATTTTTCATCATACAAAGCATTTGCAGAAAGATCTACAGAAACTGGTGATTCTGTCGCCATTTTTAACATGGTTGATGGTTTGAATTTCCATTCTTTGTTGATATCGAAAACATATCCCCCTGTTAAAAACATATGCGCTACATCTGAACCAAACTTTCTGTTATTCTTTTCCAGATAAGTATTTTTTAACAGATTTGTCACACTGAAACCAGCATAATATCTATTAGTAAAATAGAAAGCACCTACGCCTGCATTAAACAACGTTTCACTACTGTCTTCTGAAAAAACAATATCGCTTTTATCAGGTAAAGTTCCATTAATTTTACTAAAAAGACCTATTTCCTGCATAGTAGCACCACCTTTTACACCTAATGCCAAACTGTGTCCTTGTCCTAAGCGAATAGTATAAGAAACATCAACATTAACAGAATTTTCGGTAACCGGACCAATATTATCGTTCATAAAAGACAATCCAACTCCTAAATTTTTTGCTACAGGAGTATGTAAAAATGCAGTTGCTGTTTGTGGAGCACCTTCTACACCCATCCATTGTGATCTGTACAATATACCCGTAGACATATAATCATTGATACCTGCATAAGCAGGGTTTAAGATACTTTGATTGTACATATACTGTGTATAATGAGGATCTTGCTGGGCAAGTCCCTTTAAACTTCCAAGTACAATACAAACTACCGCAACAATACTTTTATTTATTTTCATAAAGGACAAATTTATATTTCAATGTTACAAAGATAATTTTTAATTTTTTTCAACATAATACATGCTTACTTATTTCTTTCAAAACACCCTCTGTTAAGAAATTACTAAAATAACAATATTAATTTAATATAATCAAGATTTTTTTCAATATTTAAAAAAAAACAACTATCGCACTATCTTACAGTAAACTATTACGCCGTAATTTAATAAATTTGCAATAAACCTAATATAATCTTATACAAAGAACAAAATGCTGGAAAAAGAAGAAATTAACTATGAAAAAGCTGTATTGGTTGGTATTATCACCCAAAACCAATCCGAAGAAAAGTTGCAGGAGTATTTAGATGAGTTGGAGTTTCTAACACAAACCGCAGGTGGTGAAGTGGTAAAAAGGTTTACACAAAAAATGGATAAACCAAACCCTAAAACATTTGTAGGAACAGGTAAGTTAGAAGAAATTGAGCTTTATATTAAAGAACACAAGATTGATACGTTGATCTTTGACGATGAGTTATCACCCTCACAACAAAAAAATCTATCACGCCAGTTAGACTGTAAGGTTTTAGATAGAACCAATTTAATTTTAGATATTTTTGCGCAGCGTGCACAAACTTCGTATGCAAGAACACAGGTTGAACTGGCACAGTTTCAGTATTTATTGCCGCGCTTAAGCGGAATGTGGACGCACTTAGAACGTCAGCGTGGTGGTATTGGTATGCGTGGACCTGGTGAAACCGAAATTGAAACCGACCGACGAATTGTGCGTGACCGTATTGCTTTGTTAAAAGAAAAAATCCGCACCATAGACAGACAAATGGCAGTACAACGTAGCAATCGTGGTGCCATGGTTCGGGTTGCTTTGGTTGGATATACTAACGTTGGAAAATCTACTTTAATGAATGCTTTGGGTAAAAGTGAGGTTTTTGTTGAAAACAAATTATTTGCTACTTTGGATACTACCGTGCGTAAAGTGGTGATTAAAAACCTGCCTTTTTTACTTTCTGATACTGTTGGATTTATTAGAAAACTGCCTACACAGCTGGTAGAATCTTTTAAATCGACTTTAGATGAAGTACGCGAAGCAGACTTACTATTGCATGTGGTTGATATTTCGCATCCGGAATTTGAGGATCATATTGAATCAGTAAATCAAATTTTAAAGGATATTAAAAGCGATGATAAGCAAACCATTATGATCTTTAATAAGATTGACGCTTACAAAGCCGATAAATTTGATGAAGAAGATTTAATGATTGAGCGCACATCCAAACACTATTCTATCAACGAGTGGAAAAACACTTGGATGAGCAAAGTGGGTGAAAACAATGCGGTTTTTATATCTGCTACAGAGAAAGACAATTTTGAAGAATTACGTCAAAAGGTTTACGAAGCCGTTAGACAAATTCATATTACCCGCTTTCCGTACAATAACTTTCTTTATCCTGAGTATAAAGAAAACGAAGCAACAGAAGAATAAAAAAGAGGAACTTAAGTTCCTCTTTTTTATTCTTCTCTCTTACTTTTAATTCTGGTTTGAAGTACATCCCAGATAAGTTTCTCGTCGTATTTTTTCAAAAGTTCATTACGAATATCTTGAACTATTTTACTATTATTATCAAGAGCATTCTTTGAATTGACTAAATTTTTATACACTTCTGAGGCTTCATTTTCAGAACCAAAGGTTGTTTTAGAAATATTTTTACTTAACCAACGCTCTTTATCTTTAGCTTTTTCGAATTTATCTCTAGATTTAAAATCAATAAATCTTGATTGAAAATTATTTATTGCTCTTTCATAATTTACACCTAGTTGCGCTCTAGAACTGTTCAAATATTCTTGTTCATATTTTAAAAAAAGTTCATCTTGCTCTATATTAGTTTGTGCAAATATGCTTGAAGATACAATTAAAAAAAATATATATATAAAATTTCTCATAGTTTAATGTTTAAATTTATTTTGTTTCGTACATCAGTTGAATCCAATCTTGGTATTCGTAATCCTTTGTTTTAACATTTAAAAAATAAGTTCCTGAAGGAAGTATTTTACCATTTGAATCTTGACCACTCCATTGTCTCTTGTATCCTTTTCCATGTTGGTAAACAAGTTTTCCATAGCGGTTGAACACTTTTAATTCTACAACGTTGTTATATGTTAAATCTAAATAGTCATTATCACCATCACCATTTGGAGAAATTCCTTTAGGATATGTACAACTTTCTACCATTAGAGGAAAAGACTTAACATCTTCACACATATATTTATTTGTTTTCTTAACATATACTATGTAATAACCTGCTTTATCAATAACCTGATTTTCTTTAATATCTGAAATGGTTTGAACTACATATTTAGCATCCTCATCTAAACGTTCCATCTTATAGTAGAACTCATCATTTGTCAACACAGGCAACTTATATTCTGTACAAATATTAACAGGAGATTTAGGGACAACTTCTACGGGCGCTTTGATTATTGTAACTTCCACAAGTTCATAGCACTCAGCAAGGTCAGAATACTCAATTCTCACAAAAAGTGTATTTTCTACTTCTTTAATTGGGTGTTCTCGAATATTTTTAAACTCGTTTGTTTTGTCTGTAGCATCATCTTCTGTTGGATAATAAGCAAAACGCAGTTTTGCTTTTTCATTATCAGATGAAGATTGTGCATCTTTAATTGCTTTAGTCAATAAATTTAAATCATACGTGTTTTGATTTTTATCACATACAATAGGTTGTAAATCTACCTGATCAATTTCAATTGCTGGTCTTACTTTAATTTTATATGTCTCAATATAAGGGTCACCCGTGGTATCAACTATCAAAGTTGCTGTAATTTCTTTTAATTCATCAATAACAACACTTAGTTCGCCTTCACAATCATCAATTTCAGAAACAGTTCCCTTACTGTCTTCAACTGTAAATTGAGTCTTGAAAAGACATTCACCAGCTGGTGCAAAGCGCCACGATTCGTTTATAGCAGACCAAGGCCCAACATTTCTAAAAGGCGGCACGTAAGCTACTGTACCAGTAGCATTTAAAATTCCTATAACGGCAGAAGCTTCTTCTACATTAGTCGAAGGACAATCATCGTGCTGTATGATATTTACATCAATTACGTTTGTTAATTCATGCAAAACTATTTGATGATGCTGACGTGGAACAGGAGGTGGACAGTTACTAGGAGTAAGACCTGCTGCGGGCATATTATACCAGCTAATTACAAATTTTCTACAAGGTGCTGTACCATAAACTTTATAATTTATACTACCTTCTGGAATAGCAGTCCTAGCCCAATGTGTATGCTGATAAGAACCCATAATAGAGTTTCTAAAATTATCTCCAGCACCAGCAACAACTCCTCCAGGGATAGGTCCATTAAAAACCTCATACATAAACGAATGACGTGGAGGGTTATTATTACATGCAGTTTCAGGGGTAAATGAAACAGCTCCATTACTCCATACGTAAATTCGTTCAAAAATCTGATTAAAAAAAGAAAATCTAAAAGGGAGATCAATAGGACATCTTGTTCGGTTGTCATCCCAATCAATTGTAGGTTGTATCTCTGTTCCTCCGTTAACTGCAGGGTCTAAAGGATATGGATTAGAAACAATTGGTTCTATTTGATAAACATCTGTTTTTTGTAGATATTGTACTTGAAAATTTGGTGTTACACCAATTCTCTTGTCTTTACATACAATATAGAAATCTGAGTCTTCGGCATCTCTAACAAATTTAGTATCAACATCAATTTCAGTAATGTTGATGTCGAAACATTCATAATCAGTTCCTATTTTCTGCGCATATACACTCATGTTTGCAAATAGCAGAAAGAAAAGTATTTTTCTAAACATAATGATTAAATTAATATAATAATTCGTTAAATTTAGACAAATACTTTACAAAAACAAAATTAAAACATATAATTTAATCCTACACCTAAAGTATGACGTGTTTGAAAGCCTTTAAACGCATTATCATCATACAATGCCTGAAATGTTAAATTTGTAGAAATATACTTGTTTACCTTCAATACTGCATTTAATTGATAATCAATATCAACATTTTGCGGATCTTCTAAATAATTGCTGTAAAGGTTTAAAATATTTTCAATGGTAAAATTTTCCATTACTTGTACTTTGTAGTACGCGTTTACTGCCGCACCTAGTTCAAAACGAACATCTTTTCCTTGCTCCACACCAAACGATTCACCAAAACGTGTGAAATGTTTATGTACAAAAATAAAACGCGCAGTTGCCGGTGCAATGTTCACTTTTAGATTATCGTTCTTTTTCCAAAGCATACCCAAACCTGTTTGCCAGTAAGCCGGCGACATAAAATGCGAAATACGTTCGGTTTCATCTTTAGGATTTAAACCCGTATCAAACTGGGTTTTAAAATTTGTAAAAGCAGAATAGTACCATTCGCCTTTTGCTTTTTTTCCCAAGATGGAATTAATTTCCAATCGGTCATCGGTTTTTCTTTGTTCTTCGCCTTTTAATTTATTGATACCATACATGGCAATAAACTTGTTATCCCAAACCCAATCGTCTTTTTTGTAGTTGATATCGTAATTTATCGAACCATTAATTGCCAAGTTATTAGATCCACCAGCTTGCCACTGTGAAAAACTTGACTGACTGCCCAAAACAGCAATGGTTCCTTTTTTAGTCCAATAGGTAGTATCTTTTACAACTTGGGCAGTTTCGGTTTGTGCGTAAAAAATCTGACTGATTAAAAATGCACTCAATAAAATAATCTTTTTCATAGTCTATTTCTTTTAATTGCTATTTCTTTCTTTTGAAGATAGGCACTGCCGAACACGCTTCGCCAAACATGATAGATCGTGCGTGATTCATCATTTTTTGAGTTGCCATAACGTAACCTTCTTCGGGAATTGGTTTTTTAGAACATCCTTTTATAATTACCGGTTGATTATCGTATGCCGAAAAATCTAACTTATAAATCAATTGCTGATAATACGTAATCATTAACTGATCTAAAGATCCCTGAACCACAATCTTTGCAAAAGGCTGCACGTACGACGACACCAGCATGAATGCCCATGACGGTAAAATAGTATCGGTTGTACAGGTTATAGCTACTAGTTTGTTTTGATAAACGGTAAAATCGAAATTTTTCAGGACATCTCTAAATTCTTTTTCCTTTAGAATAAATCCTTGAAAAAGCCATTGCGATATATCTAAAACAACACGTTCTTCGGTAGGATAATAATCTTCTAAATCGAAAATTACCAGACTACTTTGTGCTACTTTATTTACAATTTCATCTTCCATTTTTATAACATTCCAAGTTCCAGTTTTGCTTCTTCGCTCATCATGTCTTTTTCCCAAGGCGGATCAAACGTTAATTCGATCTCTACATCTTTCACCATATTGATTGAGCTTACTTTCTCTTTAACTTCCATTGGCAATGTTTCTGCAACGGGGCAGTTTGGTGAGGTCAATGTCATTAATATTTTTACGTCGTAATTTTCGTTCACGAAAACGTCGTAAATTAATCCTAATTCGTAAATATCTACCGGAATTTCAGGATCGAATATTGTTTTTAAGGTTCTAACAATATTTTCACCTAATTCGTTTACATCTATTTGTTCTTCCATATTATCAGTTGGCTTGAAGGGCGATTGCATATAATTTTATTTGTTTTAGCATTGATACCAGTCCGTTGGCACGCGTTGGCGACAAATGTTCTTTCAGCCCGATGTCATCGATAAAAGACGTATCGGCATTCATTACATCGACTGCTTTTTGGTCTGAAAATGTTCTTATTAAAATAGCAATGATTCCTTTGGTAAGAATGGCATCGCTATCGGCAGTAAAAACAATTTTATCGTCGTTTTTTTCGGCGTGTAGCCACACTTTTGACTGGCATCCGCGGATTAAATTTTCTTCTACTTTATATTGATCTTCTATTAAAGGAAGTGATTTTCCTAGTTCAATGATGTATTCGTAACGTTGCATCCAATCATCGAACATTGCAAATTCATCTACTATTTCTTCCTGTATTTCTTTAATTGTCATTTGTTCTTGTTTAACGTTTTTTTTGTTTAAGGTTTAAGGTTTTAGAGACTTTCGACATTTGACGTTAAGACTTTCCCTACTATTGCAACATCATTTGAGCTTTTTTCAAAGCTTCGATCATTGCATCGATTTCTTCTTTGGTATTGTAAAATGCGAACGATGCGCGAATGGTTCCGGGAATATCGAAATAATTCATGATGGGTTGTGCACAGTGATGCCCTGTACGCACGGCAATGCCCAGTTTATCTATAATCGCACCCACATCGTACGGATGAATCCCTTTGAAATTAAACGAAATTACCGATGCTTTTTCTGCGGTTGTTCCGTAAAATTCAATTCCATCTAATTTGCTTAATTGTTCTGTTCCGTATTCCAACAATTCCTGCTCATAAGTCGCAATGTCATCAAAACCAATTTCGTTTAAATAATCAATAGCAACACCCAACACAATACCGCCCGCAATGTTTGGTGTACCGGCCTCAAACTTATGCGGCAAACAAGCGTAAGTAGTTTTTTCAAAAGTAACTTCCTTGATCATCTCGCCTCCACCCTGATACGGCGGCAGTTTATTTAACCATGCTTCTTTTCCATACAGAATTCCTGTTCCCGTTGGTCCGCCAATTTTATGACCTGAAAAAACATAGAAATCACAATCCAGCTCCTGAACATCGGGTTTTAAATGCGGTGTTGCCTGTGCACCGTCGATTAAAACAGCAGCACCTACTTCGTGTGCATTTTCTATAATGAATTTTACCGGATTTACTACACCCAACGCATTTGATATATGGTTAACCGCAACAATTTTAGTATTTTCGGTCAATAGGTTTTGATACGCATCCATATCCAACGAGCCATCTTGCAACATTGGAATCACCTTTAAAGTCGCCCCTGAACGTTCGCACGCAAACTGCCAAGGCACAATATTAGAATGATGTTCCAGATGTGAAACAATTACCTCATCGCCCGGTTTTAAGATCTGACCAAAACCATTTGCTACCAGATTTATTCCGAAAGTTGTGCCTGATGTAAACAAAACCTCGAAACTATTTTTGGCATTTATGTGCTTTTGGATTTTTATGCGTGATCCTTCATAAGCATCGGTTGCAACCTGACTTAAATGATGCACGCCACGGTGTATGTTTGCATTGATTTCGCTGTAGTATTTTACTTCGGCATCAATAACAACTTGCGGTTTTTGAGATGTAGCAGCATTATCAAAATACACCAGCGGTTTTCCGTTTACCTGCTGATGAAGTATAGGAAACTGACTGCGTATTTTATTTATATCGAACTTCATAGAAACTTCTAAAAAAAATTTATACAAAGATACTAATATTAAATCAGACGAAAGAAAGATTGAAATTGGAATTTAGAATGGTTGTAAATAAAAAAACCGCTTCTTTTTATAGAAACGGTTTTGGAATTTGGTTAGATTGGGTAATAATTTTATTTTGTTCGCTGACGAATCGTTCTTAATATTTAACGTGGTCATAACTAAAATACAATTCAGTTTTACAATAATAACTACATTTATAAGTACCTCCAGCAGTCTTCGGGTATCAATAAAATCTGCTTCCATATATGGCTATGAATCTTTTTCTGTTCAATTTTAAAACTAACTACTCTAGCTGTATATGCTTTTCAGCATTCAGTGAGTGTTAACAATGAACCTCACCCTACGGGTGTACAATCACCCTCAAATTATTTTTTCATCAGACAGTAATTACTTCAACTCCTGCCCTATCGGCTTTGTACTTTATCTTTGTTATCAGTTCATGATAATTCCAGTTTCGCAATAAGAACTGCTCTTCTTTTGCAATATCCGAGTTTTGTTTTACATCCAAAAGCACAAGCGTACCTGCCATATTTTCTACGCAAAAATCAATCAGCCTTTTACTGTACTCATGCAGCCGTGTTTTTACATAATTACTTTCCGCATTGCTAAATCTGTCTAATGCTTTTAATTTTCGCTCCTTACCATTCCCACCCCTGCAGTACGCGACCGCTGATTTCGTTCGGACAAATGCTGCCTAATTCGCCAGCATCAATAGTGTCGTTAGCAAAATCTTCGTTTCGCAATTTACGCATTTCGTAACCAACCAATCGGTAAGCCTGAACATGTGTACGCTTTGGCAAAAAACCGTTAATATTTAGGTTATATATGCTTATGCTTTCAGTGAGTGCCAAACACCAGCCTCACCTTATGGTTGTATAAGCACTATCGAATATCTTATCTAGCCATTGCATTTGAGTAATTCTTGAGTAAATTTTACTTTAATTTTAAAAATGAACTTCTTAAATAATTTTACACTATATCATATGGAACTATTTTTTGTCCCAAACCATTTTTGTACATTATAGCAAAAATGCTGTTGCAAACCGTTTATATATGCTTACGCATTCAGTGAGTGTCAGCCAATAACCTCACCTTACGGGTGTATAAGCACCCTCTTAAAAATATTTCATTAGGTAGTAATAACTTCAATACCTGCCTTTTCGGCTTTATATTTTATTTTAGTCATCAGTTCATAATAACTCCAATTACGCAATATGAACTGTTCTTCCCTCGCTATTGCCGTATTTTCCTGCATATCCAGCAGAACCAGCGTTCCAGACTGGTGTTTTACGCAAAAATCAATCAACCTTCGGCTGTACTCGTGCAGTCGGTTGGCTATATAATTACTCTCCATATCTTTAAACCTGTCCAGCGCCTTCAATTTTCGTTTCTTGCCGTTACCACCCCTGCTATAGGTTACCGCTGCCTTGGTTCGGCTATGTGCAGCCTGTATCGCCAGCCTCCGGTGTAAAAACTCCTCTTTGTTACCAATTTGCAGACTGTTCTTACCAATCTTTACAGAAATAGGGTGCTCTAACGACAGTGAGGCTTCTGCTACTGTAGCGGGATTTAAGCTATGTACTTCTTTGGGTATTTCAAAAACAGGCATCCAGAATATTTTTCCTTTGTCAAGTTTTACGCGCGACGAACAAAGTTTCACTTTACCATCTATAACCTGTTGTAACAGCGCGCGTTTGTCCGTAAAATCTCTTCCCAAATAAGCTCTGAAAGGAATTTTAAACAAACGGAAACAAAATGTCTTTTTTTCCTCATTATACTGCAGACGTCTTAAGCTTTGGACACCGAAAAGGAAACCCGTATTGGGTTTAAAATTATCTAAGGAGCGGTTACCTGTAACATATTCTATGAAGTTCCTATTAAACCTTTCAATCAGCTCATAATTAAGGCAACTGAGTACATTCGTGGGTATTTCGCCTTTAAAACGCTTGCTTACCAGCCTGTAGGTACAAGTAGAGTGCGAGAACTGTAGGATACCGCTAGGATCTTTCTTTTCATCTGCCAGTTTGTACTTTACGCTTTCCGAAAGGTAGAAAAAATCTTTCATCATCGCCAACACATACAGGTGGCTTATGATAAGGTTTCCGGCACGCATACATCTGTTCTGCCATCTGTAATTTTTCCCAAACTTCTTTTCTTTCTTCTGTTGTTGGCAGGTCAATGTTAAGCTGTATCTTCCGGCTGAGTTTTATTGTAGCTTTTTCCATTACTAAATGTTTTACAGTGAATGTATTTTACTTTGCTGTGTAAATTTATAGGCTGCCATAAATTCTTCATGTACTTCCTGTTGTGATAGGTTTAACTCACTTGCAATTGCTGCGAATGAACGGTTCATTTCGCAACGAAGCAGTAATACCTGCTCTTGTATCTCACTCAATGTGTTTCGAGCAGTTTCAGGTTCAACCTTTTTCAGTTTTCGTTCAAACGCCGTGCGTCCGCCAACGATCTTTTTAATATCATCAATTGCTCGATTTACATCATCTACAGTTTGTTTAGTACTCTTACCCATCACCTGTGCAATAGCTTTGTACCGAAACCCGTATTTTAGACATAGATCGATCAGTTGTCTTCTTTCCGGCTTAATGAGTGGCAGTACATTGGTTACCAGTTCAAACAACTTTTGTTGCGATTCCTGATCCTTTAGATTTTCAATTACATCGGCAGGATCGTAGCCTCCCAGATAATCATGAAAATTTTCATAGCTCTGTAAAGAACTCACTGTTCTAAAAAACTTGTTTCTTGGTTTTGAATAGTGCGCATAACAGGATATTTTCATAGCATATTGCAAGAAAAAAAGGATATGAAGAGGGTTTTCAATCTTATCACGATAATCCCATAACTTTAAAAAAGTATCCTGCACCAAATTCTCTACAATAAATTCGTCATCAATTATCTTTCTGCCTAACCAAAAGATCCTTCTGCTGTATTGGGCATGAATTTTTTCTAAAGCAGCAGGGTCGCTTTTTTTTAATAATTCAAAATTTCTTTCTTGCATAATAGGGGTGATTTTTAATTATACTCTTTTTTTAATCGAAGTAGGTTTCAGTCTCTTTCGATTCTCAATCTCCATTAATCTTAACTGGTACCTATCTGTTTTTCTCTGTACTTTTCACGCACGAAAAGTACCAAAAGCGCTTTTTTCTTTATCGTGCCTCAGTTCAAAAACGGTTGAACTTTTCCTCGTTCACTATCTGATCGAAACGTCGCTCCGCTCCCCGATCATCTTACGCTCTCTTCGTCGGTTAAACTATCGCTTTTTCACTAATGGCGCTTTAATCCTACTCACTAGTCTATTTCATTTTTTCAATCAAAACCCAATACATCTATTTAAGTTGTCATGCTGCACCTGATGCAGCATCGCATCTAGTTTTCCGCACAGTTAATCATCTTGATAATGAAATTAATTGAAAGATCTGTATTTTATTCTCAATCAAAAATCCAAT
>Ga0213829_1000742_pt1 | contig 27304 bp, 31 predicted proteins | sample MC6MC0896MG_FD_180665 | JGI IMG/M metagenome (GOLD analysis project Ga0213829, IMG submission 180665) | Enriched soil aggregate microbial communities from Iowa State University, Ames, United States - MC6-MC0896-MG | ecosystem: Environmental > Terrestrial > Soil > Unclassified | place: USA: Iowa...
GGGTAGTGGTGCCGGTGAAAGGAATCGAACCCTCGACCTTCTCATTACAAGTGAGCTGCTCTACCAACTGAGCTACACCGGCACGGCGCGCCCAAGGGCACGCGCAGGGACTGCATTGTAATGAAAAATCGGCGGGGCTGCGTGGCGCCGCGGATGCGTGTGTTCCTGGCCCGCTGCTTACTGCCATCCCGGTAAGAAACCGCCGTGAAATGTCGGACGATTCCGATGCTGGAATCTGGCAGCACAACGCGCTGCGCCGGCAGGAGGCGGCAGAAGACAGCGATGGCGGAGACGGTGCGCCAGGCACGCCGTCCCCGCTTAGCGGATGCTATTTGACGATGGTCAGACGCGGACGCTTGGGTTCGTCGTCATCACCGCCGTCGTCGCCAGGCGCGGCGTCGGCGTCGGAGCCTTCGGGCGCGGCAGCGGTATCCGCCACGCCTTGAGCACCGGCGGCCGGCGGTTCATAGGGCTGCACTTCGAAGCCCATGCCTGCGCCGGTTTCACGCGCGTAGATGGCGCTGACCGCGCCGACGGGAACGTAGACGTTCTCGGTCACGCCGCTGAAGCGGGCTTGGAATTCGATGAATTCATTGCCCAGCACCAGACGGTTGGTAGCCAGCGTGCCGACGTTCAGAGTGATCTGACCGTCACGCACATGCGCGACGGGCACCATGGTGTGCTCGTCAACTTGCACGGTGATGTACGGCGTGTAGCCGTTATCAGTGCACCATTCATGCAGCGCGCGGATCAGATACGGTTTGGTCGAAGTTTCACCCATCACGCAACAGCCTTAACGACGCATCACTTTTTCCGAAGGCGTCAGCGCTTCGATGTAGGCCGGACGCGAGAAGATGCGTTCAGCGTACTTTTGCAGCGGGGCCGCATTCTTGGGCAGTTCAATGCCGTAGTGATCCAGGCGCCACAACAGCGGAGCCACGGCCACGTCGAGCATCGAGAATTCTTCGCCCAGCATGTACTTGTTCTTCAGCAGCATCGGAGCCAGCTGAGCCAGGCGGTCGCGAATGTTCTGGCGCGCGTTGGCCAGCTTCTTCTCGTCGGGCTTGGCGCTGCGGTCTTCCAGCGTCGAGACGTGAACGAACAGTTCTTTCTCGAAGTTGTAGAGGAACAGGCGGGTACGGGCGCGCATCACCGGATCAGCGGGCATCAGCTGCGGGTGCGGGAAGCGCTCGTCGATGTACTCGTTGATGATGTTCGACTCGTACAGAACCAGGTCGCGTTCGACCAGAATGGGCACTTGACCGTACGGGTTCATCACCGCGATGTCTTCGGGCTTGTTGTACAGGTCGATGTCGCGGATCTCGAAATCCATACCCTTTTCGAACAACACGAAGCGGCAGCGTTGCGAAAACGGACACGTGGTTCCGGAATAGAGCACCATCATGGTGTAAGTCCTTTATTGAAAAACGAAAGGCCAGCGCCTAAATCTAGCAGGCGCTGGCCCCGATTGCCAGACGGGATAGGCGTACAGCCCTATCCTCCGCTACCGTCCCCTTTTTATTGGGGGACGGTCATATTGCCTGGCGGGGCGTTGCGGTTAGCGCACGTGTTTCCAGTACGAGGCGTTCAAGCGCCACGTAACGAGGAAGAACAACAGCAGGAACAACATGACGCCGACGCCGATGCGGACACGCAATGTCTGGACGGGCTCGGCCATCCAGGACATGAACGCGGTCAGATCAGCGACGTCGTTGTCGTATGTTGCGACTTGGGCCGGGTTGGCGGCCTTAAATTTGGCATCAAAGGTGGCATGGCCGTGGTAATCAGCTACCGGTTCGGCCTTGACCGTGGAAAAACCTTGAGCATCGTACACCGTCGTGACACGTTCCCAGGTTTTGGGTGTGCCTTCCTTGGCATCCTTGACTTCCACTTCATGCATCGCGGTGGTCGTCAGCTCGCGCGGACCCTGGCGTTCCCAGAGCGCGTGAGGCATGCCGACGGCCGGGAAAACCAGGTTATTCCAGCCGGTGGCGCGCGACGTGTCGCGGTAGAAAGTGCGCAGGTAGGTGTAGATGTAGTCGGCGCCGGACGGGCCGGCGTTGACCGATTTGGCGCGGGCGATCACGGACAAGTCCGGGGGCGTCGTGCCAAACCACTTCTTGGCGTCCTTGGGTGACATGGCGATATTCATCATGTCGCCCACCTTTTCGCCGGTGAACAGCAGGCTTTCCTTGATTTGCTGGTCGGTCAGCCCGATGTCCTTCAGCTTGTTGTAGCGCATCGACGATGCGCTATGACAGTTCAGGCAGTAGTTGACGAACAGTTTGGCGCCGTTTTGCAGCGACGACATGTCATTGACGCGGTACGGCGCCTTGTCCAGCGGGAACCCGCCCTCGGCGGCGAATGCGGCGGTGGTGCACGTGAGCATCAAGGCTACGGCACCAATCAGCTTCTTGATCATGGTTAATCCGTTATCTGGTGGGGCTCAGTGGGCGTGGAACGTAACGCGCTCAGGCACTTGCTTGAAGGTGCCAAGGCGGCTCCAGACCGGCATCAGGAAAAAGAATGCCAGGTACAGCAGCGTGCCAATTTGCGACGTGATGTTCAACGGCGGACTGGGCGGCTGCGTACCGATGTAGCCGAGCACCAGGAAGTTGACCATGAAGATGCCGTAGATCCACTTGTGCCACGTGGGCCGGTAGCGGATCGACTTGACCGGGGAATGGTCCAGCCAGGGCAGGAAGAACAGGATGACAACCGTGCCGCCCATGGCCACCACGCCCCAGAACTTGGCGTCGATCACGCGCAGCAGCACGGCCACGACGATCAGGATGCCGGGGATGGCAACGCGCAGGATGCCCTTCAGGTTGCTCTTGACGAGCAACGCGATGGCGCCCAGCACCGATGCACCCGCCAGGACCCACGTGAATTCGTCGGTGGTGGCGCGCAGCATCGAGTAGAACGGCGTGAAGTACCAGACCGGCGCGATGTGCGGAGGCGTCTTCAGCGAGTCAGCAGGAATGAAGTTGTTGAACTCGAGGAAGTAGCCGCCCATCTCGGGGGCGAAGAACACGATGAACGCGAACACGAGCAAGAAGCCCGCCACGCCCATCAGGTCATGCACCGAGTAGAACGGGTGGAACGGAATGCCATCCTTCGGCCGGCCGTACTTGTCTTTCGGGCCCTGCTTGATCTCGATGCCGTCCGGGTTGTTGGAGCCCACTTCGTGCAGCGCCACCAGGTGAGCCGCGACCAGGCCCACGAGCACCAGCGGAATCGCGATGACGTGGAAGGCGAAGAAGCGGTTCAGCGTGGCATCCGACACGACGTAGTCGCCGCGAATCCAGATCGACAGTTCAGGGCCGATGAACGGAATGGCCGCGAACAGGTTGACGATCACCTGGGCGCCCCAATACGACATCTGGCCCCAGGGCAGCAGGTAGCCGAAGAAGGCTTCGGCCATCAGACAGAGGAAAATCGCCACGCCGAAAATCCACACGAGTTCGCGCGGCTTGCGGTAGGAACCGTAAAGCAGCCCGCGCAACATGTGCAGGTAGACGACGACGAAGAACATCGACGCGCCGGTGGAGTGCATATAGCGCACCAGCCAGCCCCACGGGACTTCGCGCATGATGTATTCGACGGACTGGAACGCGCGTTCGGCGTCCGGCTTGTAGTGCATGACCAGGAAAATACCGGTCACGATCTGCAGCACCAGGACCAATAAGGCCAGAGAGCCAAAGAAATACCAGAAGTTGAAATTCTTCGGTGCGTAGTACTCGGACAGATGGGCTTTCCAGGTGGAGGTCACCGGAAAGCGCCGGTCCAACCAGCCCAGCAGGCCTGTCGTCTCGACGGTTTTCTCGCCAGCCATGTAACGGCTCCTTCTCTAATACGTGTGCGTATTTGTTTTACTTACGTAATTCGGGAAAAAAGCGCGACGCGAGCGTCAGGCCTTGTTGTCTTCATCGACGCCCACAATGATGCGGGTATCGCTCAGATACTGGTAGGGCGGTACTTCGAGATTATCGGGAGCAGGCTTGTTCTTGTAGACCCGGCCGGCCAGGTCGAACGTGGAGCCGTGGCACGGACAGAGGAATCCGCCTTGCCAATTGGCGCCCATGCCGCCACCGCCGCCTGTCTCGAAGTGCGAGGTGGGCGAGCAGCCCAGATGAGTACAAATGCCGACACAGACGAAGATCTCGGGCTTGCGCGAACGAGCTTCGTTTTCTGCGTATTTGGGAGTGAAGCCAGGCCGTTTGGATTCGGGATCGGCCAGTAAAGGGTCAAGCGCTTTGAGACCGGCGAGTTGTTCGGGAGACCGGTGAATGATCCACACCGGCTTCCCACGCCATTCCACTGTCTTCATGGTACCGACGGGTATATCGCCGATATCCACTTCTACAGGGGCCCCGGCCGCGCGGGCCTTTTCAGAGGGAGAAAATGTGCTCACAAGCGGCACTGCCGTTGCGACACCTGCTACGCCACCCACAGCACAGGCGGTGGTAACCCAGAAACGTCGCGAAGGATCAGGTGGCAGGTTGGGATCAACCGCACCGTCATCATCGTGCACCAGCGTATCCTGACTCATCTTCCTATCCTTGTTGATGCGCCCGCTCTACGAGTAGCATCACTTCTGCGGCATCGGGTTCGCGGGAATATGTAACAACATAGCAACCGCGTATTATAGCGCCAGCCCACTGACGGGCGTATCACGAAGGGAGTGCTTTTATGAGCAAAGCAACTGGTTTCGTCAAAGAATTCCGAGATTTCGCTGTTAAAGGCAATGCGGTTGACTTGGCGGTGGGTGTCATTATCGGCGCGGCGTTCGGCAGAATTGTTGATTCGCTAGTCAAAGACATCGTCATGCCTCTGGTCAATTTCATCCTGGGTGGTTCGGTCGATTTTTCGAACAAATTCTTGGTGCTGTCGATGCCTGCTGGCTACAACGGCCCGATGACGTATGCCGACCTCACGAAAGCCGGCGCGAACGTGTTCGCGTGGGGGAATTTCGTCACGATCATCATCAACTTCGTGTTGTTGGCGTTCGTGATTTTCTGGATGGTGAAAGCTATCTACAAGGCCCGCACCAAGGCCGAGGAAGCACCGGCCGCACCGGCCGCAACGCCCGAAGACGTGGCGCTGCTGCGCGAGATCCGCGACCTGCTGAAAAAGCCATGAAGAAAGCGCCCCGTGGGGCGCTTTTTTATTAGGCTGGATTATCAAGGTCGACAAATTCGACCTTGATGCCGAAGTGCTCGGCAACCGCCTGGCCCAACGCTTGTGCGCCATAGCGCTCGGTGGCGTGATGGCCGGCGGCGATGAACCCTACGCCGGTTTCGCGCGCCAGATGCACGGTGGATTCCGAGACTTCGCCCGTGATGTAAGCGCTGACGCCGGCGTCCACGGCGTCGGCCAGCATGCCTTGCGCGCCGCCCGTACACCATGCCACGCGCGACACGGGTTGGCCGGGGTCGCCCACGACCAGCGGCTGGCGGCCCAGGCGTTCGGCCACGCGCGCGCCAAGTTCGCCAAGCGTTTGCACGCCGGTAGCGTCGCCCAGCCAAACCAGATTGTCCTGACCACAGGTTTGCGGCGAGCCGTCATCGCTTCGCGCGGGTGTCAGGCCCAGCACGCGGGCCAATTGCGCGTTGTTGCCCAGTGTGGGGTGGGCGTCCAGCGGCAAGTGGTAGGCGTACAGATTCAGGTCGTTTTTCAACGCCAACGCCATGCGCGTGCGGCGCGTGCCGATGACGCGGCGGTCTTCGTTGCGCCACATCCAGCCGTGATGCACCAGCACAGCGTCGGCGCCGCGTTCGACGGCCGTGCGCAACAACGCTTCGCTGGCGGTGACACCGGTGATAATGTGTCCGACTTCGGATCGGCCCTCGACCTGCATGCCGTTGGGGCAATAGTCCTTGAAGCGCGCCGCTTGCAGGGTGTTGTCCAGCCAGCTGGCCAGCACGTGAGAGTCCACTTTTTTCATTGTTTGTCCTATCAGAATCATGCGCCGATATTGGCTGATCTTCGCTCAGGCCGTCACGGTCTGCCTGGGTATTCTATTCGTCGTCACGACGTTGCGGCCTGACCTGCTGCGCCTGGCCGCGCCGGGCGCCGCGCCTGCCGCGGTGGCTGCGGCCACACGGCCGGCCGCAGGCACGGGGACGGGTCCGGTGTCTTATGCGGATGGGGTGGCGCGCGCCGCGCCGTCCGTCGTGAACGTCTACACCACCAAGCACGTCAATGTGCCGCTGATCCCGCTGCCGGATGATCCGGTGCTGCGTCAGCTGTTTGGCCAGTTGCCGGGCGTGAGCCGGCGCGAGGCCACGACCAGCCTGGGCTCTGGCGTCATCGTGAGCCAGGACGGCCATGTGCTGACGAATTATCACGTGGTGCAGGCGGCCGACGCCATTGAAGTGGCCTTGAGCGATGGCCGCCGCGACACCGCCAAGGTGGTGGGCGCAGACCCCGACACTGACCTGGCCGTGCTGAAGCTGGCCTCGTTGCGTACCCTGCCCGCCGCGGCGCTGGCTGCTGACCGCGGTTTGCGCGTGGGCGATGTGGTGCTGGCCATTGGCAACCCGTTTGGCGTGGGGCAAACCACCACGCAAGGCATTGTGTCGGCGCTGGGCCGCAATGGGCTGGGCTTGAACACGTATGAGAACTTCATTCAGACGGACGCGGCCATCAACCCGGGCAACTCGGGCGGCGCGCTGGTGGATGCGGAAGGCAACCTCGTCGGCATCAACACGGCGATCTACTCGGAATCGGGCGGGTCGATGGGCATTGGCTTTGCGACACCGGTGGAGATTGCGCGCAAGGTCATGGACGAAATCGTCAAGACAGGCGGCGTCAAGCGGGGCTGGTTGGGTGTGGAGCCGCAAGACGTCACGCCGGAACTGGCGCGCGCATTCGGGCTGGGCGGTGACGCCAGGGGCGCGATCATCGCGGGCGTGATGCGCGACGGCCCTGCCGCGCGCAGTGGCTTGCGGGTGGGCGATATCGTGCAAAGCGTCAATGGCAAACGCATGGCCGACACCGCGCAGTTGTTGGCCGAGATTGCCCAACTGCCCCCGGGCCAGCGCGCCACGCTGGGGATTCTGCGTTCCGGCAAGCCGCAGGACATGACCGTGGTGGTGGGCACGCGGCCAGGCAAGCCGCGCTAAGACGCGAGCGATTTCGCGGCTTGCGAACTGGCGCCCGGCGCCTGGCTTTCGACCATCAGGCGCACCATCGACAGCACGGTCTTTTTCGTGCTGTCGGGTTGCTGGCGCAGCAACACACATATTTCGGCGCAATAGCCGTCAACCTCTGGGGCGGACGCGGGTAATGCTGCGTGCATGAACGCATGCGCCACCGCGCGCGTGTCGGCTGGCATGGCGGCATCAGTGCGTGCCGCAGCGTGTGGCGTACGCTGCGACCCTGCATGTGGCGCGCCATGGGCCGCAGCGTGTGGTTCGACCGCGCTGATGACGCCGTCTGACAGCCACGGCACGCTGGTATCCAGCGCGGTGGCCAGGCGTATCAGCGTGGCGCGAGACGGCGAGTAGCCATCGGCACGGGTAAGGATGCGGTGAATGCAGGACTGCGGCACGCTGGAAATGCGTGCGAGCTGGTTCTGGCTATGGATACCGCGCCACCGCATCAGGGCGCGCAGTCTGTTGGCGAGGGACATGTCTGCAATGTAGGGTTGCAGCCATGTCCCGGCAAGAGTGAAACAGTCCTATATTGGCCGTCGCGGTGACGGCCTGGACGGCCTTAGTGGCGCTCGGTCAGCGAATCGGAACCGGCCTCGTCAGCCGCGCCCGCCTTGGGTTGCACCATGCGGGCGCAGATCAGCCCCACTTCGTACAGCAGGCACAGCGGCACGGCCAGCATGAACTGGCTGACCACGTCGGGCGGCGTGACCACCGCGGCGATGATGAAGGCGCCGACCACGACATAGCCACGCGCCGACCTCAGCTTGGACAGTTCAACAATGCCCATCTTCACCAGCAGCACAACCGCCACCGGCACTTCGAAGGTGATGCCAAACGCCATGAACATCGTCATCACGAAGCTCAGGTAGGCCTCGATGTCCGGCGCCGGCGTGATGGACTGCGGCGCGAACGTGGCAATGAAGTGGAACACCGTGCGGAACACCACGAAATAGCAAAACGCCATGCCCGCGATGAACAGGAAGGTGCTGGAGATGATCAGCGGCAGCGCCAGGCGCTTTTCGTGGCGGTACAGGCCGGGCGCAACAAAGGCCCAGGCTTGGTACAGCACGACGGGCAGCGCCACGATGAACGCGGCCATCATCGTGACCTTGACGGGCACCATGAACGGCGTGATGACGCCGGTGGCGATCATGCGCGTGCCTTCGGGCAGCGAGGCCAGCATGGGCGCCGCCAGCACGTCATAGATGGCCGAGGCGCCGGGGTAGATGAACAGCACAATGAACACAGCCACCACGGCGCCCACGGCGCGCAGCAGGCGGGTGCGCAATTCGACCAGGTGAGAGATGAAGGTCTCTTGCTGGCCTTCTTCTTGGGAAGCGTCCTGGGTCACGTCGGTGTTCCGGAGGGCGGGACGGGCTTGGCGGCGAGCGCGGCGTCGTCAGCCTGGGGCGCGCGAGGCGCCGGGGCGGGTTGTTGGGATACGGCCGGCGCGATAACCGGCCCGGTAACGGGACCGCGTGCGGGGGCCGGGACGGTAGCCGGAGCGGAAACAGACGCCGAGATGGCAGCGGGGGCGGCTGCGGGGCGGGCTTCGGACACGGCAGGCAGGTCCAGATCCAGGCTGTGATTCTGCCCCGGCGGCGCGATCGTGCGGGCGGCTTCGGCGGTGGAGACTCCCCCGGCCGAAGCGTCCCCCACGATCACCGGCGCGGCCTTGCCGCTGGCTTCGCGGGCGACTTCGTCGAGTTCGGCGCGGAATTGCTGCACGGGTTCTTGCAGCGACGCATGCGTGTCGTTCAGCGATTGCTGCACACCTTGCGCGGCGTCTTCCATTTCGGTTTTGAATTTGCGCAGTTCGTCGAGTTCGATTTCGCGCTGGATATCGGACTTCACGTCGTTGACGTAACGCTGCGCGCGCCCAAGCAGGTGGCCGACGGTGCGGGCTACTTTGGGCAGGCGTTCGGGGCCAATGACGATCAAGGCGACGACGCCGATCACCATCAGTTCAGTGAGGCTGACATCAAACATTCGACGGCCGCTCGGGAATTGAAGCAATAAGGGCCGGCCCGTTCAGGGCTGGCCCGGGAGACGAGCGGGTGCTCAGGAGTTGGTCTTTTCCTTGGCCTGCACGTCGATGGTTTCGCCGGACACGCGCTGCTGCGCGATCGGGTCAGCCGGCTTTTCGCCGTTGGCGTCCTTCATGCCTTCCTTGAAACCCTTCACTGCGCCGCCCAGGTCCGAGCCGATGTTGCGCAGTTTCTTGGTGCCGAAAATCAGCGCCACGATGACCAGAACAACCAACCAATGCCAAATGCTGAAACTACCCATGATGTTTCTCCGAATTACGCGGTGGGGGCCACGCGTCCTTTCCAGGGTCGCGAGCCGCCAATGATGTGGAAATGCAGATGCGGGACTTCCTGGCCGCCTTCGACGCCAGAGTTGATCATGATGCGAAATCCGCCATCAGGGCCCGGACGGCAACCGTTTTCGGCTGCTAGCCGCGGCGCCAACGACATCATTCTACCCAACCAACCTGCGTCCTCGCCCGTAATATCCTGCATGGATGTGACATGACGTCGAGGGATCAGCAGCAAATGTACCGGTGCTGCCGGATTGATATCGTGGAATGCAACAAAGTCCTCGTCCTCGTAGACCTTCTTGGACGGGATGTCGCCAGCGGCGATCTTGCAGAAAAGACAGTTGTCGCTCATGTTTCCGGGCTCCGTGGTCAGTCTTTGGGGCGGCTGGCCTTTTCCGCCAGGCCCGACAGGCCTTCGCGGCGGGCCAGTTCGGCCAGCACGTCTTCCGGCCGCAGGTTGAAGTGCGTCAGCGCAACCAGGCAGTGGAACCACAGGTCGGCGGTTTCGCTGACGATGCGCTCCGGCACGCCGTCTTTCGCGGCCATGACCAGTTCCGTGGCTTCTTCGCCGATCTTCTTCAGGAAGGAATCGGGGCCTTTGGCCAGCAGTTTGGCGGAATAAGAGGCCGTGGGGTCGCCGCCATTTTCCGGGCGGCGGGTGTCCAGCGTGTCGGCGATGCGCGCCAGGATGTCGGCGGCGCTAAGGGTTTGATCGGTCATTTGTAGATCATTTCCGGGTCTTTGAGCACCGGGTCCACCGTTACCCACGACGCCTGGTCCGTTTGGCCTTCAAGACGGCGGTAGAAGCAGCTGGCGCGGCCGGTGTGGCAGGCAATGCCGCCTTCCTGGTGGATTTTCAGCAGGATGACGTCGCCGTCACAGTCCAGGCGCAGTTCATGCACTTCCTGGACGTGGCCGGATTCCTCGCCCTTGCGCCACAAGCGTTTGCGCGACCGCGAGAAATACACGGCGCGCCCGGTGGCGGCGGTTTCGGCGAGCGCTTCGCGGTTCATCCAGGCCACCATCATGATCTGACCGTTTTCGGCGTCTTGGGCGATGGCGGGGATCAGGCCGTTTTCGTCGAAGACGACGTCGGCCATCCAGGCGGGTTCAGTGCTCATGTTCAGATATCCAGTCTTACGGCAATGCCTTGCTCGGCCATGAAGCGCTTGCATTCGCCAACGGTGTGTTGGCCGAAGTGGAAGATGCTGGCGGCCAGCACGGCGCTGGCGCGGCCGGTGGTGACGCCATCGGCCAGGTGCTGCAGGTTGCCCACGCCGCCCGAGGCGATGACGGGCACGGGCACGGCGTCCGACACCGCGCGCGTCAGTTCCAGGTCGAAGCCCGACTTGGTGCCGTCGCGGTCCATGCTGGTCAGCAGAATTTCACCCGCGCCGTAGGCGGCCATGCGGCGCGCCCACGCCACGGCGTCCAGCCCGGTGGCCTTGCGGCCGCCGTGCGTGAAGACTTCCCAGCGCGCGGGTTCACCCGCTGCCGACACGCGGCGCGCGTCGATGGCGACCACCACGCATTGCGAGCCGTGGTAATCGGAGGCGGCGCGAACCAGCTCCGGATTGGCCACGGCGGCGCTGTTGATGCTGATCTTGTCGGCGCCGGCATTCAGCAGACGCTGGATGTCCGACACCTGGCGCACGCCGCCACCCACCGTTAGCGGGATGAAGACTTGCGACGCCACCTGCTCGATGATGGGCAGGATCAGATCGCGGCCGTCGCTGGTCGCGGTGATGTCCAGGAACGTGAGCTCGTCTGCGCCCTGCTCGTTGTAGCGGCGGGCGATCTCGACGGGGTCGCCCGCGTCGAGCAGGTTGACGAAGTTCACGCCCTTGACGACGCGGCCGGCGGTCACGTCAAGGCAGGGGATGATGCGGCGGGTCAGCGCGCTTTGAGCGGGCGCGCCGGCCCCGGGGGTGCTGCTGGAGGTGGTCATTTTGCCAATTCGTCGGCGCGAGCCTGGGCTGCCTGGAAGTCGAGCGTGCCTTCGTAGATGCTGCGGCCCAGAATGGCGCCTTCGACGCCCTCTTCTTCGACGGCGCACAGGGCTTCGATGTCCTGGATGCCGGCGATGCCGCCCGAGGCGTACACGGGGATGCGCACGTGTTGGGCCAGGCGGACCGTGGCTTCGACGTTGACGCCCGACAGCATGCCGTCACGGCCGATGTCGGTGTAGATGATGGCTTCGCAGCCGTAGTCTTCGAACTTCTTGGCCAGATCCAGCACGTCGTGGCGGGTCAGCTTGCTCCAGCCGTCGGTGGCGATCTTGCCGTCGCGGGCGTCCAGGCCAACGATGATCTGGCCGGGGAAAGCGCCGCAGGCGTCTTGCAGGAAGCCCGGGTTCTTGACCGCGGCGGTGCCGATGATCACGTAGGAGATGCCGGCGTCAAGGTAGCGTTCGATGGTGTCGAGGTCGCGAATGCCGCCGCCGATCTGAACGGGGATGTCGTCGCCGACAGCGTCCAGAATGGCCTTGATGGGCGCTTCGTTCTTCGGCTTGCCGGCAACGGCGCCGTTCAAGTCGACCAGATGCAGGCGGCGCGCGCCTTGGTCGAGCCAACGGGTGGCCATGGCGGCGGGGTCTTCGGAGAACACCGTTGCATCGTCCAGGTCACCCTGGCGCAGGCGCACGCAGCGCCCGTCTTTGAGATCGATGGCGGGGATCAGCAGCATGGTGGGCAGCAAAAAAGAAAGAGGGGTTGAATGGGCTGGAGCACGCGGGCGCGAGGCCTACGGCTGCCAGTCTACAAAATTGCGATACAGGCGCAAACCGTGTTCGGCGCTCTTTTCGGGGTGGAACTGCACCGCGAAAATGTTAGCTGCCGCCACTGCGCAGGTAAAGGCGATGCCGTAATCGGTTTCACCAACAGTCAGGCCGGAATCATCCGGATCGGCGTAATAACTATGGACGAAATAGAAATGCGTGTCGTCCGGAATGCCGTCCCAGATGGGATGAGAGCGCGTCTGACGCACTTTGTTCCATCCCATGTGCGGGACTTTCAAGCGTTCGGGGCGGGTGTCGGCCAGGCCTGCGGCGCCGGTGTCGGCCAGGCAGGCTTCGTCGTCGGCGGGAATCAGGTCAGCAAAACGCGGGCCTGAAAAGCGGCGCACGACGCCGGGGAACAGGCCCAGGCACGACGTGCCGCCTTCTTCAGACGAGTCGAACAGCATCTGCTCGCCTACGCACACGCCCAGCAGGGGCTTGTTGCGGGCGGCGCGGACGACGGCTTCGCGCAGGCCGGATTCATTCAGGGTGCGCATGCAGTCCGCCATGGCGCCCTGCCCGGGAAACACCACGCGGTCAGCGGCGTCGATGTCTTGGGGCTGGTTGCAGATGCGGATGTCCGCATCGGGGGCGGCGAACGTCAAGGCGCGTGCGACGGAGTGGAAATTGCCCATTCCATAGTCGACGATGGCGATAGTGGTCACTTCTTTCTGCCTGGTGCGAGGATTACGCGGACGGGCGTGAGCGCAAACTCACAGCACGCCTTTGGTCGAGGGCACGACATCGCCCATGCGCGGATCGACTTCCATGGCCATGCGCAGCGCGCGGCCACAGGCCTTGAACACGGTTTCGGCCTGGTGGTGGGCGTTGAAACCGCGCAGGTTGTCGATGTGCAGCGTGATCAGCGCGTGGTTGACCAGACCCTGGAAGAATTCACGCGTCAGGTCGACATCGAAATTGCCGATGTGGGCGCGGGTGAACGGGATGTGATATTCCAGGCCGGGGCGGCCCGAGAAGTCCACCACGACGCGCGACAGCGCTTCGTCCAGCGGCACGTAGGCGTGGCCGTAGCGGCGCAGGCCGGCCTTGGTGCCCACGGCCTTGGCGATGGCCATGCCCAGCGTGATGCCCACATCTTCCACCGTGTGATGCGCATCGATGTGCAGGTCGCCCTCGGCTTTGATGTCCAGGTCGATCAGGCCGTGGCGCGCGATCTGGTCCAGCATGTGGTCCAGGAAGGGCACGCCCGTGTCGATCGTCTGCTTGCCGGTGCCATCAATGTTGATGGCCACGCGGATGCGGGTTTCGTTGGTGTTGCGGGTGATTTCTGCGGTACGCATGTTAAGCACTCAAAATCTCTTGCAAGGCAGCCAGCAAGGCGGCGTTCTCGGCCGGGGCGCCCACCGAGATGCGCAGGCAGTTCGCCAGGAGCGGATGGGCGTTGGAGAAGTTACGAATCAATATTTTGCGCGTTTTCAGCGCAAGATGCACGGCGTTGCCGTCCAGCTTGCCGGAAAAGCGGGCGAGTACGAAGTTGCCGGCGGAAGGGAATACCCTGACGCCGGGCAAGGCGGCCAGCGCGGCGGCCAGCGGCTCGCGGTCGGCGCGCAGGCGCGCGGCCTGCTCGTCCAGCACATCCTTGTGGCGCAGCACGGTCATCAGCGTGGCTTGCGTCAGCACGTCCAGGTTGTAGGGCGGGCGCACCTTGTTAAGTTCGGCGATCCAGGCGGGGTGGCCCGCCAGATAGCCGAATCGCAGGCCCGCCAGGCCAATCTTGGACACCGTGCGCATGACGACGACGTTGGATGCGTCCAGCACTTCGGGCATCCAGCTGCGGTCGGCAAAGGGCTGATAGGCCTCGTCCAGCACCACCAGACCGGGCGCGGCGTTGAGGATCGCCTGCACATCGGCGTCGGACCAGAGCCCGCCGGTGGGGTTGTTGGGCACCGCCAGGAACACCACCTTGGGCTGGTGTTCGCGGATGGCGGCCAGCATGGCGGGCAGATCCAGCGTCAGGTCGGCGGTCAGCGGCACGCCCACGAAACGGGCGTGATCGAAGCGCGCCGCCATATCGAAATAGACGAACGACGGCCACGGCGACATCACCACGTCGCCGGGTTCGCAGCACGCCTGCACGATGATGTGGATGAGCTCGTCCGAGCCGTTGCCAAACAGCACGTCGGCGGCATCCGGCACGCCAAAGCCGGCCTTCACGGCCTGTTGCAAGGCGGTGAGGTCGGCGGCGGGATAGCGGTTCAGCGGCGTGTCGCGCACGGTGCGCGCGATGTCCTCGCGCACCGCTTCCGGCAGCTCGTACGGGCATTCCATCGCGTCGAGCTTGATACAGCCTTCGGCGTGGGCGACCGGGTACGCAGCCAGTTCGCGAATGTCGGCGCGGACCGTGCCCTGGATGCGGCCAGCGACGTCTGCCGCCGGGGCCGCGCTCATGGCTTGTCGATCCGGTACTGGGCGCTGGCGGCGTGGGCTTGCAGGCCCTCGCCCAGCGCCAGTTCGGCGGCGATGCGGCCCAGCGTTTGCGCGCCTTGGTGCGACACCTGGATCAGGCTCGAACGCTTCTGGAAGTCGTACACGCCCAGCGGCGACGAGAAGCGGGCCGTGCGCGACGTGGGCAGCACGTGGTTGGGACCCGCGCAGTAATCGCCCAGCGATTCCGAGCTGAAGCGGCCCATGAAAATCGCGCCGGCGTGGCGGATCTTGGCCGTCCAGATTTCGGGTTGTTCGGTGGAAATTTCCAAGTGCTCGGGGGCGATGTCGTTGGCGATCTCGCAGGCTTCTTCCAGGCTTTGCACCTGGATCAGCGCGCCGCGGTTGGCCAGGCTGACGCGCAGGATGTCGGCGCGCGGCATCGTGGGCAGCAGGCGCGCGATGGCGGCTTCGACTTCTTCAATGAAAGCGGCGTCCGGGCACAGCAGGATGGATTGCGCCAGTTCGTCGTGCTCGGCTTGCGAGAACAAGTCCATGGCGATCCAGTCGGCCGGCGTCTTGCCGTCACAGATGACCAGGATTTCGCTGGGGCCGGCGATCATGTCGATGCCCACCACGCCGAACACGCGGCGCTTGGCGGCGGCGACGTAGGCGTTGCCCGGGCCGACGATCTTGTCCACGGCGGGAACCGTGTCCGTGCCATAGGCCAGCGCGCCCACGGCTTGCGCACCGCCGATGGCGAACACGCGGTCCACGCCGCCGATGGCGGCCGCGGCCAGCACGATGGGGTTGCGCACGCCGTCGGGCGTGGGCGTGACCATGATCAATTCAGGCACGCCCGCGACCTTGGCCGGAATGGCGTTCATCAGCACTGACGACGGGTACGCGGCCTTGCCGCCGGGCACGTACAGGCCCACGCGGTCAAGCGGTGTGACCTGCTGACCCAGCAAGGTGCCTTCGGCGTCGGTGTACGTCCAGGTCTCGGCGCGTTGGCGTTCGTGGTAGCTGCGCACGCGGTCGGCGGCGGCTTCCAGCGCGTTGCGCGTGGCGGCGGGCAGCGCGGCCAGCGCGGCGTGCCAGTCGGCCTTGGGAATTTCCAGCGTGTCTGCCGATGCGGCGGGCATGCGGTCAAAGCGCTGCGTGTATTCCACCAGCGCGGCGTCGCCGCGGGTGCGCACGTCGGCCAGAATGCCGGCGGCGGCGCGGTCGATGGACTCGTCCTCGGTGGCCTCGAAGGCCAGCAGCTTGGACAGGGCGGATTTGAATCCGGGATCGCGGGAGTCGAGACGATTGATCAGGGCCATGGCGTCATGGAGCAAAGCAGAAAGCGGCCGCCGCGGCATCGCGGCGGGCGGGGGTCAGGCGTTGCGGGAGGCGGCTCTTTCGAAGGCGTCCAGCAAGGGTTGCAGGCGGGCGCCGCGGGTCTTCAGGGCGGCCTGGTTGACGATCAGGCGCGATGAGATCGGCATGACGTCTTCCACCGCGACCAGGTCGTTGGCGCGCAGCGTGCCGCCGGTGGACACCAAGTCCACGATGCAGTCGGCCAGGCCCACGAGCGGCGCCAGTTCCATCGAACCATACAGCTTGATGATGTCCACGTACACACCCTTTGCCGCAAAGTGTTCACGGGCTGAGTGCACGTACTTGGTGGCGACGCGCAGCCGCGCGCCCTGGTGCACGGCGCCTTCGTAGTCGAAGCCATTGCGCACGGCCACGGCCAGGCGGCACTTGGCGATGTTCAGGTCGATGGGCTGATACAGGCCGCCGGGCTGTTCCTTGGCGTGCTCGATCAGCACGTCTTTGCCCGCGATGCCCAGGTCGGCCGCGCCGTACTGCACGTAGGTCGGCACGTCGGAGGCGCGCACGATGATCAGGCGCAGGCCAGGGTCGCTGGTCGGCAGGATCAGTTTGCGCGAGCTTTCCGGGCTCTCGGTCACTTCGATGCCGGCTTCAGCCAGCAACGGCATGGTTTCTTCAAAAATCCGGCCCTTGGACAGTGCCAGGGTCAGGGGCTTCGTCGTGGCATTGTTCATTGCCGAGCCGCCTCAAAATAAACGGACCCACTCGGGGGGCAGCAAGCCGAAGGCGCAGCGTGGGGGCGATTACATTTCATGCCTGTTCCTTGCCGGTAACGCGTTGGATGTTGGCGCCCAGGGCGCGCAGTTTGACTTCCATCTGGTCGTAACCCCGATCCAGATGGTAGATGCGGTCGACCAGCGTATCGCCGTCGGCGGCCAGGCCGGCGATGACGAGGCTGGCCGACGCGCGCAGGTCGGTGGCCATGACGGTGGCGCCCGACAGGCGCTTCACGCCGCGCACAATGGCGGTGTGGCCGTCGATGTCGATATCGGCGCCCATGCGGCGCAGTTCCTGCACGTGCATGTAGCGGTTTTCGAAGATGGTCTCAACAATCACCGACGTGCCATCGGCCACGGCGTTCAGCGCCATGACCTGGGCTTGCATGTCGGTCGCAAAGCCGGGGTATTCGTGGGTGCGGAACCCCACGGGCTTGGGGCGCGTGGACATGGCGCCGCGTATCCAGTCGGGGCCAGTTTCGATGCTGAGGCCGGCTTCAACCAGCTTGTCCAGCGTGGCGCCCAGGATGGCGGGGTCGGTGTTCTTCAGCAGGATGTCGCCGCCCGCCGCGCCCACCGCGCACAGGAACGTGCCGGCTTCGATGCGGTCGGAAATGACGCGGTGTTCCGCGCCATGCAGGCGTTCAACGCCGTCGATCACGATGCGGTCGGTGCCGTGGCCCTGGATGCGGGCGCCCATCTTGATGAGCAGCTCGGCCAGGTCCACCACTTCGGGTTCGCGCGCGGCGTTTTCCAGCACGGTCTGGCCGTCGGCCAGCACGGCGGCCATCAGCAGGTTTTCCGTGCCGGTGACGGTGACCATGTCGGTGCGGATGGAGGCGCCCTTCAGGCGCTTGGCGCGCGCCACGACGAAGCCGTGTTCGATGCTGATCTCAGCGCCCAGCGCGGCCAGGCCCTTGATGTGCTGGTCGACGGGGCGCTGGCCAATGGTGCAGCCGCCCGGCAGGCTGACGCGCGCTTCGCCGAAGCGGGCCAGGAGCGGACCCAGCACCAGGATCGATGCGCGCATCGTCTTGACCAGGTCGTACGGCGCTTCCAGATTGTCGACGCGGTCGGCCTGCAACATGACGACGCCATCCGTGCCGCGTTCGGCGCGCACGCCCATGCGGCCCAACAGGCGCAGCATGGTGGCCGTGTCGTTCAGGTGCGGCACGTTGGCCAGCGTCAGCACATCGGCGGTCAGCAAGCCGGCGCACAGGATCGGCAAGGCCGAATTCTTGGCGCCGGAAATCGAGATCTCGCCGTGCAGCTGCGCGCCGCCGGTGATGCGGAGTTTATCCATCACTTGCCTGCTTGCTGGTATTCGTCCGGCGTTAGCGTGCGCATCGACAAGGCATGGATTTCGGCCTTCATGCGGTCGCCCAAGGCGGCGTACACCAGTTGATGGCGCTGGATCAGGCGCTTGCCTTCGAAGGCGGCGCTGACGATGACGGCATCGAAGTGCGAACCGTCGCCTTGCACGTCAAGATGTTCACAGGACAGGCCGTCCGCGATGTATTGGCGGACTTGCGCGGGAGTGGGAAGCATGGACGTCAATTCCTGAGTTTGTAGCCGCTGGCCAGAAGCCGCAGTGCATAAAGCGATAGCGCCAGGAACACCCCCGTCACGACTGCCAGGCTGCGCCACGGCGAGACGTCCGACACCGAGAAGAATCCGTAGCGGAAGCCGTCGATGGCGTAGAAGATGGGGTTCCAGTGGGACACGCTTTGCCAGAAAGGCGGCAAGGTGTGGATGGAATAGAACACGCCGGACAGGAAGGTCGCGGGCATGATCAGGAAATTCTGGAAGGCGGCCAGCTGGTCGAATTTTTCGGACCACAGGCCCGCCACCACGCCCAGCACGGCCATGATGCCGCAGGACAGCACCGCGAAGACCAGCAGCCACAGCGGGTTTGCGGGCACCAGCGACACAAAGCACAACGCCACGAACCACACGAACACGCCGACGGTAAGGCCGCGCACAACGGCCGCCAGCACGAAGGCGCCGAAGATGTCGCGGTGCGACAGCGGCGGCAGCAGCATGAAGACGAGGTTGCCCGTGATGCGGCTTTGGATCAGTGATGAAGACGGGTTGGCGAACGCGTTCTGCAGCATGCTCATCATCATGAGGCCGGGGATCAGGAACGCGGTGTACGGCACGGTGCCATAGACCATCAAGCGCCCTTCCAGCACATGCGCAAAGACCAGCAAGTACAGCAGCGCCGTGATGACAGGCGCGGCAATGGTCTGAAAACCGACCTTCCAGAAGCGCAGCAATTCCTTGCGCAGCAGGGTCGGAAAGCCGGAGCCCGCGTCCAGGCGGGGCTGCACCAGCGGTTGGCTGGCGGTCGCGATGGGCGGGGTCATGACGAAATCTCTTCAGGTTGCAGGGCGGGTTCGGCGGGCTCGTCGCCTTGGTGCATGATGCGCACGAACGCGTCTTCGAGGTCGACGCCGCCTACGCGGGCCATCAGCGCCTGCGTGGTGTCCAGCGCCACGACGCGGCCGCGCTTGAGCATGGCGATGCGGCCGCACAGGGCTTCCGCTTCTTCCAGGTAGTGCGTGGTCAGCATGATGGTGTGGCCGGCCTTGTTCAGGCGCGAAATGAATTCCCACAGCGTGCGGCGCAGGTCGACGTCCACGCCCGCGGTGGGCTCGTCCAGCACGATGACAGGCGGCCGGTGCACCAGCGCCTGCGCCACCAGCACGCGGCGCTTCATGCCGCCAGACAGCGCGCGCATGTTGTTGTTGGCCTTGTCGGCCAGGCCCAGGTTGAACAGGATCTCGTCGATCCAGTCATCGTTGTTGCGCAGGCCGAAGTAGCCGGATTGGATGCGCAGCGTTTCGCGCACGGTGAAGAACGGGTCGTAGACCAGCTCTTGCGGCACGACGCCCAGCGAACGCCGTGCCGACTTGTAGTCGGACACGACGTCGTATCCACAGACGCTCGCGCGGCCGGACGTGGCGTGGGCCAGGCCGGCAAGAATCGAGATCAGTGTGGTTTTGCCCGCACCATTGGGCCCGAGCAGGCCGAAGAACTCGCCGTGCTCGATGTTCAGGCTGACATTGTCCAGCGCCTGGAAGCCGGGGGCGGGCGTGCGCCCGAGCAGCTTCTGCCAGCCGCGGGTGCGCGGCGAGTAGATCTTGGAGACGTTTTCGAGACTGACGGCTGACATGACGGCGGGGGGATGCCCGGAAAAGAGCGAATTGATCATTATATAAGCGCGCCGTGACGGCAAGCGCCTATGGCCCCGGGAGCCGTGGGGGAGTCGGGTGTTATCCGTCCCTGAAATAATCAGCCCGGCGGGCCTTGAGGGGCGCGCCGGGCCGGGGGCAGCCGGAACCGCGGAATTACTGATTACGCTGGTTCAGCGCCTTGATCAGGCCGTCGATGCCGTTCTGGTTGATCTGCTGCGCAAACTGGTTGCGGTAGTTCTCGATCAGCCAGATGCCTTCGACGTTCATGTCGTAGATCTTCCAGCCTTGCGGCGTTTTTTCCAGGCGGTAGTCCACGCCCGTCGGCTGGCCGTTGCCCTGGCTGATCAGCGTGCGCACGACGACGTCATCGGCCTTGGGGTCGCCACGGAACGGCAGGGCCTTGACCGTGGTGCTGGACGTGACGCGGGTCAGCGCGCCGCTGTAGGTACGCACCAGCGTGCCGCGAAACGCGTCGGCCAGCGCCGTCTTTTGCGGATCGGACGCCTGGCGCCAGTAGCGGCCAGCGGCCAGGCGCGTCGTCTTCTGGAAGTTGACGTACGGCAGGATGTGCTGGTTGACGACTTCGTTGATGCGCGCCGTGTTGCCCGCTTTGACGGCGCCGTCGGCTTTGAGCACGTCCAGCGCTTCGTTGGCGGTGGCGACGACGAATTGGTCAGGCGGGCCGTTGGGGTCGGGTTTGGCCTGTGCGGCGCTGGCGGCGGCAAGGCCGACGAGGCCTGCGAAAGTCAGGCGCTGCAACAGGGAAACAAAAGCAAATCGCATTAAAACTCCTTACTGTACCGATGAACGCAAGCCACAGCTTACTTGGTGGCGGGCGCAGGCACGGGGGCGGCCTTGCCGGCGGCAGGGGCATCGCCCTCGTCGTCTTCGTAGTTGGGCAGCGCATCTTCGTCGTTCACGCGGTGGCCCAGGACCATGGCGTTGCGGCGTTGCAGATACGCGTCGCGGATGAAGCTGTACGGGTCGAGCGCCACGCGGTCGATGGTGTCGGTGGCGTTCAGCAGGCTGGCGCGGGTGTCGACCAGACGCAGGCCCCACAACGAGTTGCGCAGGCGCACGTTGTCGATGGCGTCGATGCCCATGTAGCCGTAGGTGGTGCCGGCGAAGTCGCCGACCAGGCCCGCGCCGTCACGTACCGTCGACGAACCGAAGAACGGCAGCACCAGGTACGGGCCTTGGCTGAAGCCCCACACGCCCAGGGTCGTGCCGAAGTCGTTCGGGATCTTGCGCGCGCCGTTGGCCGAAGCGACGTCAAAGCAGCCGCCCACGCCCATGGTGGTGTTGAACAGGAAGCGGCCCAGCGTGTTCACGAAGTCGTGCCCGCGGCCTTGCAGGAAGCTGTTCGTGCCCGACCAGAGGTCGGTCATGTTGCTGAAGATGTTGTGCACGCAGCTGCGCACGGGCTGCGGCGTGACGAAGGTGTAGGCCTGAGCCACCGGCTTGAACACTGCGCGGTCGACCGTGTCGTTGAACTTGTAGACGCCCCGGTTGAAGCCTTCCCACGGGTCGCGCGGATCGGGGTTCTGCGGCGCGGCGCAGCCGGCCATCAGGGCACCCGCCGCCGCGATGGTGGCAATTCGGGAAAGTGCGTTCTTGTTCATGATCAGGACATCCCTATCAACGATTCTTATGATATTGCGAAGGCGAAGCGAGGCCTGTTACGGCGTCTTTCGCATCGTCTTTAATTTGGCGCTTTAGCGGGCTCAGACGACGCCCCTTGCTTCTCGGCGGAGCCATACAGGAACTGGCTGATCAGCTGTTCCAGCACAACCGCGCTCTGTGTATAGCGGATTTTTCCGCCGTCGGTAAAGTTCTCTTCTTCGCTGCCCGCCGTCAGGCCCAGATACTGTTCGCCCAGCAGACCCGACGTGAGGATCGACGCCGACGTGTCCTTGGGGAATTGATAGGCTTTTTCCAGATTCACGGAGACGACGGCCTGGAAGGTCTTGTCGTCGAACGTGATGCTGGACACGCGGCCCACCACGACGCCGGCGCTTTTCACCGCGGCGCGCGGCTTGAGGCCGCCTACATTATCGAAGTTGGCCGATAAGGTATAGGTCGGGGCGAAGGAAAAGGTGCTGAGGTTGCCAGCCCGCAACGCCAGGAACACCAGCGCGACCGCGCCCAGCAGTACAAACAGGCCTACCCAGAAGTCGGTTTTTTCGCGTGACATGATCGATCCGTTTCAATTTCCAAACATCAAGGCGGTGAGCAGGAAGTCCAGCCCAAGTACCGCCAGGGAACCCACCACCACGGTGCGCGTGGTGGCGCGCGCCACGCCTTCGGGCGTGGGCTTGGCTTGCCAGCCTTCGTAAAGCGCGACCAGCGTGACGGTGATGCCGAACACCACGCTCTTGATGACGCCGTTGGCCACGTCGTTCCAGACATCCACGCCGCTTTGCATCTGCGACCAGAAGGCGCCCGCGTCCACGCCGATCATCACGACGCCGACCACCCAGCCGCCCAGAATGCCCACCATCGAGAACACCGCCGCCAGAATGGGCATGGCGATAATGCCGCCCCACAGACGCGGCACCAGCACGCGGCGAATGGGGTCGACGGCCATGACTTCCATGGCCGACAGCTGTTCGCCCGCTTTCATCAACCCGATTTCGGCGGTGAGCGAGGTGCCGGCGCGGCCCGCAAACAGCAGCGCCGTCACGACGGGCCCCAGTTCACGCACCAGCGACAGCGCAACCAGCAGGCCCAGCGCTTCTTCGGAGCCGTAGCGGTTCAGCGTGTAATAGCCTTGCAGCCCCAGCACGAAGCCCACGAACATGCCGGACACGGCAATGATGAGCAGCGAGTAGTTGCCGATGAAGTGAACTTGTTGCGACACCAGGCGCGGCCGCGAGAACACGATGCCGCTGCGCGCCAGCATGCCGCCAAAGAAGCGGGTGAAGTAGCCGATGCCGCCGATTTGCTTGCGCACCCAGCCGCCCAGTGCGCCGATGGCGTTGTTGGAACCGCTCATGCTTTGCGCCCTTTCTGTTCGGACAGCCACTTTTGGAAAGCGGGCGTTTCGGGGTACTGGAACGCGACCGGGCCGTCGGGTTCGCCTTTCAGGAATTGCTGGACATACGGGTCTTGCGACGCCGACAGCGTTTCAGGCGTGCCCGAGGCGGCCAGCTTGCCCTGCCCGACCAGATATACCTGGTCGGCAATGGCGAAGGATTCCTGCACATCGTGGGTGATCAGCACCGACGCGCAGCCCAGGCGATCGGCCAGGTTGCGGATCAGATTGGCGGTGATGCCCAGGGAAATTGGGTCCAGCCCGGCGAACGGCTCGTCGTACAGAATGAGTTCGGGTTCCAGCACGACGGCGCGGGCCAGCGCCACGCGGCGGGCCATGCCGCCGGAGATTTCGGACACCTTCAGGTGCGCGGCGGCGCGCAGGCCAACCGCGTCAAGTTTGTCCAGCACGCGGTCGGTGACGTCGGCTTCAGTCAGTTGGGTGTGTTCACGCAGCGGAAACGCCACGTTTTCAAAGACATTCAGGTCGGTGAACAGCGCGCCCTGCTGGAACAGCACGCCCATGCGCTTGCGCAGGGATTGCAATTCGTCGGGCGTGGCGCGGGCGATGTTCTGGCCAAACGCGATCACCTGGCCCTGCTGGGCGACGAGCTGGCCAGTGGCCGCACGCAACAGCGTGGTTTTGCCCGAGCCAGAGCCGCCCATGATGGCGACCACCTGGCCCGCGCGCACGTCCATGGATATGTCGCGCAACACGGTGAAATCACCGTAGCCGAGCGCCACACCGTCCAGGCGCAGGGCAAATTCCGGGGTGCTGCTTGATTGAGCGGGCATGGGCAACGAAAGGGTGTTTCGGTGGCGGAGCTTGCCCTGTTGCCTTGCAGGCTCGCGAGACGGAAAACCGATGCGGCGGGGCAAGACAGGCGGCTGCGGGAAGCGCCCGGTTACTCAGGTGCCGGGGCCAAGGCGGACTCGGGCTCCCAGCGGCGAGGCGCCATTGTAGCCCGACGCTTTGCAATCACAACGCGACAGGCCGCCGGTGGAACAGTGTTTTCGGCATCAGGGACAATCCGGCCCGCCGTGATCCGCCCTGATCGGCGCCGTGGGCGCCACAGGGCGGCGGCTGCGGCCGGATCGTGCCCCTAGCGGCGCGTTTGCGCGGCCTGGGTTTCCCGGGCCAGACGCTGGATCAAGTCTGCCGTGGATTCGCGCCGGGCCAGCGGCGCGCCCTGGCCCGCCCACAGGGACAGTACGTTGATGTTGCCCGCCTTGCCGCCCGCCGTACGCATGGGCCGCGTCAGGGCGTTCTGTAGCGGATACGGCAGGATATCGCCAGCGATGGCGTCGGCGTCGCGCATGAAGGCGTTGGCAATCCCCCGCGCCGGCCGGCCGGAAAACGCCCGGGTCAGGCGGGATTGCTCGGACCGGGACGCCGGCAGCACCGCCTTGTAGGCGTCGATGATGCCGGACTCGTCTGTCGTCAGAAAGGCCGTCCCCATTTGTGCGGCCTCTGCGCCCAGGGCCAGCGCGGCGGCGATACCGCGGCCGTCCATGATGCCTCCGGAGGCAAGCACCGGTATCGACACGGCGTCCGCCACTTGCGGCACCAGCGCCATGGTGCCGATCAGCGATTGTTCGAATTCATCCAGGAAGGTCCCACGGTGCCCGCCGGCTTCCGCGCCCTGGGCCACGACGGCATCCACGCCGTCCTGTTCCAGCGCCACCGCTTCGCGCACGGTCGTGGCGGTGCCGATGGTCAGGATGCCCAACTCCCGGCAACGCGCCAGCACGTCCGGGGCAATGCGGCCAAAGGTAAAGCTGAACACCGCCGGGCGCAGCCGCAGGATCGCGTCGATCTGGCCGGGCAGCGGGTCGGCCTGCGGGCCGGGCATGGCCGGGGCCGGCAGCCCCAGCTGTTCGTGGTAACGGGCCACCAGCGCCAGCATCCGGCTGGCGTCGCCCTGCATCGGCACGTCTGGTACTGAAGCGAACAGGTTGATGGCGAACGGCCGCGCGGTGCGGGCGCGGATGCCGTCCACGGCGGCTTCGATCTGCTCGGCGGTGAGGTAGGCCGCCCCTAGCGACCCCAAGGCCCCCGCTTTCGATGCTTCGGACACCAGCTCCACCGTCGTAGCGCCGCCCGCCATGGGCGCCTGGATGATGGGGTGGTCCAGCTTCAGAAGGTCTAGCAATCGGGTGGCCATGGGAGGACTCCTAGTGGTTATTGAAGCTGGATGTTTCCAGCCTTGATGACGTGGGCCCACTTATCGGTTTCGCTCTTGATGAAAGCCGCGAACTCCTCGGGCGTGCCGCCGCCAGCCTGGCTGCCGGTGTCGGCAATGGCTTTCTGCACATCCGGCTCTTTCAGAATCCGGTTGAACTCGCTGTTCAGGCGGGCAATGATCGGCGCGGGCGTACCGGCCGGGGCGACGATGCCCTGCCAGTTGTATGACTCAAAGCCGGGCAAGCCGGATTCCGCCATCGTCGGCACGTCGGGCAACACGGCCAGGCGCTTGGCGGACGTGACGGCAATGGGGTGGATCTTGGCGCCCTGGATGGCCGGCAAGGCCGAATAGCCCATTTCGAACATCATCGAGATGTGGCCGCCCATCAGGTCGGTTGCAGCCAGGCTGCCGCCCTTGTACGGCACGTGCACGATGTCGATCTTGGCCTGCTCGCGGAACATTTCGCCCGACAGGTGATGCGCGCCGCCCACGCCCGACGAGCCAAACGACAGCTTGCTCGGTTCCTTCTTGGCCAGTGCGATCAGGTCGGCCAGCGTCTTGACCGGCAGCTCGTTGTTTACGCTCAGCACCAGCGGGCTGTTCTCGATCAGGATGACCGGGGCCAGATCCTTTTGCGGGTTGTACGGCATTTCCTTCATCAGCGACGGGTTCACCGCCATGGGGGCCAGGTTGCCCGTGCCGATGGTGTAGCCGTCAGGCGCCGCCTTCGCGATCAGGTTGGTGCCAACCACGCCGCCCGCGCCCGCCTTGTTCTCGACCACGATGGGCTGGCCCAGCGATTCGCCCAGCTTGCGCGCCAGCAGCCGCACGCGCGTGTCGGCAAAGCCGCCCGGCGCGTAGGGCACGATCATCGTGATGGGTTTGGCGGGCCAGTCGGCGGTTTGGGCTTGCGCGGCGCCGCTGAAAGCGGCAACGGCCGCCAACGCGGCGATCAGGGGGCGCAGTGATTTCATGCTGGGTGACTCCTCTTTCTTCTCTAATGTGTACGGCCCTGGGGGCCGATCGCATTATGCCCAGCACCGCTGCCCGCTGTCGTGACTTTTCCCAAGCCCCAGGCCGATAGCGCCAGCAACGCCGCGCCCGCGCCCAGCACCTGCGGCAGCCCCGCGCCCCAGTGCGCGGCCCAAGACGCCAACAGCGGGCCCAGGATCTGGCCGGCGGCAAAAGCGGCTGTCATGACGGCCGCGGCGCGCGGGGCGGCGGCGCCCGCCGTGCGCCGCGCGGTCAGAATGCCGGCTTGGGTGATCACCATGAAGGTGCCGCCCACCAGCAGCGCGGCCACGATGACGGCGGCGATGTGGTGCCACAGCGCGACGGTCAGCATGCCCAGCGCCATCAGCCCCTGCGCCGCTTGCCAGACGCGCTTTTCGTCACGCGCCCGCGCCAGCCGGGGAACCAGCAGGCAGGACACCGCCGCCGCCAGCCCGAACAGCGGCCACGCCCAGCCAAAGATGGCGGGGTCCGGGAAGATTTCCTTGGCCATCGCCGGCAGGAAGGTGGCCGGGATGATGTAGCCGACACCGAACACGCCATAGTGCAGGGCCAGTTGGCCGATGGCGGGCGGCAGGCGAGTGGCGGCAGGCGTGGGGTTGGTTGTGGCGTTCGGCGTGGTTGCCGTGGAAGCCCCCGCGCGCACCGGCGCAACAGGTTGGCGCATCCCCGGCCACGCCATCAGGGACAGAGCCAGCGTCAACCCGCCCAGCGTCAGCCACATGCCGTCGGCGCGCACCTGCCCCGCCATCAGCGCCAGACAAACCAGGCCGGTCAGCGCGATGCCCGCGCCCACGCCGGCGTAAGTCACGGCCGACGCGCCGGCTTCGCGCGGGTCTCCCGCCGGCACGGGCCGCCACGCCGCGACGCAAATGAAAGCGCTGGCGCTGGCGTAGCCCGCCGCCAGACGCAGCGCACACCAGACGGCTACGTGGTGAAACAGCGGCATCGCCAGCGTCAGCAAGGCCACCGCCAGCAGGCTTACCGCCAATTGGCCGCGCAACCGGCGCACGGGCCAGGCCACGGCCGCCAACGCGCCCAGCAGATACCCGGCGTAGTTGGCTGACGCGATCCAACCCCCCTGCGCCAGCGACAACCCGCCTTCCTGCGCCATCAGCGGCCACACCGGCGTGAAGGCGA
>Ga0213829_1000744_pt1 | contig 27220 bp, 31 predicted proteins | sample MC6MC0896MG_FD_180665 | JGI IMG/M metagenome (GOLD analysis project Ga0213829, IMG submission 180665) | Enriched soil aggregate microbial communities from Iowa State University, Ames, United States - MC6-MC0896-MG | ecosystem: Environmental > Terrestrial > Soil > Unclassified | place: USA: Iowa...
TATGTAATATTTTCCCCAATACGAACATCTTCCACAGTACCACGAGTATCATTAAAAATGTGTACGGGATCAATTTGTATTTGTGGTACCTCCGCTTCTGTAGATTGCTGCTCATTTGCTGAAGCTACCGGTACAAGGGCACTTCCAAATAATAATGCAGACATAGCTGCAGGTGCTATTTTTTTCATGTTCATATAATCTCTCCTTATTGTTTGGATTCATAGTAGTAGTAGTTTTAAAATGGAAAAAGTTTCAGTGCAAACCGAGGATTTTATGAGAAAGAGGTGGCAGTATCTACTGCCACCTCTTATTCCTATTCTTTAACAATCTCGCTCAAACCAGTAATATCGATGCCATTTAAAGCTTGAGTAGCAAGGCGATCCGCTTCCGAATTATCCTTACGTGAAACAAGCTGGTATTCGGCTTGAATGTGAAGTTGCTCCAGCTTAGCATCAATTTTATCTGCCCAGCTTGCTAGTTCTTTTTCCAATGCTGGCCATTCCCCATTCAGCTGATTGATGACCACTTGTGAATCTCCTATAATACGCACAGGCAAATGGTGGACATTTAAAAGTTCTAGCTCTACTAAGGCTAAATAAAGCGCTGCATACTCTGCCTCGTTATTTGATTTCAATTCAGACGAAAAGGCATTCCTTCTCAATCGTAAAGGTTTACCATTTTGTTCATAATAAATGGCGCAGCCTAGTCCTGCTTGCCTTGTCCCACGATCAAAACCTCCATCAAAATAGACCGTAATATTATGAGGCTCTGTATCAATTTCCTTTAAATATGCTTTTAGCTCTTTAAGTGACCAATTTGTATCTTGCCGATCAATACAATGTAGCGATTTTACCCTTCCCGTTCTTTCCATATCCTCTGCAAGTAAAAGTGCTTGAGCTGCAGGCATTTCAGCTGAACGTAAAACTGTTGTTGCTCCTTTTGGTGTTTTATAGGTCCATTCAATGATGACATGCATATTCATAACCTCCCATACTCTTTAACTGGTACATAAAGCAAAAACGTGTACCGACCAATAGCGGATACACGTTTTCCTCTCACTTGTTATATGTGCAATTCCTAGAAAAATTATTCCTTTTTAAATTGCGATTATCACCTTTTATTGAATTCCTTCATATAAACCTTGGATAGGTTTTATTAAAATGCGATTTACTTCTTCGATTACTTTACTTACCTTCATTTCTGCCTCAAGCATCGTTGAAATTTTTTCATTTTGCTGTGCAAGCTGTGCCGCTTTTTGTGCATAGACAAGCTCATCCTCCAAAATATCCTCACCAGCTAATTGCTTTTTCTGTAATTCGATTTGAATTTTACGGAAGTTTTTAAAGACATTTAATGCCTCTTCATCATTTTTAACAACTTCAACAGCAGCTTTTAACGCTTCAAATTCTGGAATCTTACGGAAAGTTGCTTCTAACGCATTAATGTCATTATAAATATTAATCATTCATACAATCTCCTTTTAAATAAAGTAAACAATCAAGCCTTGCACAATCCCAATCAATCCACCAAGCACTGCACCTAATACAGTAATCATTTTAAACTCACGTTTTGAAATACCTAATACAAGCTCCTCTAATTTCTCTACTGGGAAAGAGTCAACCTGCTCTCGCACAACCTCTTGTAAGTTTAAACGTTTTAGTACATCTTCAAGTTGTTCCTCTGCCTTCACAAAAGCTTTTTCTATAGCTTGTGGAATCACGGTATACTTCGCCCAGTCATTTCCTTCTGGCCAATAATAAGAAATCGGTTGATTTAAACGTTCAGAGATTGCTAGTTGTTCTTTCACGTACACTTGTAATTTCGATAAAATGGGGTCAAATTGAACATCTTGCAAAAAGTCCATAGCGGGTCGATCTTTAAGTTTTTCCCATTCCTGTGAAAATATTTTTGTTAGTAATGTTGTTGTTCCTGGTGCTTGTAAAAACTTCACAAGCTCACGTTGAACTTTCCCAACTAATGAAGAGGAATCACCTAAGAACATATTGATCATGCCGCCTAGAGACCCTTTTGATGATAAAAAGTCATCAATCATTGCCTTAATCGTCATTTCACCTTCTGGTGATAAAAAATAATCCTCGCCTTTTTCTAAAATGTGCTGAACTGCTACTGGAATTTTAGCATCAATTGTATTTTGGATATCATCTGATAGCAGCGTACGAATTGATTTTGTTGATAGTGTATTCTTTACCGACGAAAATTGTCCCTCAACAATTGCTTCAACCTTCTGTTCAATGGTAGTAGGTAGATGAGCAAACCCAGCTAAGTTTAGCCAATCCTGAATTGTTTTGTCGTTTGTAAAGATTGTTTCTTCAACTTTTGTTTGCACAAAGTGTTCTACTTTGTCTTGAATATCCTTAGAGAAAAACTTTTTTCTAAATGTTTCAGGCGTTAGTAAATAATTAACTACTGTAAGACCCAACTGTTTAGCTAATTCATCACGTCGTTTGGGTATAAGGCCTGGTGTAAACGGTACACGCCAATTTTTAATATATATCGCTTTATATGGACGAAAAAGCATTTTAATGGCTAAGTGATTTGTAACGCCCCCAATTGCAGCCCCAATGATAGCCATAAAAAGTAATGTCACTATAAAATTATCCATTAGTATCCTCTCATTTCAATTGTATTCAAGATTGGCGTATTTTGTCGCCTTCTGCACTCATTATAGCAGAGCAATGATTTTCAACGAAAGAAATACCCCTTTAGAATTTCAATCTCATCCTATTTACTTCTATGAAAAGTGAATAGTTGCAAAAATACCTTTATACTTGAATAATATGACTACATACTATAAGAAGCGAGGTTTGATGATGATTCAACATTTCAGTTTTAAACCACTATTTGAAAACACGCAACTACCTGGGTGGTCTATTTCATTTTTTTATCAACGAGAACGATACCAAGCGGAATATTTAAAGGATGGTACCATTGAGTGGATAGGAGCCATTCCATCAGACGAGGAGGTTGTTAAAAAAATGATACATGAACTTATGCTGTTTCATGTATACGATTGAATTTGATAGTCAATTTTTCGTTGTGATCCCGTATAAAAATACCTATATTTACTATTAATAGCACGCCATTTAAGCTAATTATGTTGAATCCTGTTGAAATTTGTATATTTTTCTTATACATTTATGATATCAGCTTAATAGTAAATGTTTTTTATGCAGGGGGCCATTTCAATGAGTAAAGTCACACTTTCGGATGACTTAAATAGCTATAATTCAAAAGCGTTAATTCGTGTAAAAGTAAAAGAATTTTTTTCGGAATTTTCCGCCAAAATATTCGAATTAGTGGATGAAGCGGGTGCTGTTAATAGTAAGAAATTCGAGGAACTTTCTGGCTATAAAAGCGACTTTTACAATGAGTATTGCAGTCAACTAAAGGGCTTCTTTGATTCTTCTACTAGCTCTTTTGGCAAGAAATCGATTAAAACGTTCTATTTAACGTATAATAATAAGAACTATGTTTTAACACAGCAAGGCATAACGGAAAAAGCACCTGTATCTATCGCTCCGTTTACAGGTGAAATACCCTTAAAGGAAACGGTTCATGATGTTGAAAAAGCGTGTTTAAAATTACGCTTCCAGCAAGAATAAATAGGTCAAACATTTAGAAAGGGGGAGTCTCAAATGATGATTGAGACTCCCCCTTACTATAAAAAATAATTCATTTAAAAAAATCCGCAAGCTAAAGCACTCTTGAGATTTTTGACGTGTCGTATTATACGAGATGCAAAATGCTTCTTTCCCTAAACAAACTATCTTTGATCTTTCTAAAGTTAGCATATAGCCATGGTAATTACAATCTTTTGGTATTTGAATCTAGTTGCATTTTTTCAAAAGATCCATGAAAAACAAGTGAAAAAGTTGTTGTCAATATTTGTGTTTTTCTTTTAAATAATTTATGATTGAAACATCCAACAATTTTTTAAATCATAGGAGGTGTACACTTTGTTTACTTCCCTCATTCGGGCGGGAACAAAGGAATTATTTGGACGGAGACATATTGGAGATAACCATTAGGTTGGCGGCATTCGCCCTACTAATTATAATGACTGGATTTTTCGTTGCAACTGAATTTGCAATCGTAAAAGTGAGATCTACCCGCATTGATCAATTGCTCGCGGAAGGGCATAAAAAAGCGAAAAATGCAAAACGTGTTGTTTCAGATTTAGATGAGTACTTATCTGCATGCCAGTTAGGTATTACCATCACTGCACTTGGTTTAGGTTGGTTAGGTGAACCTACATTTGAAATCATTTTACACCCAGTGTTTGAATTTCTAAATTTGAATGGTAGTATTACATCTATCCTTTCATTCATACTTGCATTCTCAATCGTTACGTTTATGCATGTTGTTATTGGGGAATTGGCGCCAAAAACATTAGCCATCCAAAAAGCAGAATTTGTCACATTAAACTTTTCTGGCCCATTAATTATCTTCCACAATATTACGTATCCCATCATTAAGCTATTAAATGGCTCTGCCCGTGGTTTAACAGGTCTTTTCGGCTTAAAAATGATGTCAGAATCAGAAGTTGCTCATACAGAGGAAGAGCTGCGTATGATTTTGTCGGATAGTTTAAAAGGTGGAGAAATTAATAACTCAGAATATGAATATGTTAACAGTATTTTCGAGTTCTCTGATCGTCTTGCAAAAGAAATTATGGTTCCTCGAACTGAAATTGTCGGCATAGAAAAAGAGCTAACAATTAAAGAAGTGTTTGATTTAATGGGTGTTGAGCAATATACTCGTTATCCAATTCTGGATGGAGATAAAGATCATATTATTGGATTAGTTAACATGAAGCATTTATTAACCGCTTACATTAAAGATCCTAAAAATGGTGATAAGCCAGTCATTGATTATATGCAACCTATTATTCGAGTGATGGAAACAACGCAAATTAACGATCTATTACTAAAAATTCAACGTGAACGTATTCATATGGCCATTTTAATGGATGAATATGGCGGAACATCTGGTTTAGTGACGATTGAAGATATTATTGAGGAAATTGTCGGCGATATTCAAGATGAATTTGATGAAGACGAAATCCCGGAAGTACAAGAAATTGCAGAAAATCATTTTATTTTAGATGCTAAGATGCTTCTTGAAAATGTAAATGATATGCTTGGTACTGACATAGAAGATGATGATATTGATACTATCGGTGGTTGGTTCATGACGAAGCGTTTTGATGCAGTCGAAGGTGACAGTATTGAAGAGCAAGGTTTTGAATTTATCGCAAAAGAATTAGATGGTCACCATATTTTATACTTAGAAGTTCTGAAATTACCTAACAGTGATTTATCAAATGAATATGACGCAGTCATTGACTAAAATTGAATTGATTTACCATACTTGTCGTGGTACTATTAGAAGCACGCTTGTATAATCTAGGCTATAAATATGGTCTTTTTTTCACACCTTATATAGGTGGGAGCAACGACTGTAATAAATAGATGAAACGACTCCCTTTTTAAAAGGGGGTCGTTTTCTAATGTCCGAAAGTTTTGCGAGGAGGAAACAAAATGGAGCTCTATACAAATTTACGTCAAGGGGAAAAAGGTGCATGGCTATCCATTGGTACATATCTAATCCTAAGCTCTGCTAAGCTTACAATAGGCTACATTGGTACATCTGAGGCCCTAAAAGCAGATGGTTTAAATAACACAACTGATATCATTGCTTCCATCGCGGTACTGGTTGGTTTACGCATTGCCCAAAGACCACCTGATTCCAACCACCAATACGGACATTTACGAGCTGAGACTGTTGCCTCTTTAGTCGCATCGTTCATTATGCTTGTTGTCGGTCTCCAAGTATTAGTTAGTTCCCTAAAAAGCTTGTGGGAGCCCACTGGTACAACACCTTCACTATTAACAGCCTATGTAGCAATAGGTAGTGCAGTTGTCATGTATGTGGTTTATCGCTATAATTTGGCACTATCAAAGAAAATTAAGAGTGCCGCTGTTAAAGCTGCTGCCTTTGACAATCGCTCTGATGCACTTGTCAGCATCGGTACAGCCATTGGTATTTTTGGAGCCATTTTCGGCTTTCCGATCATTGATTCACTTACAGCTCTCATTGTTGCCTTTTTAATTATTAAAACAGCAGTAGAAATTTTTTGGGAAGCTGTTCAAAGTCTTACAGATGCATTTGATATTGATGAAGTTGAAACGTTATCGGTCTTAATCCGTAACGTGGACGGGGTAATGGAGCTTTTAGACTTTAAAGGACGTGCCCATGGCAATATGTATTTCATCGACGTAACTGTCACAGTAGATCCTTATTTAAATGTCTTTGAAAGTCATCGCATAACCGAAGAAATCGAACATACCATTATGCGTGAAAATCGCTTTTGTCAGGTTCTTGTGCATATTGAGCCATATATCATTCCTCCGCAAAACGAAGAAAAGTCTCCTACCAATTGATTGGTAGGAGACTTTTCTTATTTAATAGCTATATAAATATCCACTTGTGATTCATGTGGATTAGCGCATCGTTCATCATACAGTTCAAAGTCGCCTGTATATGTTCGTTCAACTTTAGAATTTGCAAACCATGCCCAAATCTCTTGCCAGGTTTGGATGACAACTTCAGGCATCGTGCCTTTATCTGATGTAAATACTAGATACTTAGCTGCTGGAATCATTTTAACTACTAAATCTGTTGGAATGTCATCATTATTTACTTCTACTCCTAGTGTAAGAGTATAATTACCATTCACATCCGTTTCATAGTCTGAATACAAACCAAAGACATGGCCATTTTTTCGTTCGGCTATTTGGCCCGCAATATTTTGCTGATAAAAGTCATCCCATAATTGTGGAATTTTAGCATGCTCTGTTATTTCATTGGCATTACTTGTTTGAGTTGAAATACCTACGATGTTAAATGCGGTTAATTCAACTACTTTTGGTTCCTTCCCTTCACTTTTTCTCCATCGCTTCAAACTTGGCAAAAAGGAAGTCAGCATATTCCGTGCCTCATTTTCTGGCATACCACCTTCCTTAAGATGCGGTACACAAATTTCGATCATTTCTTCTACTGTTAACTGGGGTTGTTTAAACTTGCCTCCCTCGTAACAATATATACAATACTCCAGAATTTTGTCCCCATCTTTTTCAGTACCCAATAATGCCTCTTCTACTAAAGGCATACCGCAGCTTTGACAATAGCTTTGCATCGTCATTCCACCTTTCGCTTTATTTGTACTTACTATAGCAAAGGAAACCTGACAACTGTCTGTCATCAATTATCTAGATTTTTATATAATTGAACAATTTCTAAAGCTCGTTTTTGAATAATATCTCTTATATAAAGTGGTTCCATAATTTTAATGCGATGCCCAAAGCTTAACAAGAAACCATAAAGCCATTCATCTTCGGGTATAGATATATGAATCATAGATTGTTCATGGTCTATATGTTCTGCACCAAAGGATTCCTCCACTAATGTTGTAATGTCTTTATCAAAAGAAATGACTAAATCGACTACGTTTTGTGGTCGATGCCATTCTTTACCCCAAGGGAGTTCACTTAAATTCACTTCCTTACGCTCAAAGGTAGAATCAGCTTGAAGCAAATGTTTCATTCGCGCAAGCTTAAATAAACGAAAGTCCTTTCTTAATGTACAATAGCCATACAAATACCATATCTTCCCTTTTTGAACAATTGTATGTGGTTCGACTATTCGGCTTGTTTGTTCACCATAAGTAGTAGAATAATGAAAGCTTATGCAACGATTATTCTCTATAGCTGTCTTGAGCGTCGTAATAAGCTCTTTAAAGAGAGCGTTTGGTCCCCATGGACTAAGATCAACAAATAGATGGTCCATCGATTGTTTTACATGATCATCCGCAATACTCGTTATTTTCTCGAGCACGGCTTCAGCGTGGGAATCTTCATAGGTAGTCAAAGCACTTTTAATCGCAATAGAAAGTGACGTGAGCTCATCCTTCGTCAACACTTGCTTATCAACACGATAACCATCGATTAAACTAATGCCACCATTTACACCTTGCTGACTAATAACAGGTACACCAGCACAGCTCAATGTTTCAATATCTCGATAAATGGTACGAATCGAAACATTAAATAACTCTGCTAATTCCTGTGCCTTAACCTTTTTACGGTTGATTAATATCATCGTCATGGTTAGAAGTCTTTCTAATTTCATGGTAAAATCTCCTTTCTTGCCATCCCATTATTCCTATATATACTTCTATTTTAATTAATAACCTATCTTTTTAAGTATTTTTTAAGTACTTTTTGAGTATTTTTTAAGACAAATGTACTATAATAACGCCTAATTATTGTTACAACAATTATACTATTTTAACAATAAAAGAAAAAACAAGGCTTATGCCCATATGCAACTTTCATTAACAATACTATGTTGTTTCATTTTTGTATAAGAATAGTTTGATTTTAACGCCTAAGCAATTATTTCAATTCTCTTAACACAAACTAAAAAACTTTTATCTTCTATATAATGAACGGCGAAATTTTCTTTGAATGGATTTGACGCGATGTGACAAACACATCGGGATTCATTGACTCTCACCCGTGAAAGAACTACACCATAAATTGCTTTTTTCTGGCATCAAATTTTTAATAGAAAAGTTGAGTGATTTTCACTTTTCTTGCCCTTCACTATATATAGGAAGCCTTTTCACCCAAAATGAACTAGAGTTTAATGTTTTTAATTTAATTGTATAAAGGAGAGTTTGATGTGATTCGAGCCGTTTTAATAGACAATGAACCGTTAGCTTTACACTATTTTCAAAATAAACTACATGCCTTTCAACAAATACAGGTGATGCAAACCTTTACAAGCGTAGAAGTATTTCTGAATGAACTACCAACTATGGAATTTGAGGCTATCTTTTTAGAAGTAAAACTTCAAGAATTATCAGGACTTGAAGTTGCTGATATTATCAAAACGGAACGCCCACAAGTCAGTGTAATTTTCATTACCGCCTATCATGAATTTGCATTACAAGCCTATGAAATTGGCAGTCTCGACTATGTATTAAAGCCTATCAGTCATGCCCGTTTAGAAAAAACAGTAGCCCGTATTGAGCATGAATTTTCAATTCAGCAAATGCTTCAACAGGCTACACAAACTGTCTTAAATGTACAATGCTTCGATCAATTTGCCGTCTATAGTAACAATAGTTTAGTGGCATTTAAAACAGAAAAGACAAAGGAATTGTTTGCTTATTTTATTTTGCATCCAAATATACCGATTCATCGAGATTATTTAATTGAAATTCTATGGCCAGATTTAGATTATGTACGAGCCAAATCAAATCTTCATACAGCTCTATCTTATTTAAGGAAAACTCTAAATACAATTGGCTACGAAAACTGTATTGTCTTTTCAAATAAATACTATATCTTCGAAAAGCCAAATATCGTATGTGATTTATACGATTTTCAAAAACTTCATGAGGATTTTTCAAGACTTGAATTTCCTTCTATTTCTTTGATTAATCAATGTCTTTCTATTTATAAGAATGGCTTATTTGTTTTTGATGATTATGAATGGTCAACTGCCTATAAAGATAAATTAATGAAATCATACATAGAGCTATTAGAAAAAGGGTTTCAAACAACGGTCTTTTCAGATACTGAAAGAGCTATGGAATTTTTACATGCATTAATAGAGTATGATCCCTATAATGAACAAAAACTTGAGCACTATTTATATACGTTAATACAGGCAGGGCTTCATGAACAGGCACTCAAAATTTTCCAAACATATACGCAAAGACTAGAGGAAGATTTAGCACTAACACCTAGCTCTACATTATTAGAGATATCTAAAAAATTATTTGTTCAACATAAATAATGTAAAAAACGGCGAGTGCTTCTATGTGAGTAGAAGCTCGCCGTTTATTTACATCCCACTACCTTCAGTTAGCCCGTGCTTAACAGCATACAGCGCTGCCTGTGTACGGTCTTGTACTTGTAGCTTTGTAAAAATATTCGAAATATGGGTTTTCACCGTTTTTTCTGTGACAAAGAGTGAGGATGCAATTTCCCGATTACTCTTTCCTTTTGTAAGCTCTGCTAGCACATCCTGTTCACGAGGTGTCAGCGGATTTATTAAATGGGGTGCATTCTGAGACTCCTGGCGATCCATTTCAAGCGTTGACGTTGCTTCAGGATGTAGAGTGTTTTCACCACGCATAATACGACGAATGGATAAGACCAATTCATCTGGCTCAATATCTTTTAACTGATAGCCTGCCGCTCCTGCCTCCATTGCTGGAACCACATGATCTCGATCAGAAAAGCTAGTGAGCATTAAAATTTCTATTTGTGGAAACTTCGCTTTGATGCGTTTAGTCGCCTGGATGCCATCCATTTCAGGCATGACTAAATCCATTAAAATAATATCTGGTTGAATGCTTTCTGCTAATGCAACAGCTTCGTGCCCATTTTTGGCCTCTCCAACAACCTCAATATCCTTTTGTGTCTTTAAGAAAAACAGTAGTCCTCTACGCACCACGTGATGATCGTCTGCAATTAATACACGTATCATGTCCTCTCCCCCTTAATATGGCAAGCGGATTAGCAGCTCCGTACCTTTGCCAATTTCACTTACCCAGTCGGCAGTTCCACCAACTGATTTTGCACGATCCTTGATAGATTGTAAGCCCATTGAAAGCAACTTTGTATTGTTGTCAATGACAAAGCCCCGTCCCTCATCACGAATAACCAACAAAATATCTGTTGATGTAACAGTAATATACAATGCTGCCTCTAATACACCTGCATGGCGACGTACATTATTTAACGCCTCTTGGGCTACGCGAAATAATGTTTCTTCAATACGTGAGGGAAATTGCAATACGCCTGAAACCGTAACATGTAGTTTTAAGCCAAGCATTTCAGCGTATACTTTCATGGCCTCAAGTAAACCATTTTCCAATCCTTTAGGTCGCAATTGCCAAATTAACGCACGCATCTCTGTAAGTGCATCTTGTGTTAAATGCTGAATCTCTTTAAATGTTTCTTTCACTTCGCAATCATCCGTCATTTCAATGCCAGCCCTAGCTGTTAACGTAACCGAGAATAGTAGTTGATTAACTGAATCGTGTAAATCACGAGCTAGGCGATTACGTTCCTTCACAAGCGCCATTTCCTGCTCCTGCTTTGTCAGTAAAATTCGCTTAATAGCTGAACCCATCTGAAAGGCAACTGATTCTAATAAAGCAAGCTCCTCCTCTGAAAAGCGTACTGTATCCTTAGATGCAACATTTAATACGCCAAAACGTTCTTGTCCAGATTGAAGAGGTACTGTCGCATGATGCGTGATTCCTTCATGATCCCCAACATTTGCAGCTATGGCACTTTCAATACGCTGACACTCGATAATATTGGAGGCTTTTTTTAGCTCTTCATTACGATAACGCGATACACACCAACAACCGCCCTTTTTTAAATAATGGCAATTGTTATATTCCAATGCCTCTGGTAGATTTTCATGGACAACTAGTTCTGAACGCCCCTTTGCATCAATAAAAAAAATCCAGCCTGTTTCAAAATTGGTGCCATTTAAAAATTTGATGAGCGCACCTTTTAGCATTGTGACAATTTCAGTTTCTTCATTTAATAGTTCAGCAATCTCTTTTAAAATACTGATATTGGAATGCTCATTCTCCCTCACGAAAACACCTCTTCTTTAGCATTACTATTGTTAATGATACCATTAAGCTATTGAAAGCGTCTGCTTCCACCGTTCATACTTTAGACTGAAATTCATCACATACCTTATTTTGTGTAAGTTGATTTACATATAAAACTAGAACCACTATAATCGAACAAGGACATGGTTTTATGAAGGGAAGATTGAATATGTCTAAAAAAGAAGAAAATGGCTTATTATTTATTTGGATTGTTTCTGCTATAGCAACACTAGGTTCGTTATATTTTTCTGAGATTCGTCATTATGAACCTTGTAAATTATGTTGGATTCAACGTATTTTTATGTACCCAATTGTTATAATGACGACAGTAGCATTTATACAAAAAAATGCACGTATTGCTGTCACAACAGCTGTATTTTCTGTGGTTGGCGGCTGTATTTCACTTTACCATTACGGAATTCAAAAGCTTAGCTTTTTAGCTGAAAATGCCCCCTCCTGTGGCGCAGTTTCTTGTACAGGACAATATATTAATTGGTTAGGCTTTATTACTATTCCGTTTTTAGCATTAACTGCATTTATTTTAATCGCAGGGGCAAGCTTTTATTTAATCAAAGCTTCTAAAGCTGCAAAATAATCGGAAGACCGTGTTCTACCTTTGGAATACGGTTTTTTCTACGGAGGAAGATCTATGTTTCATTATGAAATTGCTGAAGATAACTTAAGTGTGGAAGAATTGCTACGTAATCATTGGAGACTCGGTAAAAAACTCGTTCATGAATTGCGTATGGCCAAAGCCATCACATTGGCAAATGATGAGCTGGTTCAATGGAATACACCTTTACAAACTGGAACAGTAATCAAATTTACGTTTCCTGTTCCAACTTCTAGCTACAAACCAACACCTGTATGTGCTATTGATGTAGTCTATGAGGATGACCATTGTTTAATCGTATCAAAGCCAAAAGGTATGGCAACACATCCTAATGATGCTCGTGATACACATACATGTATGAACCATGTCATGGCACATATCAAAGAACAGGGTGGCATTTATGCTGAACATGTTCATCGTCTTGATAAAGGGACACAGGGCTTATTACTAGTAGCAAAGCACCCTTTAGCAAAGTCCATTTTCGATCGAATGATTGAGGAAAAAACCATTATTCGTACGTATGCAGCAGAGGTGCAAGGTAACTTACGAACGTCTTCTGGAACGATTGCTGAACCAATTGGCAAAGACAGACACCATGCCACAAGACGTGTTGTGTCCAAAACTGGACAGCATGCTGTAACACACTATGAAGTGGTGGCGCGTTACAAAAATTCCTGTGTCGTTCATCTCATACTTGAGACTGGGCGAACACATCAAATCCGTGTGCATTTAGCCTATATTGGCCATCCAATTATTGGGGATACAATGTATGGTGCACGAGAAACAGTAAGTGATGACTACGAACTACATGCCATTCAATTAGAATTTGACCATCCTTTTTTAAATAAACGTATTATCGTCAAGGACGAGCAATAAGAAAAATCCCGCCTCTATAGGAGAGCGGGATTTATTCTTTTTTTAAAAATCAAATTTAAAATGATCAGGATCTTGTCCAAATCGTTGGTTACGATTTAATGTTGCCATTTTCTCCATTTGATCTTGGGTTAATTCAAAATCAAAAATCTGTGCGTTTTCCTCAATTCGGCTCGGTGTTACGGATTTGGGAATAACGAGTGTATCATTTTGTAAATGCCAACGCAGTACTACCTGAGCAGGGGTTTTATCGATTTCTTTCCCAATCTCAATAATGGTAGGATCAGCAAGTACACCACCACGTCCTAGTGGAGACCATGCAGTAACAGCAATTTGGTGTTCACTACAAAATGCCCTTAATGGCTGCTGTTGTAAATATGGATGTACCTCCACTTGATTAACCATCGGTGCAGTATTTGCCTTAGCCAATATTTTTTCTAAATGATGCTCATGATGATTCGATACACCTGTTGAGCGAATTAATTTTTCATCGTAAAGGCGCTCAATAGCTCGATATGTTTCTTCAAATGTTTCAGGGACAGCCCAATGTGTTAAATATAAATCTAGGTAATCCATATTTAAATTCTTTAGCGAAACCTCAAAAGCACGTAATGTTGCATCATATCCTTGGTCATTATTCCATACTTTTGTTGTAACAAAAATATCTTCACGACGAATGCCTGAATGACGAATAGCTTCTCCTACTTCTACCTCATTCCCATATAAGGATGCTGTATCAATAGCTCGATAACCGTATTGAAGTGCTTTATCAATAGCCTGTAATGTTTCCTCACGTTCTGTCATTTTGTAAACACCTAAGCCAAAACGAGGCATTTCTACACCATTTGATAATGTTTTCGTTGATTGTAAATTCAAAAAGCACAACCCCTTTCTTATCCTCGTTCCATTATACAAAAAATTGGATTTAAGAAAAATAAAGCGGCTGGTTTATATACTACTTTTTCTTCTGTTCAACATCTTCCAATTGAATTGGATCAGCGATTCGCTCATCCTCCGCAAGCTCTAGACCATCACGTAAATGCTCCATCTGCTTGCCCAAATCTTTTAATTCTTTCATATCTCTCACCATTGTCCCATTTTCAATATTTGGCACCTTTTTTTCCATACTAATCACCTCACTTTTAGTTTTCCCGATATCAAGCTGTTTGAACCATTTCTGACATATTTTATTCTGCTATGTCGTTTCATTTTCAAAGTAGATAGGCTATACTAAAAAGAGATTTCTTTATAACATGAGGAGGGTTACTTCCATGAAATTATTATTAATCATTGGTGTAACAGTTGCTTTCTTAACAGCTATTTTCACTGCTGGATACGAAGGCGACTACAAAGCTGACAAATAATATCTCAAGAAAATCACTAAGCTTTTCGAAAAGCTTAGTGATTTTCTTTTTTTGTGGAACAATAGAAATACTTGACTTTCCTTTATTTTTAAAATAAACTAACTTACATAAAGTAACTTAATGAAAAAAGATAACTATTTGGAGGTATTCAAAATGCATTTTCATGAAAAACCAAACACCTATGTAACGAATGTTGAAATAAAAGTGAATGATTTACACCGCTCTTTAACCTTTTATCAAGAAATTATTGGCTTTAAAGTGTTACAACAAGATTCACATAAAGCTATGTTAACTGCCGATGGAGAAACAGCTCTATTAACTCTTGTTCAGCCTAAAACCGTAGAAGATAAGCTTAGCATGACGACAGGACTTTATCACTTCGCCCTATTATTACCTAGTCGACGTGACTTAGCTAATGTTATTTCTCATTTTCACGAAAAAGGTGTGTACCTTGGGGCTTCTGATCATGCTGTAAGTGAAGCACTCTATTTAAATGATCCTGATCATAATGGAATCGAGATTTATGCAGATCGTCCTGAAAGTGAATGGACATGGCATAACAATCAGGTGCATATGGTGACAGAACCACTCAATATTCGTTCTATTTTAGAAGAGGGCGATGGCAACTGGCTTGGTCTGCCTGCTGGCACAGTAATGGGCCATATTCATTTATCGGTCTCTAACTTGGCTGAAGCCGAGCAATTTTATACAAAGGGATTAGGTTATGATATTGTCACACGCTACGGGTCCCAAGCATTATTTATTTCTACAGGCCGTTACCATCATCATATCGGCTTAAATACTTGGCACTCAGAGAATGCACCAAAGCTTGGAAAAAATCAAGTTGGCTTAAAAACGTTCTCATTGCGTTTAGATAACGAAGAACAAGCGGCAACTATGAAAGATAATCTTCGTGGTATAGGTGCACCCGTTACGGAAATCGTCGGAGGGTTCCAAACAGAGGATCCTGCGGGGAATGTTGTGTTATTAAAGTTTTAATATTAAAAAGCAGTTCTCACAAGCGGAGAACTGCTTTTTAATGTAACCCTGGATATCCTTGTTGACGTAATGCCTCATAAATAACAATTGCAGCCGTATTGGACAAATTAAGTGATCGCACATGATCACTTTGTGGAATACGTAAACACATATCTCGGCGTTCATAAGCAAAGTCCTTCGGCAAACCTGTAGTTTCTTTTCCGAACATAAAATAAATATCTCGGTCTTGATCACTAAAATCATTTTTCGTAAACGGCTCATCACTGTATGTTTCGATTAAATAAACATCTCCATTTTTAGAGTACTCTATAAAATCCTCAAGTGAATCATGATAGACAATATTTACACTATGCCAATAATCTAAGCCCGCCCGTTTCAGCATTTTATCATCCGTTGAAAAACCTAGCGGACGAATTAAATGGAGCGATGTATTAGTACCTGCACAGGTACGTGCAATATTCCCCGTATTGGCTGGTATTTCTGGTTGATATAAAACGATATGCAATGGCATAACGACACACTTCCTTATTAAAAAATTCTTTAAGATGACTCTTTAAAAAGTTAACGAAGCCTTCCTCTTTTGGAGCGACTCTTCTCACAATTAGAGCGGATCCGCTCTCAATCATAGGAACTCCAAGCAATTGATTTCATCCCTACATTAAACTGTAGTTAGTCAATTGCTTCTACATCCAATACTACTTAAAAAACTGCAACCCTTTATAAATTTCACTTCGCACTTCTTCGTCCTGCTCTGTAGCTTCTGCTTCATGTAAGGCAGTTTGTGCAGTATCCCCGCCAATCTTACCCAAAGCCCATGCGGCTGTGCCTCGAATGACAGGACGGTCATCTTTATGAAGTAGAGCAATCAAATCTGGTATGGCGGCTTCCTCTTTAAAATGAGCAAGTGCCAAGATGGCATTACGCTGGATAGGCTTTTTTCCACGCCATGAGCCTGAAACATGACCAAATCTCCCCTTAAATTCCCGATTAGTAATCGTTAAAAGCGGTGTCAATAATGGTTTGGCTAGCTCTGGATCTGGTATAAATTCTTCATGAATCCAATTAATTTTCCCTTTATTTTTAGGACATACTGTCTGGCATGTATCACAGCCATAGAGTCGATTACCGATATGACTACGAAACTCATCTGGTAATGTACCCTTCGTTTGAGTCAGAAAAGCAATACAACGCTGTGCATCCAATTGTCCACCTTGAATTAAGGCTCCCGTTGGACAAACATCCAAGCACAGTCGACAATCTCCGCATTCATCCTCCATTGGCTTATCTGGCGCAAATGGAATATTTGTAATGAGCTCTCCTAAATACACATAGGAACCAAATTCAGGCGTTATAATCGAGCAATTTTTTCCGCTCCACCCAATGCCTGCACGTTCAGCTACCGCCCGATCTACAAGGGCTCCTGTATCAACCATTGATTCAATACGTACACCTTTGACATGTTCCTCAAGCCAAGTGGATAATAGCTTTAAACGCTCACGTAATGCTGTATGATAATCGACACCCCATGAAGCACGGCAGAAAATTCCACGTCGCGCACCCCTTTTACCAATTGGTGCATTTTGCATACGTGAAGGGTAAGCCACAGCTATCGCTACAATACTCTCTGCTTCATCTAGTAATTGAAGGGGTTCTGTACGTTTTTGAATATCACTTTCTTCAAATCCAGACTGATAGCCAAGCTCCTGCTGGCGACGCAATCTGTTTTTTAATTCTGTAAAGGGAGCTGCTGTTGTAAAACCTATTTTATCAACACCAATGGACATCGCATATGCCACAAAATCACGTTGTAGATCGTGTATGTTCATTTTATTTCCAACTCCTTACATGGTACAATATTAGAAATAGATAAAGTAGGTGATGTTCATTGGAAATTTCCATTAACCCAACTCTATTAACACAACATCCCGAGCTAAAAATCGGCATTATTCATTATACCAAAATTGTTGTAGCAGAATCCCCTCAAATGATTAAAGGGCGTATGCAATTGTATCAGGAAAATCTTTTTCTTGAAATGCAGGAACTTCCTGTAACACAGCGTGAGGGGATCGCAGAATGGCGACAAATTTGGAAAAAGCTTGGTGCTGATCCAAATCGCTATCGTCACTCAGCAGAAAGCCTTATGCGTCGAATTAGTAAGCAGAACTATTTAACGCCAATTCATTCAGGTGTTGATTTAAATAATTTCTTTTCACTTCAATATGAAATGCCAATTGGGCTATATGATGTTGCTCAAATCAAAGGGTTTGTAACAATTGATCTTGGTCATGACGAGATTGGTTATGAAGGTTTGAATGGGCGCTTTAACACATTAGAAAATATTCTGTATAGTCGTGATGAGGTAGGAGCATTTGGCTCACCTTTTGTTGATTCTAAACGCACAGCTGTCACAGAGGAAACAACTGATGCGTTACATATTTTTTATTTCCGCCCTTCCTTAACAAATGATGCAGCGAATGAACTGCTAGCGTCAGCTGGGAAAATGTTTAATCAAATTCATGGCGGACATTATCAAATCGCAATTATATCAAATGATGTACCATCTATAACACTATAAAAAGGACGTGTTTTCGTGATTAATCTTGCAGAAGCTGTTAAACTAAAAAGTATTTTAGGAAAGAAAACTCAAGAGCTAGTAAACGAACTACATCGCAGTGCCTTTGTAACAGTTGAAAAGGGACAAGCCCCTAAAACAAGTAATCGAGCACTCCCCCTTATTGAAGCTGACTTAGCCCAAGTTCGTCTAGATACTCGTACATTAGACCGCCTCGTTTACGAAGCAAACATCCAAAACACAGTAGACTTTAAAGGTCAAAAGCTAGCACTAGTAGAAGCCATCGAACTAGCAACACAACTTCGTGCCGAGGCTGATATGTGTAAAGATTTCAGTATGCGAGAAAAAGAGAGTGTAAGATTTGGCTATGGCGAAAATACAATGTTATATGAAATTGCTTTGTATGAGCCAGATGAATATAGAGAACGAGCTACAAAGCTTGAAAAAGATGCACATAAGCTATCTAATCTTATTAATTCAAAAAATTACAGTATTCAAATTAACTTTGACGATTCCCGTTATTTCTAGACTCGGGACGGTGAGACTCCAACCCGAGTTGGATGTGCTGTTTTCAAATCTAGCTTTTCAGCTAATTAGTTAAAAACCAATAACAAGTTACCTGTTACTGTATGACCGATGACTAATGACCAACTATAAGCAATGGCCATACTCAAAACAACTTGATTCCATTTGAAAACGCCATCCAGGGCTCTCCTACATTTATGTATGGAGAGCTTTTTTAAGTAGTTTAAAGGGATAATTTGGATGACTAGTTTGCCCCTTTCAAGGACAAAATGGAAGTATCTATAGGAAAGGGGTCATACTATGACACAGCAAGATGATGCAACACATGAGCAAGATATGACATTGACCAACAGACAGGGACATCCAATTACCAACAATCAAAATTTGCGAACAGTCGGTAATCGAGGTCCTGCAACATTGGAAAATTATGATTTTCTAGAAAAAATGAGTCATTTTGACAGAGAGCGAGTTCCAGAACGGGTTGTGCATGCTCGTGGAGCTGGAGCACATGGGTATTTTGAAACCTATGGTGTTGTTGGCAATGAACCTATCTCTAAGTATACACGTGCAAAAGTCTTTCAGGATAAAGGGAAAAAAACACCTGTCTTTGTGCGTTTTTCAACTGTTATACATGGTGGTCACTCCCCAGAAACATTGCGTGATCCCCGCGGTTTTGCAGTAAAGTTTTATACAGAGGATGGCAATTGGGATTTAGTGGGCAATAATTTAAAGATCTTCTTTATTCGTGATGCGCTCAAATTTCCAGATATGATTCATGCTTTTAAGCCTGATCCCATTACTAATATTCAAAACGTTGAACGTTTTTTTGATTTTTGTGCTAGCTCACCAGAAACCTTCCATATGGTAACATTCGTTTACTCTCCTTGGGGGATTCCAGCAAATTATCGTATGATGCAGGGCTCTGGGGTTAATACGTACAAGTGGGTGAATAGTGAAGGCAAGGCAGTCCTTGTCAAATATCATTGGGAACCGCTACAAGGTATTAAAAATTTAACACAAAAAGAAGCAGAGGAAATCCAACAGAAAAATTTCAATCATGCTACACAAGATTTATATGATGCTATCGAACGTGGAGACTTCCCCGAATGGGAGCTACATGTTCAAATTATGGAGGATGGTTCACACCCTGAGCTTGATTTTGATCCATTGGATGATACAAAGCTTTGGCCAAACGATCAATTTCCATGGTATCCAGTTGGCAAAATGGTGTTAAACAAAAACCCTGAAGACTATTTTGCGGAGGTGGAACAGGCTACTTTCGGGACAGGGGTGCTTGTTGATGGCTTAGACTTCTCTGATGATAAAATGTTGCAAGGTCGTACTTTCTCTTATTCTGATACACAACGCCATCGTGTAGGCGCCAACTACTTACAGCTTCCAATTAATGCACCAAAAAAACGTGTAGCGACCAATCAACATGGTGGGCAAATGATGTATAAGCGTGATTTGGCACCTGGACAAAATCCACATATTAATTATGAGCCATCCATGCTGAATGGATTAAAGGAAGCAACACAAGCTGGTAAAGAATATACACCATACATTGAAGGGAACCTTGTTCGTGAATCGATTGATCGTCAAAGTAATACGAAACAGGCTGGTGAAACCTATCGTAACTTTGAACAGTGGGAACGCGAAGAACTTCTTGAAAATTTAATACGTGATCTATCGGTCTGTCATGAGGATATTCAAAATGCCATGATTGCTTTGGCACAAGAAGCCGACGAAGAATATGGTCGCTTACTCAAGGAAGGTTTGCACAACGCTAAAAAAGATTCCTCTGCATCAAAACCACTTGGCAATATCCATGGTGATCAAGCACCTCAAGATGCCATGAATAAAGGACACGACGCTGAGCCATATTGACGAAGCTAAAAAAGACATTACATTTTTTGTAATGTCTTTTACTTTATTGTTCATATGCCTTATACCAATGATAAGGTTGAATTTCCTTTAATGATTTAAATACCAATTCTCCATCTGCATTCGTAATCGCTGCCTTAACATTTTCTCCCCAATAAAAAAGTCTTTCCTGACAGACTCCACAGGGTGTCAGCATTACAAATTTAGATGTTTCATCTTCCCTAGCAACACAAATCGAATGTGTAACTTTTGTATTCAATTTATGTGCCTCTAAAATAGCACCTGTTTCCATACATAATTCAGTAGCAGCATTCATTACCTCGGGTGCGACACTTGTTAAAATTTGCCCATCCGCGGTATATAAGGCTGCAGCTCCTCCCCATCCAGTGGGATATCTTTTTTCTGCTAGTGCAACCGCAGCTTCATACAGTACTTTTTCAATATCCATATTTCCTCTCCCTATCATACATGCACACCTGGTAATATTTTCAACACCTTTTCCTGTGCGTCTAAAATTGCCTCTGTTCCTAATGGAATGGCTATATTCGTTGTTTCATGTCCGAACTTAAAACCTGCCACGACTGGTATTCCTAAATCTGTAAAATACTCCTTCATTAACGAATGAAGTGCTTCTTCATCAGATCCTGTCTGTGTAAATGAACCAATGACGACTCCTGCTAATTGCTCAAATTTCCTTGCTTGTTTTAAATGCTGAAGCATTGAGTCAATAACTGGAATTGTTTCATTTACATCCTCTATTAATAAAATCCTACCTTCAGTTCTTACTTCAAATTTGGTACCTAGTGTGCTGACAAGACGATAAAGATTTCCTCCGATCATTTCACCACGTGTGATGCCCCCAGCAATCGTTGTTAGCGGAGAAATTGCCTCTGTATACTGAATTTCCATAGGGGAAAATAGCTGTAAAAACATTTTTTTTGATAAATCATCCATCTTATTAGCTGACATCAGCATTGGCCCATGAAATGTCACCATATTGGCATACTCATTAATCGCACAATGTAAATATGTAACATCAGAAAAGCCCCAGAAAATCTTAGGATTTTCTTCTATTAAAGCATAATCAATTTTATCAGCAATTCTGGCAGAGCCATAGCCTCCCTTTACACAAAAGATTGCTTTCACTTCTGGGTTTTTTACCATCTCATGAAAATCAGCTAGTCTGATTTCATCACTTCCTGCCAAATATTCATGTTTTGCATGAATCGTATCACCCACAATATAGCGAAGACCCAATTCGTCCAAAAAAGCTACTGCTTCTCCTAGTTTTTCAGGCTCTACAAGACTTGAAAGTGCAACAACACCGACTAAATCTCCCTTTTGTAAACATGGTACGGTACTTTTCACAGTTATTCCTCCTCTTGTTGTCCTTATTTTAGCATAGCAAAACTTCAGAGGCATTGATTATTGCTATACTGACTGCCTATAATTAACTTTACTATTCAATTAATAAAGGGGTTAAAGCATCTTGAAAATTCCACCATATATATTATTAGTACTCGCAACTCTTTTATGGGGTGGTAATTTTGTTATTGGACGTGCCGTTAGTGAAGATATTCCTCCCCTAACACTTGCCTTTTTACGCTGGTGCGTCGCATTTATTATCTTTTTTCCCATTGCATTTCACCAATTAAAACGTGAATGGCGGTTACTGAAAAGACATTGGTTTATTGTCATCATTCTTTCATTAACAGGTGTTACAGCATTTAACACACTTGTTTACATTGGATTACATTACACAACGTCCATTAATGCATCTTTAATGAACTCTTCTACGCCCATAATGATTTACATACTTTCCTTTATTTTTTTGAAGGAAAAACTATCAAAATATCAGTTAATAGGGACCGTTCTATCACTGAGTGGAGTTGCCTTTATTATAATGGGTGGCTCTTTTACAAGGATTGTCCATTTTACTTTCAACAAAGGGGATTTAATTGTAATCGCAGCAGTATTATGTTGGAGCATATATTCATTGCTCATTAAACAATATGCAACTCGCTTACCAGGGCAGTCTACCTTTCTAGTGACGATTGGACTTGGGGCTATGATGTTATTTCCTTTTTCTCTCTATGAAACACTGTCTAGTGCAACAGCAATTCATTGGGAATGGTCAACCTTTGCTGCTATTTTATATGTTGGTATTTTTGCCTCTATCATTGCTTTTCTCTGCTGGAACAGTGGTGTTATACAGCTTGGAGCGAACAAAGCAAGTATTTATTTAAATTTCATTCCTGTTTTTGCCTCCATTTTTGCCGTCCTTTTTCTTGATGAGAAATTGCATTCATTTCAGCTTATAGGTGGACTAGCGGTTGTTGCAGGAGTTATTCTATCAGGAAAAACAAATAAGCAAAGACTTCAATCCTAAGAAGTCTTTGCTTATTTTTGCTAATTCGTACCACCATAAATTACTGTAACATTAGGATGGTTTAATAATTGGCTTGCTGGGAACTCTTCTGTAATATGACCACTTTTCAATTTCTCAATCGCCGCGAATTTTTTTTCACCAAAGGCAATGAGGATGATTTCCTTTGCCTTCATTATGGAGTGAATGCCCATTGTAATGGCATGTGTTGGTACTTCAGACGGATCATCAAAATAAATAGCATTTTCTGTTCTTGTTGACTCTGTTAGCTCCACAATATTCGTCTTGGCATCAAACGATGTGCCTGGTTCATTAAAAGCAATATGTCCATTTACACCGATACCTAGAAGCTGTAAATCAATGCATCCTGCTTCTTCAATTCGCTTATCATATGCAGCACATTCTTCAGCTAAATTGGCTGCCTGTCCATTTGGCAAATGGACATTTTTCGGCTGTATATCCACAAAATTAAATAAATTCTCATGCATAAATGTAAAGTAACTTGCTGGACTTGATTGCTCAATGCCAACATACTCATCCAAGTTAAAAGTTTGTACTTCCTTAAAAGATAAATGGCCAGCTTGGTGTCGTGCCACTAATTCTTTATACATGCCTACAGGTGATCCACCAGTTGCTAAACCTAAAACACTATCAGGTTTCTCTTGTATTTGTTTTGAGAAAATAGTAGCTGCCACTTCACTCATTTCCTCATATGTATTCACTTCTATCCATTTCATTCTTTATACGATACCTACCTTACCATTAATATTATTAACTAATATGTAAAATATTTCACTTTATAGTAGCTAATATATTAATCTTACTAGTTATTTAGCTATTTTTCTATCATTTCCTACTTCAGTTTATGCGTGTAATCTAAGACTATTTCGGTTATGTTATTAATAAGGAAGTGAGGCGATTTTATGAATTTACAAATTCAGCACTATTTACAGTATATTCAATTTCAAGGAACGTTAGAGCCATCTATTCAACTACTTGGACAACTACAAACTAAACATCTATTAACCATTCCCTATGAAAATTTAGATGTTGCCTTGAATCGTGGTATCTCCTTCGCTATTCCTGATATATTTAAGAAAATAATTATTGATAAACGTGGTGGCAATTGTTTTGAATTAAATATCTTATTCAGCTGGCTTCTACGAGAGCTTGGCTTTTCTGTCACCAATCGTTATGCCCAGTTTTGGCGCAACGTAGCGGAAAATACCCCTCCAGAGGAAATTCCTATGCATCAATTATTACTAGTAAATATGAGTGGACAATACTATATCTCGGATGTAGGTGTCGGTGCATTAGCACCCTGTAAACCAGTGCCACTTATTGCTGGCTATCAACACCGTGAAGGTAAAGAGTTATATAAAATAGATTATGATGAAGCGAATGGTTGGATGCTGTTGGAACAAGCTAAACATAGTTGGCGTTTGCTTTATAGTTTTCACAACGATGCCAATGATGCAAAATTTGCACCACGACTTTCCAAGCAAAAAAATAAAATTGCTATGATTCGAACCATTGGTGGCCGTCATACCATGATGAACAACGAATTTAGAATTTATGAAGGACAATCCTTAACTACTTATACAACAAACACTGAGAAGGAATGGCTGCAAGCTCTACAGCGTTTTTTTCATATCTCTATACAACAATAAGGAAAGCAAGTCCATCGGTGGCTTGCTTTCCTTTCACATTATTCCATTGTCCTATTGAGCAATTCAAACACAACTATGTCATTGTGTAGCTCTTTAACTAAACCTATATCATCTACAAAGTAATAAGTTTTCACTACATCACTAAATTCCGACCTTTTCTCGACTATAACCACGCCCGTAAATTGCACATCACCAGCTTGTACCGTACCATCAGTAGATTTTACAGTTACTCGTTCCCCTGCTGAAACCCCTGGATCATCTTCATGTAAAACAACGCCTATTCTAAGTGGGAGTTCTATATATAAATCATAATGTGTGTTAGCTTCACTAGCAATGGCTTGTCCGTATGCACGATCATGACCATATAAAAGCTCATCAGAGATAGTTTGTCCTGTACTTACATTTTTGACTGTCCATACATCATTTTTACCGTCGTGTTGCTGATATTGATAGTTTAAAGTATAACGCTTATTGTCACTTAAAGAATAATAGGCATACGTATATTCAAATGCGGGATCCCTTAGCAAGTTAGGTTTAGAAAGAGTCATTGCTCTCGCTAAAAACGCTGAGAAATGGGCGCGTGTAACAGGGTCATTAGGTTTAAACGAACCATTCTCATAGCCCCTTACTAAATGATTATGGGCCAGTGTTAAAATTTCTTTATAACCTGGTGTCTGCTTACTCACATCTGTAAAATAATAAGGATCTGAACCTTTTAATTGAAAGGCCCTATTTAGCACAATCGCCATTTCCCCCCTAGTAAGCGGTGCATCTGGATGAAATTTATGGGCAGTATCAAATATACCTTTATTTTGCACAGCCGCAATTTCTTTATAAAATTTATGAGTGGTTGTGACATCTTGATAGTTTGGATTTTGCACATGGATCGTGTTTAATCCTAAAGCACGTGTTAGCATTACAGCTACTTGTGCTTTCGTAATAAAATCATTCGGCTTGAACAAGTTATTCGAATACCCTTTCGCAATATCCTGTTCTACTAAATAATGAATTTCCGTCATTAATGTATCATCCGTTAGATCGATAAAGCTGGCTGCCTGCACTTGCTTCGGTAATATACCAATTGTTATCAGGATCAAACATACTAGCTTCAATATGTTCTTCACATTATCCCTCCTCCTTCGATTCTATACCCATAAAGACGTACCCATATGCTTAAAATGAAAAAAGCCTCTATTAAAAGAGACTTTATTCGTTATTTTTATATTGAATTAATCCAATCCCTATTCCAGTCGGATCGACCAAATAAGCTAGATAGAAATCATCAAACGCCATTTTGTCACGCAAAATAGTAGCACCATTGTGTTTTGCCTGTGCAATGACTTCGTCAATTGCATCCACTTCAATTTGAATTCTTGTACCATGCGGAAAATCGCTTGGTCCTTTACCAATGCCACCATTAATCCCAGCTTTGTCTTCATTCCCAGTCATAACTGCCCAATAATCCCACTTTGGAGCTGCCACCTCCCAGCCAAACACTTTACTATAAAAAGCTGCCGCTTTCTCCGGTTCCTGACTATTTAATTCAAAGCCAATCACTTTTCCCATACATATACCCCCTCATTTTTAGCATAACAAATAATTCAACAATAAATTGGAATTCCCTTCCTGCAAACTTTAGAAATTTGACAATATTCCAAATAAAAATTTATGTATTTAATTAGTTAGAAAATTATGTATAATTAAATTAGAACGACTGTTCAAATCATTAAAGGAGTACAACATTGAGTAAAAGACGCTATGACAGTGACAAGGCAAAGATTGAGATTATCAAACATGCCATCCAATTATTTTCTCAACATGGCTATAATCAGACATCTGTTGGTGATATTTCGAAAGCCTCTGGTTATAGTAAAGGACATATTTATTATCATTTCGAAAATAAAGAAAAGTTATTTGTGCTTTTGGCGCAGCAATCGATGAAAAATTGGCATGACAAATGGTTGCAACAAGAATCTTCATACACCACATCCACAGATAAATTGTATGGTATGGCCATGCATGTCCTCTATGAGTATCAAACACCCTTACTAAAGTCAGGTCAGGAACTGGCATCTAATCCCAAATCAAGTCCTGATTCAATACAACAGTTATACAATTTAGCTATTACGCCAATGAATGCTTATCGAGCAATTCTTCAAGAGGGCATCGACCAAAACGAATTTGTTCATGGCAATGTAGATACATGGACCGTCTTACTTGGCACATGGCTAGGTGGATTATGTCAGCTGACCAATACTCATAACTTGAAATCATTAGAACCACTCTTTCAACAGGCAATAACGATTTTCTTAAAAGAAATTAAAAAAGGTGGGGTTTAAATGAAAGTAGGTTTAATAGGTGATAGCTTAACAGAAGGTCGTCCAGGCGTTTCATTTTATGATCTCTTGAAACATCAATATCCCCATATTTCATTCGATAATCTTGGAAATCCAGGCGAGACGATTAAAAGTTTATTTACTCGCTTGGAAAAAATGCCGCTCCAATCTTCCTATGATCTCCTTATTCTTTGGATAGGCGTCAATGACGTCTATTCAAAATTATTAAAGGTGCAAGCACAGCCTGTGGCGAAGGATCACTTTGAA